>Ga0302186_10000758_pt1 | contig 28049 bp, 32 predicted proteins | sample II_Bog_E1_2_FD_198782 | JGI IMG/M metagenome (GOLD analysis project Ga0302186, IMG submission 198782) | Peat permafrost microbial communities from Stordalen Mire near Abisko, Sweden - II_Bog_E1_1 | ecosystem: Environmental > Terrestrial > Soil > Wetlands > Peat | place: Sweden: Abisko... | reverse complement strand
TTTTTTTCTTAAAAAAATTTTATAATTTTAAAAATCGTTTATTTCTAAAGAAAAATAGAGAAAAAATTACATTTAAGGCCTATGGGACGACCCCATAAAATAAAAAAAATAAAAAAAAAATCGTTTATTTTTAAAAAAATATTTAAATATTTTTAGCTTATAAAACAAACAATCAAAATAATTTCCTTATAATAATAGACAATTTTTATAGAAATCTGACTTTAAAATCTCCTCTTCAATGAACAAATTCGACACACAGCGTTTTGATCTCAATTTGATAGTGGATATCCTTAACGGAGAACAATGTTATCCTGAGAATCTTTTTGAAGTACCAACAACTCCTGATGCTCAAAAGGAGTTTGAACTCTTCACTTGTCCAATATGTACAGGTATTTTTAATCAAGCCACAATAGACAATTGCAATCCCCCACATACTTTCGGCAAAAGATGCATCACTGATTGTTTGAAATATAAATCTGAATGTCCATTATCAAGATCCCCTCTTCATTTAGCAGAAATACGCAAAATTCCTTTGATTTTCCAATATTTCATGGATAAAATCCAGCTAAAATGTGTGTTTTCAGGGTTTGGTTGCAAGTGGTTAGGCAAAATTGGAGATATCAAAGATCATATAAAACAATGTCCTCTCGCTTATTTGATAAAAACAGATATGACGGTGACAGATATATGGGAATTAGATAAAATGCCGAAAGAGAGATTAGAAAAGATCAATGTTATTCAAACAGATGTCGACATGCTGAATTTCCCATTGAAAGCCCCAAAGGAATTAGGTCTTCTAGGCTTTTTCTCGAATTTAAAGGAATTATTCCTAGACTTCAAATTCCATACATTTGATAATCATCATAAAGAATTTCTAATTCTTAATAACGCTTTGAATTCTTTACCAAAACTTCAAAAACTCAATTTAATCTTGATTAATCGATATGCTGAATGCGTAAATGAGTTCAATTTTCTCTATTGGTTCGATATAGAAAAGAAAGACACAGAGATTCTGGAGCTCGTGAATTGGAAAGGATTGAAAAATGAAGGTTTGGAGATAATTTTCAATAAAACCTTCGAAAGATGCAAAGATATCACCAGCATTAACCTCAATTTTTCTTATAATGGACTTACTGCAGAAGGAATTAGTAAACTAATGGAAAATATCAATAAATTGAAGGGTTTAAATGAGGTGTTTTTTGATTTTACGAACCAATGGGAAGTTGCAGTGAAACAAGGAGAGAAACTTAATAAGAAAAAGATGCAGAAATGTTTTAATAAACTAAATTTGGAGAAAAATCTGGGCTTTTTCTTTTTTTCGAAAAAAAATCTTCGGGAAGTAGCGACGAATTTATTCGGTCCGAAGATGAAAAATCTGATTTATTAAATAAAAATTCGTTTATTTCAATTTTTTTATGAATTCTGTCATTTTCTTCACATTTGTATGGTTCGCATATTCTTGTTTTCCTAGGAAAGTTTGATATTTATCTAGTGAGGCTTTGAAATGCAGTTTGGCAGGCTCAATTTCTTTCAGAGAAATAGCCATGACTCCGAGATTATAATGAATAAAGGCTAGTTTCTCTATTTCTATCTTTAAATTCTCATATATCTCTAAGGATTTTTTATAATAATCTCGAGCTTTCTCCACATTTTTCATTTTCGCGAAGAGATTACCAAGATTATAATAAGTATTGGCAAGTTCTGGATTCATTTTATTCGTTATGCAGATTTCCTCACATTTACTTAGAATCTTCTCCGCGTCTTCATCTTTACCCATCACATTATAAAGAACCCCCAAATTTAACATTATAGGCACTGTTTTGGAAGAATCCTTTCCGAGAAAATCTATGGATATTTCATAGGCCTTGTTGAAATTAATCAATGAGGCTTCATTTTTTCCCATTGATAAATATAAAAGCCCCAAAAAGTTTAGATAATCAATTGAATTCACATGATGAATTCCATAAATTTCCTGTATAAGTGCCAAGGCTTTCTTTCCGAATTCTTCAGCCTTATTGAAAACCCTCTGATTATAGAAAACATCAGCCAAGAGTTTCTGGCTTTTGGCAAGTTCTTTCGATAAAGCCTGTTGAGAGATTTCCTGAGTATTTGGCTGTTGGGGTTGTTTCTTTAAACTTTCTAAGAGTTTCAAACTCAAAGTCAAATATTCCAGAGCCTCATCATATTTCTTCATTTGGAGATATAAATGACCTAAATTATAACTTATCACACTGATGTTTAGGTTAGATTTCAGCTCTTTCGCCATATTCAAAGCCTTTTGATAAAACTCTAATGCCTTAGAGTTTTGCTTGAATTTCCTATAACCTCTTCCGAATTCATTTAAGAGATTTCCATATTCATGACGAAAAGTATCAGAATCTATTAAATCCTTTGCTTTCGTCAAGAGGAGATCATGAGCTTCCTCTAATCTTTTCAAAGGGGTTTTGATAGCAGCTTCAGTTTTGGCTTCATCGATTTCAATAGACGCGAGACTCATCAGATTTCGAAATTTAAAAAATAGGTTTTCTAAGGGGTCCATATTGATACTCTTACTTTCTTTTTCAATGGTTTGAAGCAAAACATTCAGAATTTCCTTCGCAGCTGCATAATTGCCTATTTTCCTATACATATTAGCGATAAGCATTTGTTTTTGTTTCACTTCAGATGGATTCAAACTTTCATCTTTTTTCATTTTATAAAGTTTCAGAATTTGTCCTTCATCAGGCAACTTTAATTGATTTTTTAAAGGCTTGAGTTCTTTTTCGAGCATTTCCCTCACAGAATCTAATCTTTTTTTAGGATCTTCTAATAACATCGCTTTGATCAAACGATTGGTTAAGGTTTCGGTTTGGAAAACTGATGCATTTACCAATTCTGGAAGTTCGCTCCTTGTGATATTAGTATCTAGTCTCTTCATGACCATAAAAGTCAAACCCAAGGAAAAAATATCAGAACTAAGTGGATGATAAGCGCAATAAAATTTCCTAAATTTAAAGGATTGATAGACTTCTGGACTCATATAGACAGGTGTTCCTCTCACTGTATTAAGAACTTCTTCATTCTTTTGGGTGGAAAGCAGGTCCTGAGATAAATTGAGATTATTATTCAAAGAGACAGTAAGCTCGTTCGTTAGCAACTTCCCTTCACCGAAATCAGCGAATTTCACAGCTTTTGAAGCTAAATTATAAAGAATGTTTCTTGGTTTGATGTCTCTATGGAAAATGTTGAGTTTGGAAATATCTATCAAGGTTTCTAAAAGGACTATAAAATAATATAAGAGCTCTTGTTCGGACCAGATAAAAGAATTTTCCTTTCGAAATTCAATGAGATCATTCAAACTACATTCACAAAGCTCCATTACTATCATAATATTACAAGAACTGCGGAATTCATCAGAAGATCCCTCATTATCCCTCTTGAAACAATCCACAAGTTTTAATATATTCGGAGAATTCAATGTATTTGTCCGTTTCATTAAAAACACCTCGTAAAGAGTCTTCTCATAAAGAACGTCAAAATCATCATCTCTTGAATCCAATTCGATCGTCTTCAAAGCATATACAATCTTAGTTTTCTTATCATGAACCTTATAAACATTACCATAAGAACCTTTGCCTAAGAGAACATCCTCGATTTCCCAATCATCATTTTCTGAAAATTCAAGAATCTCGGAAATATTAAACATTTTTGACGAGGTCTCATTGATTTTATTAGTCTCCAACGCGATTTTGACTCCAAACTTTGAATTTTCTGATGATTTTCTAGATAAAAGTGGCGGAGGAACCATGGTATGGAAAGTGGGGTCTTTTGGTTTATAAATGTTTATTTGAGGGGTTTTGAAGAAATCTATGACTTGCGTTTTCTCAAGAATGGGAGTTTGATTGGAAAGTTGGTTGGAATTGTTTAAAAAGTTTTTGCCTTTATATTTCGCAGTTTCATCATCAAAAGCCATAGTTTTTGTTTCTTCTTCTTCTAAATTCTTATTTATTGCAACAGTTTTTTCAATGGATGTTTTCGAATTGCTAGAATTAGCGATTGTTTTATCAACAATATTTTTTTTTATGTTTTTTTGAGCATTGCTCGTTATGGTTTTATCTTGATTTTGAGGCTTTGAGGGATTGGTTTGGAGGTTGGTTTGATTTGGTATCGTTTTGCCAATCGCAAACGATTGCTTCACCAATGTTTTATCAGGATTTTGTTGTTTTGAGGTTGCATTTTGAGATTTGTTGGGGATGGTTTTATCGACGATTGAGGGTTGTTTGGATGTAGATTCTATGGGTTTGTTTTGAGGTCGATTAGAAGGTTTGGAGACAATGGTTTTATTAGTGTCATTAAGTTTATTAGTGTTTTTATTTGTCTTGTTCATGATTTTTTCAGAAATTTTAAAGGATTTTCTAATAAATTAGAACTTTTTTGGTAAAAAAATGAACTTTTTCATAGAAAATATATATTTTTTATATTAAATTCTTATCTTTTTTAAAATTTTTTAAACTTTTAAGTTTTTCGAGTCTAAAGACATAAATATATATTATTCATTGATGAACATTCATCAATTTTTCAAAAAAAACATTATATTCTGAATCTTTTTCTTTTAAACTTTGAATGATTTGTTCGTTTATTGTTTGGAATTTGTAACCTTTTTCATCATCCCTTTTTTTCCTAAAATCTGCTATTTCAAAATCTCCCATTCCATCTAGAAAACTAATGGCTCTTTTCTCAATGATTTCTTCCTGGCTGTCTTCCTTTTTATCTTCATCGATTGCAATTTCTTTCATTTCCTCTATTTCTGGAGAAAACATGTGTCTCTGAACATTTTCTGTTAAAGTTCTTTTCTTTAATTTCTGATTTTCATCAATGTTTTTTTCAAAAAGTTTAGTTCTTGTGAGTCTTTTCAAGTTTTTATGCAGATTTTCAAGAATTTTCGCAGGCAAAATATTCGTTGAAGCTTTTTTATGAGCCTGTTCATAAATATTAAAACAAAATGCATTAATTTTCCCTTACAATCCAGGGATGCATCAAAGCATCTATTGGAGAAATTCTTTCTTTAGGATTTTTTGTTAAACATCTGGAAATCAGATCTTTTGCTGATTTGGATATCTGATCCCAAGGATCAGGGTTGAATTCATATTTGACAGCAATTATGAGATTAATAAGATCCGTAACGCTAAGCTATTTAAAACCTTTTTATATATATATGTAAAAAAACTATTCAGCTTGAAAAGGCTGATATCCACAAAGCATTGTATATAAAACTACTCCAGCACTCCACATATCGACAGATTCGCTTAAAATAAGGAACATAAGGAAAAATTGAGAGTTTTCTTTACTTGTATTCGGTTTCCTGGAAAATCTCAGGGGCAGAAAATGCAATCGTACCAGTATAGGTCCACATTTTAATTTTCTCCCGACCGAAACCAAATTTGTCTTTTTTCTGTGAATCCTTGTCAAACTTTGAAACATTAAAATCGGTTATTTTGACTTCTGAGCCATCTGTTTTTTTGTAAAAAAAAGAGATTTTTAAAATCCTGCAGAAAAATGGAAAAATGGACCTGAGCTACAAAGAATGTTGTTAGGCTTTAAATCACGATGGCAAATGCCTTTGGAATGCATATAATGAATTGCTTGAAGAATTTGTTTGAAAATTATAGAGGCCAAAGATTCTAGAAATAAAATGCACAGTAAAAAAATACAGTGGAAAGAACTAAAAAAATAGAAAACCTGAATAGCTCCCATGCTTTTTCAGTACTTTAAACATCTCCTTAGCTTTTATATAGTCCATGATTAAATATATCTGGCTTTGCTCATTATCTATGTATAATTCATGCACTTTTACAATGTTTGGATGATCCAAAGGTTTCAAATTTTGGAATTCTTTCTTGATCTTTTAAAAAAAAACTATTTTAAATAGTTTCTAGGAAAATTATAATAAACCGCAAGAACCGACTCTTCATCCTTAATTTTTACGATCTTCACAGCATAAATCTTATTATCTGAGATCTTCTGAACTTTCTTAACGAGTCCCACACATCCCTTTGTTTTGTAGAGTTAATCTTCATTAATATATCATAAAAATGGCTTTACTTCGCCTAGTTTCTTGCCTTCTCTATAGAAACTTCTAAAATTTCCTTTAATATAGAATATCCCTTGTTTCCTTTCTTCAAGGTTTTGAGATGAAATTTCATCGTTTTCCTCGACTTTTTTTAAAGTCATGACCTGGTTTTCATCAGTATTTTCAGCCTCGCATGCAGAATTTATATGCTTCAGATCGAACAAAGTGGCTTTTTTTAAAAAGAAGATGACTTCAAAAATTGGAGTATAATTAAGAATTACATTTTAAATTCAAACGAATTTGGTCATAGTTTTCTCTATGTTTTTTATTGCAAAATGGAGAATTGCCATTGGAATTTGAGTTGGAATCAGTGAAAGAAAAGGAATTGTCGGTCATTTTTTATTTTTATAAATAATTACTGAAGCTCTGTGATTTAGATGAGAAAATTACCGATTAGTTTTTTATTATATTTATTTTTATAAATATAATATTCTTTTGTATTTATAAATTTATAAGCTGTCTTTATATAATCAATAACAAATATTTGAAAGTATTTGTATTTTTAATTAAAATGCGCTAATTAATAATTTTTTTAAAAAATAGCAATTCAAATTTAAAACTCTAGCAAATTAATTAGAAATTTAGCAAAATTTGCATCTAGAACTATCATCATCTAACATTTCCTCATCCTTCTTCTCCTCAATTTTATTTCCTTTTTTCCCATTTTCTTTTTTCTCACTATTCTCTGGTTTTATTATCTCTTCCGTAACCGTTTCAGAGGTCCTCGAATAAGCTGATTTCCCCCCTTTCAACTCATTTATTGAATTCTTCAAATTGTCTTGTTCATCTATTAGTTTATGGAACTCTTGATCTTTATAAAGGTTCTGTTGATTCAAATATTCTATCGACATAATTAATTTCGTTTGTTCATCTAATTGTTTCTTGAGATCTTCATTCAGCGAGTTCTCTTTTTCTTTCATGTCTTCGAATTCAGAATAAAAGATCTCATAATCCTTTAATGCTCTGTTTCTCATCTCAATCTTCTGTTTTTTCTCTAATTCCAATAACTCCAAATTCTCGTTTTTTTTCAAAGGGTCGGAATCCTAAACATTTTATAAAAAATCATCTTTTTTGTGGGTTAAAACTGAGGAATGGAGTTTAATGGCTTCTTTTTCTAATTCTTCGATTTCCTTTTCCCCTTCTTTGATCCTTTTCTTTAAACTTTCGATTTTTGATTTCGAAACCTCTAGAAATTCATCTTTACGACTCTCTTGCTAGAAGAGAAATTATTTTATCTGAATAAAAAAGGATTTTTTGCCTTTGGTTCTTGAAATTTCACAAAACAAATGTCACAAATCTTTTGTTTATCGACTTTTTCTAAGGAACATTTTTCACAAACTGCCATATGACAGAAATAGCTGCGGAATTAAAAGAGAATAAATAGTAAAGTTCTGAGTTTTTTCCAAAAATGATTACCAAAATTTCTGCGTGTCAAGAATTTTACCAAACTCAATACCACAAGTTGCACAATTCGTGAATTCTGGCTCTTTTGAAATAGATTTAATATCGCTACTTATTTGGGTTTCCTCTGAAGCTTTGTTGGTTAATTTGTTGATAATTGAAAATCGCGGAGAAGGTGGAGCTTCTCCTAATTTGACATTTTTCATACTCATTATATTTAATTTTATCACTTTATAATAATTTTTTTCCTTTTTAATAAAATTTCATATTATAACCCCATAAAAAAAATGTTTTTATAAATATAGATGTATATACATTGGTAAATTTGATCTTTTATTTAGGAAAATATATGATCGTATAAAATAAATTTTATTTTTTCTGAGCATTTTTGCCTGTCAAATTAAAAGGTGAAGGCACAGTTCCAACAAAATGTTTATTTTTCTCGTATTTTTTCTCGATATGAAAAACTTTTTCTTCAATTTTCTTCTGGTCTTGTTTTTTTCGCTCTTGCAAATCCCGTAATTCATAGAATCGCTCTAAACCTGATATTAAATGTGCTCTTGGATGGCTTTTAGGCTTGTTTTTAGATAGCAATTTTGGTTCAAAAGTACATTCTTTTAATATTTCTTCAGTCTTTTTACTAAGGGTCAAATTTAACAATTTTCAAATGTTCAAACAAACTTTTTAATTTCTTTGATTTTTATGGTTTTTTCTCTGTTTTCCAAAGAAATTCTTCTTTGCAAGTTGGAAAAATCAGAATAGTTGCCTGTAACATGGGTAAATTTCTCACCTTTATTCAATCGTGGTTGAAATGTACATTCTTTCAATCGATTTTCCTCTACTTCCTAATATCATAAAAAAAAATTAACAAAATTCTTTATATTTTTAGAACCTCTTTTTTCTTTAGTATTTTCTCTTTATTTTCAACATCATCATAGAGTTTTTCCACGGAATAATTGAAACCCATGGGATTTCTATTGATTTTCGGTTTAAAACTATGCATCTTATTGAAATTTTCTTCATATTCTTTATTTTTTGTCTCTTTTTTGGAATTCGGCTTTGTCAAAAAAATTAAACATGGTCTCATATTTATTGATTACATTAGTATACAATCTTTCAACAGAATCCATCTTTTTCCTCGAAGGGTCCTCTTCAGTTAATAAAGAGCTAATTCTATTGATTTTTGGTCTAAAAGTCACATTATCACAATAAATTTCCTTAGCAATCTTCATGATATTCTCTTGTTTTTGTCTGTTTTTTTGTTGAATTCTATCGAAGAACTCCCCATCCACTTGATATTTCGTATTATTGAGGATTTTGGGTTGAAAAGTCCAATTGTTTTCCTTTGGGATTTCTTTAGAAGACCCTTTAAAACTGAATGAATTATCTAAGGTTTTTTGAGAATTTAGTATGATTTCCTGGGATTTTCGGTTAATTTTCGGATGAAAGGTGAATTTGTCGGTGTTTTCAGTTTGAAGTTTTATTAGATTCTCCTGTTTTTTTTTAAGATTTTCAAGAATTCGAAGCTCGAAATTCTTTTCCTTTGAAAACTGAGGGTTTTCGTTAATTGTTGGCTTGAAAGTATGATCATCAGAAAGTTTTTCTGTCTTTTCTTGCAAACTTTTCCTATTTCGCATTTTTTCAACCCCTTCTTCATATAATCTTTAAAATTATAAATGAACTTATTTTTTTTAGAGCATGGATAAAAACCTCAAAATTGTTCGTTCTTTGCTATTGTTGTCCATGAAGTTTTGAGACAATTTTGGCTTAAAAGTGCAATTTTCTTTCCACTAAAATTATAAAAAGAATGTCAAAAAATTATTTCTTTAGAACCTCTTGTTCCTCCTTTTGCCTTTTTATCATTTCTCTTTGCATTTTTTCAGCTTTTCGATCATCTTGCAATCTTTTCCAAATCCTATCTCTTTCATTTTCCCTTTGTGAACTCTTTTGGTCTGAATTTTTTATAAATTCTGGCTCTTTTTTCTCAGATTTTTGCATAAATTCATGTTTCTTGTGACTCGAATTTAAAAAGAAATCGTTTTCCATTTCCTCAATAAAAATTGGTTCCCTGTTTTCTTTATTTTGAAATTTTATTTTTGAATTGTCATTATAATATTGTTCTGATTTTTGAATATTTTGAATTTTGCGCTCATTTTTTGCAGATGATGTTTCATGATATATTTTCAAATTATGTGCTTTTTCAATGAGCAAATTTTCCACATCTTTCAAAGAATATACTTTTTTTGGTGTTTTTTTTTGCGAATAGTCAAATTCTTCAATAAAAGCTTGAAAGTTTTGATCCTCTATGATTTCGTTTTTGAGATTTCGTTCTTTCTTGAGGTCATTAAAAAATTTGGAGGTTTTCTTCATTTGTGATGTTGATTGTCTGTTGGAATTTAAAAATTTGTAAATACTTTAAAAAATGTAAAAAATGTTTTTGTAATTATTTTCTTTAATATTTTTTTAAAAAATTGAATCTTTTTATGAAAAAATAATTAATTTGAATTTCCATTTATTTTCTAAATTATTTTAATATTATTTTTTAAAAACGCCATTTTTTGTATATTTATGAATTTCATAATTGACGTTGGTCTTTTTAAGCTTGAGATTTTCAAAAAACAAATAATGATTTGAGAGATTTATTAATTTAATAAATTTTTTTCTTTTTATTTTCCTTCACCTTTTTTCTCTATAATTCTTTCTTTTTCCCCTCAAATGTTCAGTGCCTTCAAACCTCAAAAGCCCTTGCAGGCTAGCCATTTCATCAATAATAAGTTTATTTTCATCTATTTTATTCTTATATAAGCATATTTGTTATTTCTGTTCATTAGCCCTATACATTCTAAAAAAGACCTCAAACTTCCGCTTATATCCAATCCTTCTTTAATAAAATTCCCAAGTTTTTTTATATGATTTCATTTATATTTTCATATTTTTTAAAGTTATAGGGAATCATCAACAAGCTCTGCCTTGTATTGGAATTAATCAGAATTCTCTAAAAATCACCCATTCTAACATGATTCAAAAGTCTCGGAGTTCCTTTATTTATGCAAATAGAAAAAATAATTCAAATCTGCTGACTCAAAATTCACATCCTACCAGTCTTCATGAGAAACCCTTCAACACTGAAGAAAGCCAAGAGAAAAAGCTATTGCAAACTGTTCAGAAATTGCAGCTGAATTTCCGGAAAAATCCTGAAATTTTCGAGAATTTTCGAGCAAAATTTCCCAAGATTCAGCCATTGGGTGTTCTTCCTCGTTCCAATGAAGAGAAAAATTCAGCATCAACTCAAACAACTAACCCTGTTAGTAGAGAAGGTATGGAAAATGATGATTTAATGTCATCAAAGAATAACACCATGGTATCTAAAAATTTGTATTTTAAAAGATTGAGTTTGTTTTATTTTCAAGCAAGGGAAAAATGCATCAAGTCATTTATTTAAAATACGTAAACAAGCCCCCATTATACATAATCCACAAAAATCCATCATTATTCAAAACTCCCATTTGTTCGTTGAAAATATCCCAGAAAATGAGAGTCTAATCATTGAAGACCCTACTCAGAAACCAAAGGACAATGAATTTTCTGACCTCCATCTCATTAATGGAGTTTCTCCCGGAGCCCCTTCCTTGGAGAAGCAACATGAGGTTTTATTTCAATAATTTTTATTTTTACTGCTATAAAATTTTTTTAATTTATTTGAGATTTTGGGCAAAAAAATTGCTTGGAAACAAGGTGATCTAATCGGATATGGTTCCTTTGGAGAAGTTTATAGAGCTATGAATTGCCTGACAGGTCAGATCTTCGCAGTGAAGAAGATTCATGTGAACAAAGCTTTTGGAATCAATAAAGCTAGTCTCAAAGAAATTCAAGTACTACTGCCTTAATAATAATTGAAAGAAAAATATCAAATTATTTAATTTTTTCAATTTAGAGCGAATTAAATATCCTTAAAGAAATTCATCATCCCAACATCGTCAATTATTACGATTTTGAGGAATTAGATGATAATCTGTGCATATATTTCGAATATATGTGTGGAGGAAACATTTCAAGCCTTTTGAAAAAATATGGTCCCTTCCCAGAAGAAATCATTCGATTCTATTCCAAGCAAATCCTTTCAGCTCTCTCCTACATCCACTCTCGAAGAGTTGTTCATAAAGACATCAAAGGAGCAAATATTCTCGTTGGGAATTCCGGAAACGTCAAATTGGCAGATTTTGGCTCAGCTCAACAATTGGAAAAAAGCCTTTCCATTTCGCTCAAAAGCGAAAAAAACAATAATATCATTGGAAGTGTACCATGGATGGCTCCAGAAGTCGTTCGTCAGACCAAATATGGAAGAAAATCTGATGTTTGGTCTTTTGGATGCACCATTTTAGAAATGATCACTGGGAATCCACCATGGTCAAATTACAAATTTGATAATCCGATTGCAGCAATAATGAAAATTGGAGTTTCGGAAGAAATTCCAGAAATTCCCAAAGATATTTCCAAAGAACTGAAGGAGTTTGTGAAAGCTTGTTTGGTGAGAGATCAGAAAAAAAGAGCTTCGGTTGAGGAGTTAAAGAAACACCCGTTCTTGAATAAAGAATGATGGATATTATGATATTATTATATATAAGTATGTATTTTTTTAACAAATATTTTGTTTTATAGGGGTTCAAAATTAATAAATGTTTTCAGGATTTATAAAATAAAATTTCTTAAATTTTGGATTTTTAAAATTGCAAAAGGCTTTTAAATATAAAAATTTGGAGTTTTTAATGCTTATAAATTTTTTTTTGTCTTTTATCATTTAACTTTTTCTTTTTATTTCTTTCAAAAAATTCATTTGAATTTTAAATTTATTCTCTTTTTTTTACTTTTAGAAATTATTTTCAATGGAGTTCTTGTAAGCTTGGACCAGTTCATCACAGTACTTGGAGTTCAAGCAAATGGTATCAACCATGATGGCGCTGCACAAATAAGGATCAATATTTGAAGCAGGTCTTCTATCCTCAAAATACCCTTTTCCCTCGTTATGTGTTGGGATCGGAATTCTGCAACTGCAAGCTCTGTTTCCTTCTCCAAAGTTGAATTTGTCAATGGATGAAGTCTCGTGGTGACCAGTTAATCTCTTCACATTGCCTTCACCATAAAGAACAATATGTTCTCTGTGTTTCGCTTGCAATTTCTTCATGCAATGTTCCAGAATGTATTTCAAACCACCCTCTCCTCTAGTCTTTTCACTTGAAAAATTCATATGGCATCCACTACCATTCCAATCTCCGGCCACAGGCTTTGGGTCGATGTTGACTGTTACATTAAATTCCTCACCCAATCTACAAATCTAAAATAAAAATCCAAATTTTTTTACAAGTACCTCATTAATATATATCTGCTCATCCAATGATGGTCTCCACATTCCATGCCTTCCGCAATACCGACTTGGTATTCCCATTGACCAGGAGCCACTTCACCATTGATACCGGCAATTTTTAGACCGGCATCCAAGCAACATCTTAAATGACTCTCTGAAACAGTTCTACCAAAGGCATTATTGTCTCCAATTGAGCAATAGTATCTTCCTTGAGGGTAAGGGAACCCATCGAAAGGCCAACCTAAAGGCCATTCATGAGTAGTTCCTGTTCTCACGAACAAGAAATACTCTTGCTCCATACCGAACCAAGGTCTCTGGTCTTTTGCCTCATTCATGATCTTCTCGCAGATATATCTGAAATTGAATCTGGCAGGGGTCTTCAAATCTGAGAGATAGCATTCGCAAAGGACAAGGATGGAATTCTTTCTTCTGATCGGATCCTTGCAGAAGAAGACTGGCTTCAAATAGATCTCAGATTGGGAAGTGGTTGCTTGCATGGTTGAGGAACCGTCGAAAGTCCACCAATCTAACTGGTCTAATTTAAGGATCTTTTCATGGTAAACTTTGGTCTTGGAACGCAAGTTCTTACCAGAACCATCAATCCAGATATATTCTGCGAGTGTGATGTTATCTAACTCTGGAGACCATTCTTTGTAGTTGAAATTGCTCAAATTTGTTGGGTTGCTTGATCTCATGATTGGAAAGGGATTTTTCAAGGAGTCTAATTTGAAAATAATTATTAAAATTTAATGAGCTAGGGATTTAAAGGACGAAGAAGATTTATATTTTAAAATAAATTTTTATTTCAATGCGTGGTTTTTATTTCAAAATTAATTTTTATTTCAATGCGTTTTTCTGAACGCATCCAATTAATATGCATTTCTGAAAATGTGGAAACAAAAATAAATTAAAAAAATTAAAGCTTTATAAATCAAAAAAACAAAATTTGAGGCCGAATTCGAGTTTAATGAGTTTTTTGAAAATATTATTAATATCCTAAAAATTCTGTTTTGAATTATACCATAAAAATATTTTCTGAAATTTTAAAAATGCCTCAAAACAATAAAAAAATTCGTGTGGCAATTCTTGGCGACGGTTCTTTATTCAATATTTTTGTTTTTCCTTTCTGACATCATTTAAATATTAGAAAAAGTTGGAAAAACTTCTTTCATAACAACACTAATTTCTGAGTCATTGCCAGAAAAAGTTTGATTCATATTATTTTTTATTTAATTTGCATTTTTAGCTTGAAAAAGTGATTGGACCTGTTCTGTTGCCTCCTGAAATGTGTCCTCAAGCTTTTGATGTGACAACAATAATTATTGACACGTCAAGTTATTAAAAAGTATTTTATTTTTTTTAATTTCTGGAAAAAGGTGATCCAAAATTGGAATTTCAAGTGAATCAAGAACTAAAAGAGAGCAATGTTCTCGTTCTTCTTTATGACATTGCTAGAATAGAAACGATTGAAAGATTGCAGACTTTTTGGATGCCAAAAATAAAAAAAATTTCAGAAAAAACTCCAGTAATTGTTGTAGGAAATAAAATTGATCTCGAAAATGAAATTAATGAGTCTCAGATGGAAAGAGCCAAGATCTCAAAAGTTATTAAGTCTCTTGTTAAAGAATTTAAGGTTTATACTTTTAATATAAATGTTTTTTTTTTGCAATTATTTAATTATTAAATATAGCAAGTGGAAGTTGGTTTAGAATGCTCAGCTTTAAAATCTTCAAATATTTCAGAAGTGATTTACTGTGCTCAAAGAGTTGTGCTGTTTCCTTTAGCTCCTCTCTATGATTTTACTGAAAAGGTAAAAAAACAATTTAATCATAAAATAATTCCAAAATATATAGAATCTAACAGTTGATTTTCGAAAAGCTTTGACAAGAATTTTTCGAATTGTTGATAAAGACTGTGACAACTTTATAACTGATGATGAATTAAATTGCCTCCAATTAGACGTATTTAAAGGTGAATTGACTCAGGAAGACATAAAAGGAATTAAAGATGTTATTAAAGATGAAGTAAAACTTAAATTTTATTTTTTTATTTTTCATAATTTTAAATAACAAAGAATGAAAATATTGATAACGGAATAACTTTAAATGGTTTCATGATTTTGCAAAAGAAATGCATTGTTGAATTCATGAAATTTTCTATTTGTTGGGTCTGATTTTTTCTTTTTCTTTTAAGTTCTCCTAATTAATAATTTTTATATTTACAGTCCATTTTGAGGCATTTTGGCTATGATGATGGCTTATCCTTAAAGGGTCATTTTTTTAGAGATAATGAAGATGAATTTAAGTCGGATAAACATTATTATAAAAGTATTAAAAGTATTTTAAAAATAGGCAAGCTTCAGCATTAGCCCTGAGCTCAAAATCAATGGATTTTTTAACAGGAATCTTCAAAAGATTCAGTGAAGATGACGGGATGACTTTAAAAATTGCCAAATTTAAAGACATTTTTTATCCAATGCCTGATGGATCAATTCCTTGGAATCAAATAGAAAATTTAATTCCTTTGGAAAATGCTGAATCCCTTCGATTAGATGGCTGGCTTGCATTATGGGGGTAATTAAACCTAATAAAAAAGAAAATTTGTTTATAAAATTTGTAGCTTGATGACCTACTTTGACTACAAAAACGCTTATAATTATCTGATTGGCATTGGGTTTGATAATCCTATCTATGAAGCTTTTTCCAATCTTTCGTAATTTTATTAAATTATTTTTTTCTGCATTTGGATTATCTTTTCAAGAAAAAATCATTTAACCTATTCACAAATTTGCAAATTGTCAAAAAAAAACATTGTTCATATTGGACTTATCGGGCCTCCCAATTCAGGCAAAGTAATTAAAAAAAATATAACATTTTTGTGATTTCAAAATTTAGTCATATTTAATGGACAAATTTTTGAAAAAAAATGATGAGCATGACATCCTTTATTCTCCAACAATGAATTCAAAAAGCTGCGCAAACTATATTGTTTTTCAATCAAATTCGTCTAAAAAATTGGTGATTTTGACAGAAATTCCAAAAATTGAAATCGAATCCGAGAATGTAGCTGAGATTATGAAAAAGTTTTTATTTTAATTTTTTTATCTTTTATCAATTATAAAACAGATTAGATTTGTTGGGAATAGTTTACAAAAGAGATCTGGAATTGGAAGAATTCTTAATCAAAAATGCAAAATTCATTGGCAAAAAAATTCCAGCTTTCCTGATTAACATTAGAAATTTTGCTCATGAGGTATTCTGTCAACATTTTTCATTTTCCTTTTAATTTTAACAGGAAATAAAAAAGGATAAAATCAATAAGTTAGGATTCAAGGAGTCCTGCTTTATTTCCCGAGACTCTGCTGGAGTAGTTCCCCAAATGATGAATTCTGCTTTTCAATTAATGGAAAAACCGTTTTCTTCTTAAACTTTTTTGATATTATAATAATTCTCTTGCAGTTCAAGAGGACTGAGCTCAGAAATTGTGGAAGAATTGAAAAGAGCAGATAGTTTCTTACAAAGAAATTATGAAAAAATAGGGTTCACTCTTTTCTTGGCAAGCACCTTCACAATCATTGCATTCTATCTTGGAGGGAAAAAAAATTTACCTTTTCTAAGCTTCAAAAAAATGTCGTTCTACGGATGAATTGTCTAACTAATATTTTAGTTTTAAAAAAAATTATTGATTAACAAATGTTTTTCAAATTGGATTTGTAATTTAATTATTATTTTATTTTTTATATAAAGTTTTTATAGTAAAACAAAAAAATATTTTATTTTATTATTTATTATATTTTAGTTTGGTGACTGAGGGAAAACCAAAAAAATTTAAATAAAAATTATATTGCAAAATAAATAATGAAAGAAATAATAGTTGCAGGAGTTGGGTCCTGCGGAATAAATCTAGCAGCTTCTTATTTATCACTAATAAGTTATGAACATAATTTGTTTTCGCCCCAATCATCCTCTTCTTCTAATGAGTTAAATGTACATTTTCAAGAAACCCAAAAGGGTTCGCATATAGCGCGATTTCTTTTTTTAGACCAAGACCCTTTCTCTATTGATAAAATATTATCTCATCCCCAAGCCAAACTTTTTAACCAAGATAATTTAATCGCCGATCAAGGATCAGCCCAAAACATTTTTGCAATTGCCTATTATTCATCAAATATAATAGATCAAATTAATGATTCATTTCGAAAAGAAATTGAAAAATGTGATGGTCTTCAAGGTATAATTTTGAATCATTCTTCAATCGGAGGCACTGGCTCTGGTCTTTGCAGCAAAATATTAAATTCATTATGTGAAAGTCATCCCGATAAAATAAAAATAAGCAATGTGATATTGCCAAGTTTTAATCCATCAAGTTCAAACGACAATAATACAGCTACTTCACTCTATAATACAACCCTTGGAATGACCCAATTAGTTGAGAACTGTTACATGACGTTATTTTCCGATAACGATGCATTATTCGAAAAATGTTGCAATTTAGACTGTTATACTGATAGAAATTGGGGCTCGATCAATAGATATGTTAGCAAGGCAATAAGCGGACTCACCAGTGGATCGAGATTTAAAGGATTACAACCTGTTAATTTGCGGAAAATTTTAGTGAATACAGTGCCCTTTCCTCGCCAACATTTTTTTTCATCATATTACTTTGAAGAAAGTTACAATCGGTCGGATTTTCTTTTTTATTGCAAGGAAAATGTTAAAAAAAACATTGGTGGATCTTTGAAGTTTTCTACAACAGCTAACGCAATTAATTCATATGCTGCTTTTTTTCGTGGAAACGACTATAGTTCAAGCGAAATCGAGGAATTCAATAGAAATTCTATAAATACTCATTACGATTGGCTTTCTAAAGGACTCCTTGGCCATGCAAATCATGTTGATGAAAACAACAAAAAAGAAGCAACTTTTATACATTCTGGCAACTATATCGGAATGTATATGCGAAAACTTTCAAGAAATTTATCAGATTGTTTCAGAAGAAAATCTTTTCTTCATTGGTATACATCAGCAGGAATGGATGAAATGGAAATTTTAGAAGCAGAAAGCAATCTTAATGATCTCGAGAGTGAATATGAAACACTTCCCTCAGGTGGTGTTTTTGATGAAGATGATATGGGTGAAGAAGAAGGGGATTATCTTGAGTAGTGATTTATATTAATTCAAAATTTCTTCAATTATTTTGAATAATATTTTCCTGATAAAAACAATTGAATAATTCCAATATTCAAAATTATTTTTAAGATTTCATTCATAAATAATTTTTGTTTTCTGAATTGTATATATTTTTTTTTTTTTAATTTTTGGGATCGACCCTAAAAGATATTTTTAGGGGATTTTTCAAATTTTTTTTTTTTATTTTTTTTTTTAATTGTATATATAAAAAAAAATTCCCAGAAAATTTGTTTGGAAATTAATTTAAAACAGATAATTATTTTAATTAATAAATATCGAAAAACAGTCCTCAACGGAAATGAAATAAAAGCTCGTCGTAAATTTATATTAATAAATATTAAACAAACGGAAAACTATGGAAAATTGGAAAAAAACTCAGAAGGGTCTTTCATTTCTTGAAATAAGTGACATCAGCATCAATCACCTTCTTCCTTCCCTTCATTCCTTCATATTGTCTTTTCTCTCCATTCACATTTAAATTCATATTCAAATTTATATTTGAATTAACGTTACCATTCACATTCGAGTCTAAGACCTCCTTTATTCTAAAAATCACTTCTTCGTTATTCATGATGTCTACTTTTTGATAATGCAGTTTCTTTAATAAGTCCCCATCTTCGCTTTTCAGTAATCTTTTGTTCGAGTTAAAATCAAGAGATTTTATTCTTTCATGTTTATTGTTAGTGTTCATAAGGACTTTAGTTTTGCTTTGATTATTTACATTTGCAACTTTGAAAAATAGATTTTGCGTATGATTTTGCTTAAGATCTTGGTTTTTTGTTGTTTTAGGGAAAAACTTGGTTTCATTCAATGATTGATTAAACTGAGTTTCCTGTTCTTTAAACAAAAATTTCTTCTTGTTCTTGTTTTTTGTCGATTGATTCAATTGAGTGATATTATGGCATTCCTTTGATTCACGAACCTTGTTGGCGAGATTATTGATCAAATTATCAGGAGTCTTCTCGATTTTTATCGTTAAATTGGCTTTTTTGTTCATTTCCTTTCTGGGAAAACATGGGACATTGGGTTCATATCGATGATGTGTGGTGAAAACCTTGATTTGTGTGGTTTTTTTCTCGCTAGGGATCTCGAATCTCGCAGTTTTAAGCTTGCTGGCTGAAAAATCTCCAGAGTTATTGTTGTTATTGCTATTATTATTAGAATTGCTATTATTATTCATATCTTCGAAAACGTTCACCAGATCATTCTGCTTTAAATTCACATAAAGAGCTTTGGCAGCTTCTAAGGATTTCTCTGATTCTTTTTCATCTTTATCTTCTTTATACATACCGAAACCATCGTTTTTCTTTGAATTGGCCTTCAGATTATATGCAGATTGAGGGCCTTCATGGGAAGAGTTTTGGAAAAAAGCCTTCCAATCTTGATATAAAGAGTGTTTTGGAAGATTAGATGATGAATTCTGATTTCCTTCGGTCTTGATCCTATAACAAGAATCACTAATATCTGGGTTTTTGGAAAGTTCAGTGTCTATTTGGAAAAGTTCTTCTTTGGGAGGTCTTGTATCAGTTATTTTTAATTAGAATAAATTAATAATAAAAGTAAAATACGAAAATTTGAAGTTTTGAAAGGTCACAACCGCATTGAGAGTATAAAACAAAGGGATAATGGCTTTGATAGGGAAGAATTTCGCTTCTTTCATAAAATTATTCACCAGGAAATCTTTGAATTGGCCAATATTGTTCGAAATAGAGGAAAGAATCTCAAGAATTGGAAGAAGATGATGGATTTGGAGATGGAAATTATCCGTGAGCCAAATAGTCGCATTGATGCTTTTCTTGAATTCTTTCATGAATTTCTTCTGATGTTCCTGGAGATTTATGAGAGATTGTGCTGTGTTTTCTTTAGATTTCATTGAAGTTGATGTCATTTCCACTATTTTCTTCATTTCAGTGCATTCCTCTTGATTCTTGATTAAAGAAAATAAGTATTCAGGGTCAGATTCCACGAATTCACATATATTTCGAATAACTGAGCTGTTTTCTAAATAAACTAATTTTATAAGGAAAAATCATTGATATTTTACTATTCCAATGGAATTCTTTCACTAGAGAATTCTCCATTGCATAATTGAAATAATCTTCAAAATCCTTAAAGTCCTTGAAATTCACATTCTCTAAATAATCTTTCCTATTCAATTGGATATTCAACCCTCCTTTCGCTATAAATTTCATAGTATCTATCCCAGAAATCTTTTCTCTTTGGATTTCCCCCTTCCAATTGGTGGAAGGGTTGAAATCCACATTTTCAGCTTTAAATTCTGAGTTCATATATTCATTTTTCATCAATTCCTCAGCACTATTGTCCACCTGATCCATATCAAAATCACTTAAAAGATCCATGATTTTCTTCTTCTCATGGTCTATGATCAACAATTTCCCTTCATTCTCAGAGCCTTTACCCTTGAACAAGGCACTTAGGTTTCCTCTGACGCATTTCAGTTTCGAAAAACCAGCCAATGTCATATCGACTCTCAAAGAACTACCTAACTTATAGATCTTATAAGTGTCAGAAGGAGCCAATTTCTTAGCAAAGGGGATGAATTTAGAATCACATTCCCAGTTCATTTCGCAGGAAAAATCAGGAATTGCTTCGATTGCAGTGAGCAGGTTGGCCTTTTCTGTTTCCCATTGAGATTGTCTTAACCTTTGGCCTGCTATCAAGAGATATTTCAACATCACACAGGCTCTTTGACTGATGGCTTCTTCCATTGGAGTTTTTAATAAAGGATTAGCTCTTAATTTAGGATTGCATCCGCATTCTGTTAAGACCAAAACAGCATCTTTTCTGTTTAATTTGATCGCCAACATCAAAGGAGTTAAACCTAAAGGATCTTGTTCCTCAGGATTACAATAAAATAGCTGCATGGTTTCTCGGGAACATAATCTTCGAACAATGGGCAAATTACCTTCAAAAATGGCTTTATGCAATGGGAACTCTTCACTTGTGGAAGTGGGGATAGAGATATTATAAATGAAAAGCTTGAGATTCTCATAAAGTAGTTCTTGACTTAAAGAATATTTGAAATATTTCCATAAGGAGGAAAAGATCTTAGGGAAAAAAGACCCTCTGTTCTGATAATTGAAATACTCTGTTGGGAAGATCTTTAGGAAATATTGTAAACAATCCTTTTCTGATGAGAAGTCGAAAGTTTGATTTAATAATAAAGGAGGCATCGAATCATTCATCACAACGGTCAATTCTTCTAAGGAACTAAGCATGTTTTGATGTCGATCAAGTATGTTCTTTCGATGGCAAACGAACGATTTCTTGGTTTTGTTGATTGTTGAGAAATAAGGAAAGACGCTGAGAATCAAATGAACCTTATATTTCATGATGTTGTTGAGTTTGCTCTGCAGAAATATTGACGAATTCGGCTTCAACTCAGCGAGACTAGGTGTTTTTGCTGAAATTATAGACAAATCTTCCTGAAATTTGGCCTTTAAAAAGGTTAGAAGCCGTATATATTCACTTAGAGTTAGGTGGATCAGGGAGTTCGTTGAATCCATTGTGCTTTGTTTGGCGATATGTTGCTTACGGAGAAAAGGCTCTGGCTGGAGTTTATCAGAGGAAGTGGAAATCAGAAGTGGTTTCTGCTTTTTGGAGCTTGGTTGTGAGGGAATCTGAGGTTTTTTCATGGAGTCAAGCGGGCAATTTAAGTAAATAATTTAATTTGCATATGCGATTTTTTGTAAGAAGACAAAGTTTTATAACTTTGGAATTTAAGGCTGAGTTTTTTAGAGGAAGTTTGAAGAATGGGTTTATGAAAACTTTTCAATTAGATAATGAGTTTGATGAAATGAAGATGATGAATGAATTCTTTTTTAAAAGATTATAATGAATTAAAGAAATGCTTTCGATATGAAGCCAACGATTTTCTTATTAGAATTTAGGATCAAAATGTTGTTAACTCGAAGTTGGGTTTTCTTTTTTTAAATTTTAATTTTTTTTCTTTGATTCATTAAAATTTCCAACTCATACCTTCAAAAAAAGCTTAAAAGACCTTTTATATAGTCTTTATTCGATTTTATTTTATATTTTATCAAATTTAATTCGATTTTCAAAATCATCAATGAGTTATTCCTATAGTGGAAGTCTTTCAGTGCCCCAGCGCAAATTCGACATTTTGCTCACTCCAGATCATGCCAATATGAAATCCATACGTTTAACCACTCCCAGTGGTTCTAAACAATATATTGCTGAGGAATCTATGTATTCTCTAGCTGAGGAATCGCGTAACAGCAATAAAATGGAAAGCCCGATGGCCTTGCGTCAATTGAGTTATCGAGAAAAGGCCTCGATTCGTAAAAGCTACACTATGATTAAATTATCAGAAGGAGCTCATCTTCTTGAATTTGATCCGAAGAAATATCCAGATTTTAAAGAAAAGGATGTGATGGAACTTAAGGCAGTCTTTGATTATATGGCCTATACTACTAGTTCTATCCTGACACCAAATGACCTTAAGAAGGCTTTGAAATCTTTTGGATATAACGCAACAAAGGAAACTATATATGATATAATGGCAGCTTATGATGATGATGAATCTGGAGGTTTGAGTTTTGACGAATTCATGAAAATAATGAGTTTGGATGCTCCTAAAGAAAAGGACACGGAGTTACAAAAGGTGTTCAGGGAATTCGATCGAGAGAATAAAGGGTATATTGATTTGGAAAATTTGAAGAGAATGTCTCGAGAGTTAGGTGAAGATGAAGATGAGGACACTTTAAAGGAAATCATCAAGAGAAGTGGCTCAAGCAATGAAGGAAGAATCTCCTTCAAGGAATTTAAGGAAATTATGTTGAAAAAGGTCTGTTGAAACTAATAAGGTCCCGTTCTCTTTTTTTTAAACAAAAAAAAACTGGAAAATAAATGAAAAACACTTAAAATTAATATTTTTCTTTAAAAATGAAAATACATGCCATACCCAGAAAAAGTCTGCCTTTACCTCCAGGATTTCAAAGAAGAGGGACCATTCATAGTGCTATGTTGGCCTCATCATCCCCGACGAAGAAATCATCGACTTTGGGACTTAAAAAGCGGGAGTCTCATGATTTCGAAGATATGGAAGAAAAAAAGAAAGGCAAATTATCGAAATTGGACGTTGGGATTCTAATTCAGGATTTCCAAATGATTTATTTGGAGTTAAAGGCTAGATTACGAAAGGTTTCTTTATAATATCCCAAGAAAAAATTATAAGTAATAAGTAATCGTTATTTTTGATAGAACAAGCTGCATGAAGTCTTTGAGATTTGCAAGGCCTATTATATAGTTAGAAAGGAGTTCAATTTAGTGAATGAATTAAGGATTTTGAGGATAAATTTCGTGGGAATCAGGAAGATTTTTAAAAGGGATGTGTTTTTCAATCTACAGAAGAAGAGCTATGGGAAATGGGATAGTTTATTTGAAGTTTCATTGGAGATTTTCTCGAATTGGACTAAATTTCTAACATGTTATGTGAATTACACTCAAAAATGGAATTGCGCAACGGAGGCTTTGAATGAAAACAATAATGAATATCCTGATTTAAAGGAGAATCAGAATAAAAGAGAAGGAGAAAATAGCAGGAAAAACATGAAAATTCCAGATTATGTGGAATTGATGTTGAATTTTAAGAAATTCATAAAGAAAAAATTGAAATGTAATTTATTTTTTAAATTTGTAAATTTTGTGATTTGAAAGTGGCTTATGAGGTCAATGAATATGTGTATAATTTGTTGGCTATGATGATTTGTAGAGGGGAACTTTATCGGAGAGAGGGAAAAAACAGACTGGCTTATTTGCATTTGAAGCAAGCTTATGATTTCAGCAAGATGTTGCAATGGAGTTTAGTCTGCCAAATTTATAAAACCCTTATTTATTTAATGAATTTAAAATTTAAAAAGAATGCAGATATTGTCCATCAATGTATTCTTTTGAGAATGATGCTGATAAAATTTAATATGGAATTTGGGAGGTAAAATGAATTTATTTATATTTTCTGAATAAATAAATCAGGAATCAAAAAGGATTGAAATTGGGGATGAAAACACTCCAATTATTGGAATATGAGCTGAAAATGAGGAGTACGTTCATGACAAATGATCATGAAAAAATCATGAATTATCGGGCATGGGATAAATTGAAACGATGTGTTAATTTTTTGTTGTTGATTCAGTCTTTTAATGTTTAATTTTGTCAGGCACTTACAATTCTGGCTCTTTTGATTCTGATCTCCAAGATGTTCATCATTCCTCCTTTAGTTGATTATCTTCGTTTTGCAGAAACTCTCAAGTATTAGTTTTGCTTTATTTTTATTTATATTATTATAATGAACAGACTATTGAATTGGATCTCGTTGTCATTCGTGGAAAAAGTCAATAAAAATGATTTAATTAAATATGTATCAGCTTTGAATTCACAATTGATGAAAAAGGTATTAATATGTTCTTCCTTTTTTTTCATAAGTCATTTTTTTTTATTAAATTTGGTTTTTGAAACTTTATATTTAATGTTTTTTTTAATTCATCAATTTAAATTTTATTTTTTTTAAAAATTGACTTATGAAAGTTTTTATAATGACCATATTGAAATTTTTTCCAAAAAAAAGCTAGGAAACTATACAAAAATCTGGCATATTTACGAAAAAAAAATCGAGGAATTGCTACCGAATTATTCTCAAAATTTCCGTAGACTCCATCCACAATCCAATTCACTTCATATTGATCGTCAAACCTTATCTAAAATCTACTCTAATAAGAATTACAGAGATCTTGATAAAAGACTTAATATAAATAGTCGAATTCATCTATTAAAACTGCTAAAACAACCATCAATGAGTTTTCACCAAACAGGCACTTTCCAAACTCCTATTAAATCGAATATTGCAAGTCAAAAGATCAAATTATCCATTAATTTAGAATCAGCAATTTCTCAAAAAACGGCATTAACCGGACATTTGGAAAGTCCTGAGAACAAAGATAACATTCCGCAAGACTTTTTCAAGAATAGCTTCGTGGAAACACAGGAATCTGTGATCGATTTGTCTTCATTTGCAAATGAGAACACGATGAAAACGATGAAAAACGTGATAGATTTGGAAGAAAAAAGACAAAAAATGAGAAAGTCTTTGTTTCGAAAGAGATATATCAAAGATTATCCAAATGATTATCGACCGAAGGCCTTGACCACAAATAAATGTAAATTAATATTTTTCATTTTATTTGAATTAGAAAGAATTTTTCTTTAAAAATGATCAGATATCATAAAGGAGGTAAAGATTCAAGAAAAAAACAAAACTGAAGTGAAGAAAAAGAAAATTATGACCTGTAGTCAAAGAAACTTCGTGGACATGGATGGGCTTTTTAAGAAAACGATAGAACAAAAATTAGATTCAGAATATAGAAATAAGACGTTTAGAAAGTAAAAAAACAGTTTTTTGAAGAATTTTATTAACAAATTTAAAGAGTTCAAAAGGATTTCCATGAGGAAAATTGCAATGAGGAATTCGATAAACACGAGTTTCAATTTTGTCGGCAAATGCTTCATACGCGAAAACTGGAAAGTCGCATTAAAGCACAAGCAAAGGAGATTCTTTCTGATAATTAATTTTTTTTTAATTGTTTTTCTAAAAAAATTGAAAAGTTCGTCCTTTTTCTTCGAACTTGTAATTTAGTTCATATAATTAAAACTTGTAAAAAACAGCTTGATTCTTTTATGAAGAACTATAAAATCCATGAAATAATCATTCTTTTCTTGAAATCTAAGTTCAATGCCTAGAAAAGTAAAAGCTGGCAAAAGAAAAACAGTTAGGAAGGTTAATTCAAATGTCCAGGAAGTTTCTAATATAGAAACAACAAGAACTAATCAAAATGAAGCCATCCCAAATATTTCAAATGAAAATAAATTTTTCAATGAGAATATACCACAACCAGAAAATAACATAAATTACTTCGAAAATGATGTTGATGTCAATTTTCTAGAAAGACAAATGAATGAAATGACTTTGATTCAACAGCCAGGCCAATGCTTTTCCCAAAAACTTGCGAAACAAGACCCTAAAGAAAATGAACAATATCTCCGTTTCAAATATCAAGAACTTCCATCTATTTTAATGGAGGAAGATTTAATGAATGTCTTGAAAAAATATGCGGCGCAGGAAAAAAGTGTGAAATCAATGAAAATTCGAAAAGTTATTGATTTTTTCTTTCAATATTTCTTTACTGAGAAGGAAATTAACACCTTGTTTGACTCTATGTTCACAATTAAGGGAGGAAATCAATTTTATGTCAACGCGTCTCAATATAAATTAAACGAAAAAAAGTCGTTAATTCTAGAAGCTTTGAAGGAATTGCTTTTAGATTAAAACCTTTCTTGAAAAAGTTAGGATTTAAACATGTTATATAGTATTTAAAGGTAAAATAAAAACTCGTATGAAGTTTTAAAACAACAAAAAATCCTATTTTTTTTTCTTTCAAACGAAGTGAGTTGAATTTGAAAAAATTTAATACTTAAATAAAACTGAAGCATTTATCTTAATTTTATTTTCTAATAAATGTCGCTTATTGAAGAAAATCCCCAACATTTTGACGAGGGGGACAACTTAAACAAAGATTTCGATGAAGACCATTCCAAACATCCTCATGAGGAACATCATAACCATGACCACAAACATGAGATAAATGCAGAAGGTGAGCATCATCTCCATGGTCAAGTTCACAAACATGCCAAAACGTACGATTTTAACAAGATTCCTCCCAATTGGAAGGAAGCCGAAAAACATGGGGTTAAATAATATTTCACCAGAGTTCTTATTTTTATATTTTTCATTAGAAATCAAGAAGGGTTGCAAAAGAAAAAAAGGGCACTGAGGCAGATGAAGCTGCTCCTGAATTTTGCGAATGTTGCGGTTATCAAGTGGTAAGTATTTTTAATATCGTTGTTTAATTAATTGTATGATTACAAAAGGAAAGAGAACTCATAGATCTATCAGCATCACCCCTAGAGCTCACGAACTTTGGGTCTGGCTTCCCACTTTTCTATAATTTCGTATTATATTGCATCGTAATTTTGATGGTGATGGTGTGTTCAAGTGGAATCTACAATTTGATTACGAACATAAAAGGAGATTTTTGCAAGACTAGAAGTGAGGTGAGTGACCCGAAAGAAATGGAGGAAATGTGTGTGTTGAATTGGATTTCGATCTTCGCATTGCCCAATAAAATCAACAATCCAGAAGAGATGAGAATCCAAAATCTTCTCAGTTTGATCAGTGTGGTCATCATCATCTTCATTCTGATGCTTTTCAGAAGAAATCAAAGAAAAATCGATGCTGAGGTTGATGAAAGCATCTTAAGTCCAGCTGATTATACTTTGATGGTACAAAATATTCCAACGATGATTAATACAAATTATGAAGAAGAATTGAGGGAATTTTTCACCAATAGAGCTTTGCCAAAGGGTAGTGAACTAGTTGTGAAAAAAATCAGCTTGGTATATGATATAGATGAAATTGAAGAAATTGAGAAAAAAATTAATCTCACAGTTGAGGAAAAGAAAAAAGCTTTGAAGAAAGACATCAACCATCCAGTGGGGGAATTCGATGAAAAGCTAGAAAAACTTGAGGAGGAAATTCAAGAAGTTTGCACGAAGATCAAAAATGATTACACAGCTTTTGCTGGAGTTGCCTTCATTTCTGTCAACACAGAAGATCGTATTTAATGATTTTTTTATATTATGTTTTTTTTTTTTTTAATTGTCTTGTATTTTTTGTATTGTTTGAATTTTTTTTCGTTTTTGTATTGTTTTGTTTTATTGTTTTGCATTGTTTTGTTTATTGCATTTTATTGTTTTTTTGTATTTGTTATATATTTGTTTTTTTTTTATTGTTTTGTTTTATTGTATTGTTTATTTATATTTGTTATATTTGTTTTAATTTTTTTTGTATTTTTGTATTTTTGTATTTTTGTATTTTTGTATTTTTGTATTTTTG
>Ga0302186_10000755_pt1 | contig 28111 bp, 17 predicted proteins | sample II_Bog_E1_2_FD_198782 | JGI IMG/M metagenome (GOLD analysis project Ga0302186, IMG submission 198782) | Peat permafrost microbial communities from Stordalen Mire near Abisko, Sweden - II_Bog_E1_1 | ecosystem: Environmental > Terrestrial > Soil > Wetlands > Peat | place: Sweden: Abisko... | reverse complement strand
AAAATAATTCTTAAATTAGCATTTTAGGTTCACTAATCACAGAAGTATTATTATTTTAAAAAAATACAAATTACACAATCATGTTCGCAAAAATTATTTCAAAAGTAATATAGATTGAGTTTTTTCAATTCTTTTGCTTAATTTTAAGAAATAACTTATTAATTTTATTCGTATTTCTGCATTTTTTTAAGCATTTTTTTTTTTGAAAAATGTGTTTAAACTTTTAATCTTTCATCTTTTGATCCAAATATTTATATGATTCTCTCATAAATAATGTTATATTTTTCCGATGGATCCTTTCTAGACTATGAAAATGAAAATAATACTTTTTTAATACTTCTTTTGTTATAAAAACGTTAAGTTGACTTAATGAAAGGGCTATTCTTTTGAGGAGACTCCATTTTTTGTTGATATCTTATTCAATGTCTAAACAATAGATGTAATACAAAATACTATATCTATTACTTCGGGATATTTATCCAATGTGATGATTTAGAAGTTTCTACTGAAATAGAGAGGGCTGAATTTTACTAAAGGAGTCAATATTCTAAAACCATTATTTTGTATAGTTATAAAAAGGAGAGGAAGATATAAAAATAGCTAAATTGGCTAATAAGTCATAGAGATGATTAATGAAATTGGCTTCGCAAAAGTTTATTAAGGTTATCTTAATAATATATGATGAAAAAGCATCAAAGTACCAAATCATTGTGCCTAACTGTAAATTGAATTGATAAAATTTTATTAACCATTTAATAAGTCTCCTTTTACAGTTTGCCAACGAATTATTCAGTAAAATGATATTTTTAAAGCAATAAATGATAAACTTAATATTTTTATCGATGTATGCCAGTTTAAATAGACTCTCATAGCAGGCTTAGCTTTTCAACAAATTATTTTAAAACTGATAAAAATTAGCAGCATATACATAATATTGAAATCTTTGAAAGAAAAGTACTTTACCATTTTGCACATCTTTTTTGAGAGATAAGTCCATTTTTATTAAAAGTTATTTGAACTAAATTTTTATTGATGGATTAATCCGACAAAGAATATTAAAGAAACTAAGATGATACATGACAAACTATATCTCTTCCATCGAGGAAATTGACTAACATAATAGACTATACCAATGCTTGAATTTTTTACAAAATAGCTAGATGAGAATAAAATATTTCTTACAGAATTCAGGATTATTTTATATTTTTTTAAAAATTTGATAAATTTAAAGAGTGTAATTATTAAATTAGTTTTGTACTTCAAAGGTAGTAATTTCTTTATCTTCTAAAATAACCATTCTTGTTAAATATTGGAATAATTGTTTAGTGTCGTTATTTTAACTAAATAAAAATTCCGTCATTGTAAACTTAAAATCTCGAAAAACTTCTTCAGAGTTAATAATTTCTTTGACATTTCGAGAAAGAGTGGCGATTTATTGATAATTTTGTGTAATCATCATAAAGTAATATATGGTTGATGTTATATAATGCAAATGATAGTTACGAATCGAATAATCCTAATATATTTCATTTTTTATCACTTAGAACAACTATAAGAAATTTTTATGCAACCCTTTTATATATAATTATAGTAAAGTTTAGTAGTACAGGAATTATTTCATTATTCTTTTTAAAGTAATATTGGATATGCATTCAAGCTAATTTGTATATTATCTCATTTCAATTGCATAATTCTCTTTGATAGGAAACCAGTCTCTTCTTGTTAATCTTAAAAACATTTTAGAAATTCTATTTTATAATGTATTTTCAGAATTTAAACCTTATAGGGTGCAGACTATAAAATGATATTTAAAAATACTCCAAAATTTATTAATTATTTCAAAATTGTAGGTTTTGTTGCGTTGCAAGTGCCTCAAACCTGCCAGGCAGCATATATTATATATTTACAAAGTCATTATTAATTTATTAGTCCAATCCACAAAAAGCCGCTTCAAGGTCTCAGTGATCTGATCCATCAGTTCTCCAATATCGATGTTTAGGATAATGGTTTGCATGATGACGATGACTATTTGCTCCCTTTTCCAGTCATTGTACGGTTCGCTTATGCAGAGTCTTAGCAAATATAAGAATGCAGCTCGCACTGATTATAGTGAAGGGCTTTCTGCCTTTTGCTAAATGCCAATTAATTATAGGAATTTTGCAGAGATTTAAATTTTTTCTTTTGCTGTTAGGTTCCTTTTATCAAACCTCAAGCAGTCGATGAGAATGGAGAGATACTGTTCTTTTCTCTCAGGCTATAAAAGATACTCTCCAATTTTCAAAAATTAAACGCATTTTTCCAAATAACTTACATAATCTTCAAATTGCAGTTGGATCATTAATTATGATTTGGGAGCAGTCATTCTTTATTTAAAAATATTTTTCTGGGAGCAGGTAACTTCTTCGTTTTCGTGAATAATTTGTTTAATTTGGTAATGTTATGCTTTCATTTGTAGTATATTCTGAATTTGTTCATACTCACGCATATGTTTAAACATTTTTAGATCCTCATAATAGATATCTTGAATTTAGGGAATGAAAATATTAGAATTGATGAATAGAAGTACTTCTTTTCCATGTTTCCTCAATAAACATTCATTTTTTGTCTATAAAAGCTTCTTTAATTCTGATCTGTGATTAAATATTGCTTTGAATTTAAAATGGTACACTAAAAATATTTATTCATTTAATTAACGCGAACTTTATTCATCTTCATCAATTATTGTCTTCACTTAGTTCTGTGATCTTTAAATGAATTTTAATGTACTTTTTAGACAGCAAAAATCATTATAATAAATATCTACATATTCGTAGTTTGGTAAACTACCAAACAGTTTTATAATTTATGGTCCACAGAATTGAGGACTTCCCCTAAAGCTGACAAATGATTTAAAGCCCAATCCCTCCTTCACTATGTCTGATAATCCGAAATCAATAAAAACAATTTTATTGTATTCGCTGCTGAAGCAAATGTTATCGGGCTTAATGTCGTAGTGAATAATGTTCCAGCGATGCATGGTTGCCAGCAATTGTCTCAGCTGAGTTTCATCGCTTATTTTGGTGATTGGTTTTCCCCTTTCCATTGCGAACATTATGCTATCGTCGTACAATACGAGATTGAAACCGTAGTAATCGTCTACTTTGACTGATATTTCTAACAATGAGCATATTTTAAGAATTGAATATTCTTTAATAACTTTGGCTATCACTTAATGTCTATTGTTATTGAAGAAGAAACATTTTACAGCAATTTATTAATTTTGATAATGGGTGAAGTATATGTTACCAAAAGTTCCCGATGTTGATGATTAAATATAGGCAAAAGGACTTTAACCTTCTTCATTAAGCATTAATAGACCTAGAGAAAATAGACCCAACTTAATCTTGGCTACAACAATTTAAAAATTAGAAGTGATTTCATGGACACTAAAATCAAATTAGTGATACTCTTCTTATTTATCGTATTTAATATAAGATATTTATTTTAAATTGAGCTACAATGGTTTTTCAGGTATAGTTGGTAAATCCATTTATTACTAGTACCTGGTTAGAAGTTAAGATGGAAACGAGGCAAAGTTTGAATGATTCTATTGAAGAAAATTAATCGAGGGTATCTCCTCTTCAGGTTTTTCTGATGAAGAAATCATAGACATTATAATTTTATTAAAAGTAAAAAATTAAATCCAACAATTAACGTTAATTTTATAAATCAAAAAATCAATCAATGCAAAAGGAAATCTTTCTAAGAATTATAATATTGAAAACAATTAAGCACAGTCACTTTTACAAATTAAAAAATAAGAGCAATTCAGCTTTGAAAAAAAGAAGAGGAGGAGGAGGAGGTGATGATTTTTAAAATTAAAATAAATGATACAAATAACCATTTCTGAATATTATAAATTATAATTGATTCTTTTATAGTGAAAATAATAATGTCCTCATTTTTACATTTTTACATTATTTCTTCTTATATTGACCTTCACAGATAATATATTAGATTATTTTTAGATATTCAAAATTTAAGCCATCAAGGATAGTCAGTCCAATATTTATTTTCATTCGTCAACATCGCATTTTATAAATTATTTTACAAAAGAACATAATTGATCAAATAATTGCTGAATTAACTGGTCCATTGAATAAAATGGATATCTTATTATTCCTTCTTTAGAAAGGTAATTAAAGTTTATCACATTGAAGCAGAGAAATATTTTTAAAATTTAAATAACGCAAACATACAGAAATAAAACGAAAGAGGAAATGAAAAAGTAAAACATAAATGTAAAAATAATTAAAAAAATATCTTTAGAATGACTAAGATTCATTTTTCACAAAAGAAAGGTAAAATTTAGAATCTTCTTTAGTCAAAAAAATAAAAAATAATGAAAGATTATTGGGAATGAAATGTCAATGAATGGTAGGTTTATTTAAGAATGTATTCCTACAATATTTTATATGAGATCATTCAATTTATTTTGATCATTAATTCTGTTGAGTAATAAATACCATGAAATTTCCCTTCACCATCTTTCTCCTCTCCGTTCTCATTTTCATTCTCATTGCACCAATACGAAGTTTGAAGACTCATGACAGGGATGCTGTTGGCTCAGGTATTACTTATCCCATTAGACTCGCATACGTTGATAGAATCAATTCATGGACGACTGCTGGAATAAGTGCGGGTCTTGGTGTTCCAGGATACGGCCCTGATAATTAATACAACTATTTTGCTCTTGCATTCTGGTCCTGTAACTCAGTTCTTGATATGGTTCAAGTTTGGGCAAATGCAATTACTTATTGGGGAGCAGGATAATTAGGAAATACCAATTCAGAAGTTCAAGCTTCATTGAGGCAAAAATACAATCAGGCTGGCAAAAAAATATTAGTTAGTGCATTTGGGGCCACATAAATGCCCACAAGCAGTTAAGATCCCGTTGCTTGCGCAACATCATTAGGCAACTTTGTGTTGAACAACAATCTAGATGGAGCTGATATTGATTATGAGGACAGTACTGCTATGAATAGTGGTATTGGCGAGGCTTGGCTTATATCTTTTACCAAACAACTGAGAAGCATGCTGCCCGGCTACATCATTACCCATGCTCCACAGGCTCCCTATTTTTGCAAATAATGCTATCCAAATGGTGCCTATGCTACTGTTCATGCCCAAGTTGGTGATCTTATCGACTTCTACAATATTCAATTCTACAATCAAGTTGAAGATGCTTACAGTAATTTTACAACTTTGTTTGAATCATCTGGAGGACCTTGGAATAAAACTTCTGTTATGGAATTGTACGCTCGAGGCATTCCTTTAAATAAAATCGTTATTGGAAAGCCAGTGACCACTGCCGATGCTTCAAATACTGGATGGGTGGCTGCTTCCGATTTAAGCGCTATATTCAATCAAGGGCAGACAAAATACGGTTGGCATGCAGGCTTAATGGTTTGGCAGTTCCCTTCTGATGCCACTGGGTCCTTTGTATCAACAGCCACAACTGACCTGATAAACTATTGTACAGCAAATCCCGGCAAATGTGCTTGATTATAATCCATAAATTCATTATATAAAATTATGATTGCTATATCGAATTATAAACATGAAATAGGGAAATAAGTTAAAAAAATATCAATTATATAGTATCTTTTAGATCTTAGGAAATGAGTTAAAATTATTGCATTGACAACTCCAATTAATTGATAGGCCAGAATTCATTGAAGGAATTTATAAAATGTCCTTTGATTCGTTGAAATGGATCAAGTTATAATCTCATTAATTTGTTTTTGCTACAATATTTAGTGTTGCCTTGAATTTAATAATTCAGTTAATAAGATATTTATGCACTAAAATTTTTATTTATTTTTGGGAAGATTAATAAAAAAATATCTTTGTAATCATCGCTCATCTATTTTATCATTTGATAAATTAATAGACATTTCTCTTGGTAATAATTTTGTAAAAGTATTTAACTATGATAATTAACATAATGGAAGACATTATATCTTCTTGCCGATTATATTTGACATATTATTGGAATGAAAAGATATCAAAAAAATATATAAATGCCTTAAAAATGATATATTCTATACATTTATCAATAATAGCCATTATTATATTAACAAAATAAAATTTAGAATCCAGATCTATCACGTAATATATGGGAAGCATGCGCAAATAGATGGAGATGGCTCCCAATAATAGTTGGAAGGACACCATTGCTGGACGCACTGACAGGTGCAAGTTGTTGGGCTTCTCACTTGACCAGCAGGACAGAGAGAAGAGATTCTATAAGATTGAATAGCGATTATAGGGATTGATGGAATTCTAATGATCTGAGCTGGGCATGTGCAAGCACATGTTGGGTAGCCAGTCCAAGTTTGAGGACTAGTACAACCGCATGATGATAAGCATTGACATTGACAGACATTGCTATTCCAGAAACCATTGCTGCCACAGTTAAAGCAGTTAGATTGATCCTGAGAAACAGTGAAGATTAGACCAGCTCCTGGGTCACTTCCACGAGTCACCACAATGGTCAGATTATGAGACCCGCAACCGCCAGTAAGGTTAAAGGAGTAAATAGTATTCCAATTACTGCCGCTACCAATCTGTACTCCATCAAAATAGGCGACAAAGCTGGCTTCAGCACTGATATTGAGAAGGGGAGTTGATCCGCAACTCATATAAAACAGACTTTGAAATGTGAGTTTCGTACCTTTGGGAGAAAGGTCGCCATATTGGTCCCAAATCCAATCAGTTCCTGATCCTAGGTAGCCAGCATCGTTGGTGTTAAAGTAACCAGGATAAGAAACGGTATGACCAGTTGTAACAATAGTGGTGGAAAGAGTAGACTGGACAATGATGGTGGGGGCAGTGAAGCCGATGACAGCTAGGAGAAGAAGGCAAACGAGTTTCATCAAATCTTATTTTTGATTATAACCTATTAGGTAAAGAATTTAACTATCGAAATCACTGTATTTTGGCCTTAATAGACACTAAAATTTGATGATCTTTTGTCTTCATAATGGAAAAATCATGTTAAAAATGAATAAATATCGGATATTTCAAATTTGTTTGAAATACGCTCTGAATTCTTCAGACCTTTTTGTTTCTTTGAATTATAGCATACTTTTTGATTGCTATGCTCTTTGATATGTTATTTGGATGGTTGTCGCAAAGATAAAAAAATAATCACTAAATGCTGAGAATAAACTAAGAATGAAACTAAAATATGTTTGTTGATCATTTACTGATGAAAATTTAAATAATACTTTTGATAAATTTGATAAATTGCTTCTTAAAAAGTTAATTAACTCTTCAAAGCATTAAAAGCAAAGTAATGAATAAAAAGCCTCTAAAAATTCGCTTGATCTAATCTTCCTAATTTTTTATTGAAGATATGATGGAGATGAATTAATGAGAAAATTCAATTTAATAAAAGCATAGTAATTCTTTTATAATTGGAAGATTATTTTCCCCAATTGACGAATAAAAATAATTAGCATTGTCTCTCAGAAGTATAAGGATAGCGTCCTTAGATGTTTTTAAAAAATTGAAATTTAATCTCCCTAAAGAAATCATTTTTAAAAAATCATTATCTTCCATGATTGGTGTTTTTTGAAAACAATTATTAATTATGAAAAATAAGGTATAAACATTAGTTTTGAGTTAATCTCAAAACAAATTTTGAATAAAATTAAAAAGGATGAAGGTTTTTTATTTAAAGATATTGATTATCTCTCATTCAAAGATCTTATAAAATTAATTCTGACAAAGAAATAGAGAATTAGACTCTTTATCAGCGAAATCTATTATTATCTTAATCATTATGATGCTAAAATTATTTGCCAATGAACCAAAAGATTGATATCTTCATTCTATCTATGTATTATGTTAAAAATGAAGAAATGATTGCTGTGTTCTTTAAAAATTGTATTTGACTTTTTACATTATATAAAACAATACAAATGAACCCTAGAACTAAACTGTTTAAAAATTTAAAACGATTAAGCTCATTTAATGGCTTATAATGATATAAAAGTCATTATTATATTAACAATTTGGAATTTAGAATTTAGAATATAGAACCATCACGTGATAATTGGGAGGCATGCACAAGTAGATGGAGATGACTCCCAATAATAGTTTGAAGGACACCATTGTTGAACGCACTAACAGACACATGTTATTGGGCTTCTCACTTGACCAGCAGGACAAAGAGGTAAGATTTTATAAGATTAATTAGCAATTAAAAGGGTCGGGGGAATTCTAGTGATCTAAGGTGGGCATGCGCAAGCACATGCTGGGTAGCTAGTCCAAATAGCAGGGCTTTTGCATCCAGAGGATGATAGACATTAGCAGCGACAAACATTATTGTTCCAGAAACCATTGCTGCCACAGTTAAAACAATTGGATTGATCCTGAGAAACAGTGAAGATTAGACCAGCTCCTGGGTCACTTCCACGAGTCACCACAATGGTCAGATTATGAGACCCGCAACCGGCATTTAAGTTGAAGGAGTAAATAGTCTTCCAGTTACTGCCGCTACCGATCTATACTTCATCAAAGTAGGCCACAAAGCTGGCTTCGGCACTAATGTTGAGAATTGGAGCTGACCCACAACTCATATAAAACAGACTTTGAAATGTGAGAACTGTTCCTGAGGGAGAGAGATCACCTTATTGGTCCCAAATCCAATCAGCTCCTACACCCAGGTAACTGGCATTGTTAGCGTTAAGGTATCCAGAAGAAGCAACAGTGTGGCCAGTTGTAACAATAGTGGTGGAAAGGGTGGACTGGGCAATGATAGTGGGCGTAGCGAGACCTACGACAACGAGGAGAAGCAGGCAAAAGAATTTCATGGAATCTAATTTTAGATTATAGTCAGTTAGCAATAGAATTTAACAATCGAAATCTGTATCTCATATAAATAAACATTTAGATCTAACATTATTGAATTTCCATAGTTAAAAATGATTTTAAGCATGAAATATTTCTTGGGTATTTCGGATCTGCTCTCAACATAAACTTTGAATTGGCAATTTTATTTCTACTCTATTCTATAAAATGTAATTATGTTATGCTTATGCTCCTTGATATTTTGCTTAGAAGATTTTTGGCCAAAAAAATACAAAATCGAATCATCAAATGCTCAGAAGTTATAAATTAATGATGAAACTAAAAGAGTTTTGATGTTCTTTTGTTTGATTAAAATTTTAGTAATGATCTTGATGAATTTGATATCTTGATTATTCACAAAGTGAATACAATATTAAAAGCAGACAAATGAAGAAACAAACCTCCAAACATATGTTTGACCTATAATCTTAAATTTTTTATTACTGAGGGTAAATGATAAAATGCAATTTTCTAAACAAAAATCATTCGTAGATAATTAAAAAAAGGATTTATTTCTCACTATAATAATTACCATTGATCCGAAATTATATTCCTAATTGTTTTTAAATGGTCTTTGCAATTGTAAAAAATGGAAACTTGCAGAATTCTGTAAAGGATTAGTTTGATATATTTTTTCTTACAAATAATCAATTTACGATAAGAATTTATAGACAACAGTCTTGTGCGGATATATAAAAGAACCTTTGTATAAAATAAAAAAGATCCATGTTTATGTTTTTAAAAATATAGATAAGATAAGCGAAACTGAATAGAAAACTAAATAATAAATTAGTAATAATAAAAATAATGACTTTGGAGGTTGTAATAATCCAAAAAGCAGAGAAAAGGATATGAAATAATATAAAATATAAATAGTAATAGTGATAAATAGAGAAAAACCTTCTCCTTTTAGTATTTGAAAAACCCATATTTATCTTTTTGACGAATTAAAAATTAAATTCTTTAATATTAAAATTTTATTGATTAATGAGGAATTATAAAGTTTATTAATTTATAAATGATTCGACAATCATAAAAATGTTTAATTATAATGCTTTATCTATACTCGAGTATTTGTTCTTTGTATTTTCAATTTGAATTATAAAAATAATGTAATTGCTTCCTTTGGCTCAATAATAAAAAATAGATGAAGGAAGTTTTAACAATGAATTTGAATAATATAATTAGAATTTATCATCAGTCGCATCATAATTTGTAAGCAAATATCATTCCTATATGAACTTATCACCTTCCACTCCAAGCCAATAGTCACCTAATCAATTCAAATCATCCCATATTGAATACGATTAGTAGAGAAAATATCATAAATTCAATTTTGGATTAAACAAAATATCCTCAAATTATTAAATTTTTGAAGTAAAAGTCATACTAGGGAAATTTTCTTTGAAGTTAATATTATTAAATGAATCAGGTTCAAACCCACTTTCAAATATTGAGTTATCAAAACAAGGTTCTTTTGGCAGAATAAACTTCAATCGATTTCAAAACAAAAACATTGCTTTAAAATATTATTTTTTCACAAAGAAGAGTAGAAGTAAAATTATAGCCCTCGTTGTTAAAGAATATTCAATTCTTAAAATATGCTCTTTGCTAGAAGTGTCAGTTAAAGTAGAAGATTACTATGGCTTCAATCTCGTATTATACGACGACAGCATAATGTTCGCAATGGAAAGGGGAAAACCAATCACCAAAATAAGTGATGAAACTCAGCTGAGACAATTGCTGGCAACCATGCATCGCTGGAACATTATTCACTACGACATTAAGCCCGATAACATTTGCTTCAGCAGCGAATACAATAAAATTGTTTTTATTGATTTCGGATTATCAGACATAGTGAAGGAGGGATTGGGCTTTAAATCATTAGTCAGCTTTAGGGGAAGTCCTCAATTCTGTGGACCATAAATTATAAAATTATTTGGCAAATGCTAAGACTAAAGCTACATAGACCTCTATTATAACGATTTATGTTGTCTTCAAAACACATTTAAATTAATTCCGAAATAAAAGAAGGAGTAACTATGCTTTTAAGATATTATTACTGATCCTTAATGCATTGACAATTAATTTTCAGATATTTTTTTGTTTTATCATTTTAAATTCTTGGCGATAAACAATTAAAAATAAGAACTAAGAGAGCTACTTTTAATAAAAGATGGTTGTTTATTGAGAAAGTATGGTAAAAATGTCCTCCTTTTCATAAAATCTTTAATTTCCATTCAGTTTATTGAAGACATTTATTCACAATTTTTAACATCGCTTAAAAATATGTCTGAATATTAACAAATTAAAAATATCCTTCAAGTAAGGACATAGCATTATCAATTGAAGCAAGTTATATCAAATAATTAAGAAAATAGCTCTTAACAATTCATATTGAAGCAAAGAATATCTGTTTTTTAATTATCTACAATGGAAATATAATCTGAAAATTATGAAAGTTATTTGGAAAAATGCGTGTAATTTTTGAAAATTGGAGAGTATCTTTTATAGCCTGAGAGAAAAGAACAGTATCTCTCCATTCTTATCGACTGCTTGAGGTTTGATAAAAGGAACCTAACAGCAAAAGAAAAAATTTAAATCTCTGCAAAATTCCTATAAATAATTGGCATTTAGCAAAAGACAGAAAGCCCTTCACTATAATCAGTGCGAGCTGCATTCTTATATTTGCTAAGACTCTGCATAAGCGAACCGTACAATGACTGGAAAAGGGAGAAAATAGTCATCGTCATCATGCAAACCATTATCCTAAACATCGATATTGGAGAACTGATGGATCAGATCACTGAGGCTTTCAAGCGGCTTTTTGTGGATTGGACTAATAAATTAATAATGGCTTTGTAAATATATAATATATGCTGCCTGGCAGGTTTGAGGCACTTGCAACGTAACAAAACTTACAATTTTAAAATAAGGGATACATTTATAACGATATTTAAATAGATTTATATTAAATGTCTTGTCTAAGGTTAAAAATCTAAAAATGAAGTTTAAAATACTATCTCAAAAATGCTTTTAATGTTTAAAGAGAGAGTTTGGGTTCCAAAGGAAAAAGAGATTATAAGCTAAATGAAACTTTATACAGATAAATTAAAAGTTATATCTAACTTAACTTTTAAAAAAATAATCAAATTATTTATCTACTATTAAATTTTGAAGCAATTATTTATTAGAGCGGAGCATAAATGCTTTTTATAATTTTTTTAAGTTATAAAAAATGAAATATATTAAGAAAATCACTCAGATTAGCTTCAATTACATTTTCTATCATCATGCCTATATGATTTTATGACTTAGATGGAATATTATAGATAAATAGTTGTGTTTTCACAAAACATTGAACAAGTTATTAATTGCGAATAGATATTTACAGAGTTTAAATTTCGAATGGCTGTATTTTTATTTAGTGAAAATAATAACACTAAATTACTATAGCATTACTTAAGAAAGATGATAATTTCTGATCAATAAACTGTTGATGTCAAAGAAACAACTGTAACCTAATTTAAAAATTATTCCACTTAAATATTTAAAATATTTAAAAAAATATAACACAATTCTGAATTTTGTGCAAAAAATTCTTTTCTTATTACATTAGCTTACAATAAATTCAAGTGTTGGCAAGGCACAATTTATTTGTAAATGATACCACTAAAAGATATAGAGAATGTAATGTATAATCTTTCTTTCTATAAAATCTTTTGCAGAATCAATCCACTTTTAAAATAATAATTCAAATAAATCTTAAATAAAATGAAGTTGCGACTAAAATAACAGTTCTATAATCATATAGAATGGGCGTTCAGAGAGTTTCAATACTTTATGTATGCGGCAAATTTTTATCAGTTTTAAAAAGACTGGTAGAATAGTTAAATATATTATTCCAAGCTATTTGAGTTAGAGTATATTGATAAAATTTTTAAAATGAAAATTTACTGTTTTAAGAATATCATTTTGCTTAATGATTGTCTAGGAAATAAAAATCGACTTACCTAATGGCTATTAAAATTTTATCAATTTAATTTGTAATTAGGATCCTTTGTTTGGTACTTTGACGCTTTTTCGGTCAACATGATTCTATTAACGGTAACAAATTTTCAAGAAATCGGACTCATTAAGGAGCTTTATAATTTTTTGGCAAGTTTAGCAAATTTATTATCCTCATATCCTCTTTAGGTCCATTCAAAAGAGCTGTTCTAAAATATAGATTTAGTTAGCAAGGTCTCACCTTAAATATTTTAATAGCGTCAATTGAATCATTATCTTGGATAAATATTATGGAGCAATAGGTATGCAATCTTATATTACATATATCCTTTAGACCTGTAAAAAAATATGGATCGAAAAAGTAGTATTCTGAAAAAAATAGCTCGGCATTTGAGTTCTATTAATTCATTTCTAAAAAACAAGATATTAATAAGATATTACTTTCATTTCCAGAGTTTAAGCTAAGATGGTTGTCGAAAAAATGGTGTTTTGTTTCAAAAAGAACAATTTAAATACTTAGATAGAAGACAAAGTCTTATTAAATTTAAAAAAATAATGAATAGGAGGAAATCAGCAAGAAAATATAGATAAATCAAGAAAGTTAATGTGTTGTTTTCTAAAATTAAATCAAGAATAAATAATGTTGTTTAAGTTGTCAAGCATAAATGATTTATCAATTTTAATCAGAAATTTATGTCAACCATTTAAACCAAACGAAGCCTCATAGAGCTGCATTTATGATTGATGTTATTATCCAATAGTACTAGACTTACTCTTTTTATATCAAAAATGTATGCCATATTTTATAAAAAATGAACTGATTGAATTAAAGGATCTTTATACTCATATATATTATAGAAATACAACTCCCAAATTCAAAATTGCTTAAAAATTTAAGACTAAAGTACAATTAATTTATTTTTTAATATGGGTATAATTGGAGCAGAAGAAAATCACCTCAGTACAGAATCGGGTAGCAACTACATTGTTTTGGGTCTGATCTCCATTCGTAACGTGGTGGACACCACTGCTAAATGCATTGACAGGTGCAGGTTATCGGACTTCTTTATTGACCAACGGGACATAAAAATCGGTTGAAATTCATATTTGAAGGAGCAATGCCGATTATTGGGATAAATCTGACTGGTGGACATGTGCAAGCACATGTTGGGTAGCCAGTCCAAGTTTGAGGACTAGTACAACCGCATGATGATAGACATTGACATTGACAGACATTGCTATTCCAGAAACCATTACTACCACAGTTAAAGCAGTTGGATTGATCCTGAGAAACAGTGAAGATTAGGCCAGCTCCTGAGTCACTTCCGCGAGTCACCACAATGGTCAGATTATGAGACCCGCAACCGGCATTTAAGTTGAAGGAGTAAATAGTCTTCCAATTACTGCCGCTACTGATCTGTACTCCATCGAAGTAAGCGACAAAGCTGGCTTCAGCACTAATGTTGAGAATTGGAGCTGACCCACAACTCATATAAAACAAACTTTGAAATGTTAGTTTCGTGCCTTTGGGCGAAAGATCGCCTGATTGGTCCCAAATCCAATCAGTTCCTGCACCTAGGTAGCCAGCATAGTTGGTGTTAAAGTAACCAGCATATGCAATAGTGTGGCCAGTTGTAACAATGGTGGTGGTCAGGGTGGACTGGACAATTATGGTGGGCGTAGTGAGACCTACGACAACGAGGAGAAGAAGGCATAATGATTTCATATTAATTAATATTATGTTCATTTATTTCTCAATCATTTTTTATACTTCAATATATCAAAGCATAATTCTTTCATTATCTAATCCGAGGTTATAATTATTTCTTAATATAGGGGATTTCAGTTACTATTAGCGAACATATTTTCCTCTAATTTGCAATATATCTATCTAACTATAAAAACAGTTATAAAAAATAATTGATTTGACTTTGTTGTAATAGTTATTAAATTTTACTTTTGAAAATTATGCTACTTGGGCTATAAATAAAATAAAAATTAACTCAGCAATACCAATATCTTAGTCTCAACATTTAATAAATCATAATCCACGATTGCAGAGAAACAATATCCATCTATATATCCTTTAAAGAATTTGTTGTTTTTCAATTTTATGCCTTAAGAATCAATATCATGTAATTTTATCATTTTATGGTTAAATATAATTTACAATGGTAGTATGGTTTAGTTATTAATCAAATAATAATGATCATTAAAAATGTAGTCATTTATTATTACAAATGAATGAATAATCATCATGTAAGAATTGCATAACAGCCACAGCTAGATGGGGTTGGATTCCAATAATATCTTGGGGGACACCATTGCTCAACGCACTGACAGGTACAGGTTGTTGGGCTTCTCACTTGGCCAAAGGGACATAAAAATATGTTGCTAATAGGTGTTTGAGAAGCAATTAAAGGAACTACTGGAACTCTAATTATAAGGGAAGGACATTGGCAAGCACATGTTGGGTAACCAGTCCAAGTTTGAGGGCTAGTACACCCGCATGATGATAGACATTGACATTGACAGACATTGCTATTCCAAAAACCATTGCTGCCACAGTTAAAGCAGTTAGATTGATCCTGAGAAACAGTGAAGATTAGGCCAGCTCCTGAGTCACTTCCACGAGTCACCACAATGGTTAGATTATGAGACCCGCAACCGCCAGTAAGGTTAAAGGAGTAAATAGTCTTCCAGTTGTTGCCGCTACCGATCTGTACTCCATCGAAGTAAGCGACAAAGCTGGCTTCAGCACTAATGTTGAGAATTGGAGCTGACCCACAACTCATATAAAACAAACTTTGAAATGTGAGTTTCGTACCTTTGGGCGAAAGATCGCCATATTGGTCCCAAATCCAATCAGTTCCTGCGCCTAGGTAGCCAGCATCGTTGGTGTTGAAGTAACCAGCATATGCAACAGTGTGGCCAGTTGTAACAATGGTGGTGGTAAGGGTGGACTGGACAATGATGGTGGGCGTAGTGAGACCCACGATAACGAGGAGAAGAAGGCAAACGAGTTTCATCAAATCTTATTTTTGATTATAGCTCGATTAATCAAAGAATTTAACACTCAAAATCACTGGAAGTTAGTAGCAAAATATATCAAATTCTGATATAATTTTACGATATTTTGCAAAGATTATCCTTTTTCTGATTGAATCTCTCATTGGCTTGATTAAATTTCTTCCAAATGATGATGGATTTCACAAAATCCTATATTTTCATTTTTTCAAAAATAATTCCTCCATTACTATGACGGATTTGATTTGATTTTTAATTTTTTTTGCCATAATAGAGTTAAACAGATCACTATGTGCTCAACCATCTTTGCATAAATTTTGAAACCAACTATTTTCCTTCTAATTTATGCACATATTTTTTTTATTACTTTTTTGGCATTTTGATTTTGAATCAATAAATGCATTGTTATTTATGGAAATGACAAAGAAATAGTTATCCACATGAGAATTTGGCTCCAAATATATATAAATCATAGAAGCCAACAGAGAATTGATGGACATCAAAAAATAATTATTCTATTTCATTATTATCCTTATATAATGAAGCGTAGAATAAGTTTTCTACTCATCATTTTGAATGAATTTTATTGTTTTTTTGAATTGTTTATATAACGATTTTTGATTGTTTTGAAAGAAATTAAAATCGTTAAAAACAAAACAAAAGGTGAACCAAAGTTATTCTCAATTATTCATTATTTCATTTCATTTTAATGCATGCATTTTTAAAGATAATTGAATTTTAATAATATTTTTTGAAATAACGATTTTTATGATTTGTTATTACAAAAAATAATAAAAAGCATTGGAAAAAATACATTTTATAAATTATAAAGAATGCACTTCTAATCTTAAGAATTATTTTTTCTAAGTCCTAAAATTTGCAAAAAATAAAAATAATCACAGATTATTTTATAAAATAAAAATAGAAAGAAAAATATAGAAAAGGCTGGAAATTATAAATATTATTTTTTGTAAGTTTGGAGTATTTCAAAGATGAATTTTAATTTTAATTATCTTCCTTTAAGCACTTATAATAATTCCTTATATATTATACGAATAGATTTAGAAGTATAACAAATAGTTTACAGATAAAAGCGTCAGGTTTATCTTCTGATAAATTAATATTCGTTGAAATAAAAGATCAGGATATAAAATAAATATTTCTACGTTTAAACCATTGGGGTGATTAGTATCAGATGTATTTAAAGATATGAAAATCATAAGAATCAAGGGATGATGATTATTTGCTACTAATCAATAAATTTTGATCAACATAAGATGTATTTAACCGATAAAAATTAATAAATAATAGTATTAAAGGAAAAAATGTCTTAGAGATCAATGATATTCATTCGATAAAAGGATAGCAAAATCCAGAGAGATAAAATAGTGATTTTTAGCGTAAAGCTACTATTAAAACATGGAGATTAAATTGAATTATAACCAATAATAATGATTTTAACAGATAAATGCCTGATCATTTTTTCTTTGGCCCCTTTGGAAGGGTTTTACTCTTTATTTTATTTTTTTACTGCTTCGGCTCATAATAAGGACTTTTTTTCAATTTTAATGGTTCTCTGACAACTTATTTTTTTGGTTTTGTTGAGCTGAAAGTTTTCAATGCGATTGTTTCTGCGATCACAAATGAAAAATGAGGACGATAAACTTTATCTTACTCCACAGCATATCCTTTGCACCCTCCAAGCAATTTTAAATCTTTGCTCTAATTGGTTATCATATTAATAAACTTGATATCAACAGTGATTCTTTCAATAGAAAGTTCGTCTTGCTCATATATTTGATTTTCATTTGTAAAAAATTTAATCAACCACCCATTGATTGTAGTTGAAGGCTAATAGTATTTGGAAGGGGGATTGACTCTTTCTTCATAAATGTTATTCCAAAACTAAATATTTGCATGCCCGTTGTATGTCTAAACAAACTGTTCGAGCACAGGCGTTAAGCCCTTAACATATTTTTTGACATCACCATTTGTATCAAACTATAATAGACCGCTTAATTTTTTTATTAGCTTTATCCAGTCTTAAAGAGTTCCACCCATATGAATATTCTGGATACCACACATTCCTGCTTGTCTTTCATAATTAAAATATTTTTTAAAAGTATTCATAATAATTGCTGTAGAAAAAAGCCTGTCGAAGCGACTTGTTGAACTAAAGTCACACTCCAATTTTTCAGTAACCCCTTTAACTGTGTTTATTCTTATTTCCTCAATAATATTTTCATAAAACTCACTCCAATCTGTTAAATCAACGCTTCGAGTTTTTACAATTAGCTTTTTTTTCCTGCATGCGTCACAAATGCATTCCTTAATTAGTTAGCATTATCTTCTGCATATTTAGTAAACCAAAGCATGATTGCCAGCCAAATTTAATCAGGAGTAATTTTAATGTCGCCATGATTCATATAGGCTTCGTAGAACGTTGAGAAAAAGCCATTGTCAGTTGGATAAGTGATATTTACGTTCTATTCATAAGTCAGGATGTGCCTCTTAGCAGTCCCCCATAAAGCGACTCTATCTTTGTTGTTTTTTTTTGCTTGCTGTCTTAGGAGGTTTGGGATTCAGTTTTTGAATGGGAATAGTCCTAAACCCAGGATAAACGGCTTTAAACTCAGTTTCTTGAGTCTTTTCTTTCATATATTCCTATTTTTTCTTCTGCTCCAATCTTTACCAAAGGCTCTACAAAAATGACATTTTATTATATTTTTTCTATTTTAAAACGACTTTAAATCGATATTTTTGAAGCACTCAAATTCTTTGAATGTCTTCATTAACTTAATCATCACTGTTCACCGCTTCAAGGCATTCAATTTATATAGAATATGCTTTATTAAGAGAAATACAAGAGTTTAGGAGAAATAAAAATGAAAAGAAATTCCTGTAAAAATGAGAGTTTTTTTATCAATTCCCTTTGTTAAACGGAAATAAAAATGGTGGGCATCAAAAATACTATTAAAGATTCCGAAAAATAGTTTTGGTAAAAATATAAAATCTTTGGTTTAGAATTTAAAAAGTTTGTCTAAACTCATCAATAAACAATTTTCCGAGATAGTTTGATAATTTTATTAATATCTTCGATAGGCTTATTGGCCTCATGAATAATAATATTTAAAAGATATTTAAAATAATTTACGGGCTTTCCATAGTGAGTTAAATAAGCATTAAATGATTTTCTACCTGCAGGCGATTGTTTTGAGGACTTCATTTGCTTTGAATTCATATAAAATTTTAAGAATGATTCGAGAAATGGAGTTAATCTCATCAACAAAATTAAAAAATAAATCAGTTACTAAGTCACGAATATGTACAACAAAAATGAGAAAATTTAGAATTAAAAAAATCATGTTAAGCTAAAAATAGCAATCAACCTATTAAAAATTAAATTCATCATGAGATAATGTTGTAGCAAATTTTGGCAGAAAAATTAAAGAATAAGTAAAAAGTAGTCCGATTTCCCAATTTCCAATTAATAGCACTTAATATTTTGCTCTGAAAGAGTCCGAAATTATTCGAGGATAATTATGCTCCATAATAAAATTTGTAAGTTAAAGATAATAAGTCCATAATTCGTTTTATAAATATTAGATAAGAGACAATCATCTCTCAGATTCAATAGTTTCAGAGGTTTAATGATTTTTAAAAATTTAAATGTTGCATCATTATTTTTTTATATAGAATATGAATATCAGAAATATAGGAAACTATTGCTCTATTCTTCGTAAGGTTTTTTGCTAAAGTCTCTATCAATCTCAAAATAGGGATCGATAGGCTCTTATAACACAAATTAAAACCCTCTAAAAAAATCGTGCTACAAATGAAACAATTCTTGAGAAAGTGGCTCATTGTTCGGGATCTACTAGTATCTTTCTTCCATAATATTCTACGGTGAACTGTTTCTTCTTTCTAGCTATGGCTCCACAACTTCAGCCTCTACTTACTCCTCAGTAAATGGTTTAAGAGCATGATTTTCCAGATCGTATTGGTCAATAATCCTCAAATTTTTAGGATGTTTCTAGTTTTTACGTCTTTAATCTTTTTATGGACGATATTCTTTCACAAAACTACGAAGCACTCCCATTTTCTAATGCAGTTTATTGGCAAAGTCAAAGCCATAGAGCTCACCCAATCTCAATTGGCAATAGTAGTCATCGAGGCTTTTTTTTGAAATTTTTACTACTTTTGCAGCTTCCTGTAGGTTAAGCCTTCGATTGAAAGATTTATGTCCATATAAATGTAGATTCCTCCATCTTTTAACAGATTAAATAACCTATCCAATTGTTCGTTATTTGCTTCTTCCATCTCTTTTTTACTTATATTCTTGTTAAAGACTCGAGTCAAGACTATCAGAATCTCCGAGATATTCCTGAATTCTTTTGTATCTGACAAGAATAATTTGAGTTTCCAGATATGGCTTAGCAATATATCCATTTTAACCCCCAATTCGATGAAGTGAGACGAATTAATTCAGGTTGGGGTCATAGATCGATACTTTGTACTAGGTTTGCGGACAGTGAGCAAAAAGCAGATGGCTGATATTAACATAGCTTTGTCTAAAATCCACCTCATAGTCAATGATTACAGATTGCTGTGTTTCCTCCTTTTAGAACACAAAGGTCTTGCTGACCTTTTAGGTGTTTATAATCGCTTCCATATTAACTTTAAAATTTCTGATAAACGCTTAAAACTCAGGGAAAGTCGGAAATGAACCGAATATCTTTGAATATTATCTTATCATAACTAAAAATTAAATCGTGGTATTTTCTGATATTAAAAAAAAACATTGCTTTTCATAACTAAGAAATAAGGCCGATCAAAAACTTACAAAGCATCACAAAGAGAGTTTAACGAAATAATCAAGACATGCCGAAGCAGATATGTAAAATTTAATTGTGGAAAGACCGAAACGCATAATTTTTTTGATGATGTGATTTCAACATACATAATGATAAAATAAAGATTATATGAAATAATTTTGCTTTGTATATAAAAACTATTGATTTATTCAGAGAGAGGTTCTAAGTCATTGGAAAATAATTAAAATTTGTTTACACAAACAAAATTAATGAATTTTTGAGGCAGACTTGTATATTATAGAAATTTAAAATTTTTTTAAATTAATATAATCAAATTTCTAATAAGAATAAAGAGTAGATGAGATTTTTTGATAGTTATATTGATCATTGAACTTATGATTCATTTGGTCGGGATGATTCATTTGGAAATATTTGATCACCAATATCTTTTTTAAGCTGGTCAATGATGCTGTGGAACCTGGACATTTGCTATCGTATTTAGGGTATGGATGTGACATATCCGTGCTTGTCAGAAGAAAACTGTTACCGATATTGTTGAATATCTTTCAAAGGTTTATTATTGATTTAAACTGAGGGATTATTACTGATGCTGCTGGTGATTTAATTAATTTTAGAAGGATTAAAATTAATTGAAGGCATGCTCGCAGTCACTTTTGTAACTGTATCTCTTCTAAAATCATTTTCATTTTCGTTGAATGGAGGTGAAAATATAACTTTTTTTGAATTGATTAACTGGTATATTTCCTCCACTGCCTTTTTAATATCGTCCTCTTGCTTTTTAAGCTCTTTCAGTATTTTATCTTTGAATCTTAAAAACTCAACTTTGAGCTCACGCACTAAATCAAAATCTTTAATGATGTTCAGATCTGGTTTAAAGGTCACTCCTTTTTCACGGGTAAATTCCATTGATTTTTAACTTTTATCTCGATGCTTTCCAATAAAACTATTATCGTTACCACTGCCTGATCGCTTTTATTTTAGACTTTCCCTCTTTTAAACACCTTTATCTTTGCTAATTGAATGATCATGATTGTCATTGATGGCAATGTCATCTTGAGAGTTAGAATGATTTCGTTTTGGTCTAATCAATGAATTGTTGCTATTAGAAAGCAGATTGCTTCGGAGAGGAGTGAACTTGCTGGGAAGGTCCTTTGCTTCTGCTAAAATTTGAGATTAAGCAGCTATATTCTTAATGACTGACTGTTTCCACGAGCTCTTAACATCCATTTTACTTGCTTGCATTTAAAATAATGTTACTAAGATATAAAAAAATCAAATCTAAATATAATTAATTTAAATTTGATAAATGACTACATTCGCCTATCATAAACATAATTTAAATTATGATTCACGATAATTACCAATTGGCAGTTTTGAAAGGATGAATCAAACAAATAGTAAGAAAATATCATTTGCTGTTTATTCATAGGGAAAGTAAACGATTCATTATCTACTTAAATTTGATCCCATAGTTGGACTATTTACATACTCTTGATTTGTTGTCGCTCAGACGGTTAAAAATAAGCAGCAAATCTCGATTTCTATAATAGCCATCCACTTAAGTGTTTACATAAAACGTCAAATCCTCAAGATTAATATAGCCCTTATGATCGCGATCAAGGTATTCGGAGTTAAATTTAGCTTCTTTTAGTTACCATAGCGTCCAATTATGATAAATATTTTAATTCCAATGCCTTTCTGTTGTCTGGTAGGCATAGATAACTCCGTGGATAAGTTATTAATGGGAGTTATTGACTGACATAAAAGGATCAATTTCATCATCACGAGGCATAAATATTTATTTTACTTCACGGAGATCTAAACTGAAACCTTCTTTTCGCAGTTCTGCTTGCAAAATAGACCATTTTTAATTATGATTATTTTAATCAAAAAGGTTATCAATTCCTCCAAACATATGCTTGGCATGCCTAAAATCTTGATCTAACTAAATTTGTTTCACAATTTATTTCATAAAAGTAGTCTTATAGGAGAGAAGTTCCATATTTTTAACTGGAAAATTAATGATTTACTTTTATTATTTTAACTTTTGATTCCTATTTTATTTTCTATCTGTATCTTTTTCACTATTGTCTGTTTTTATTTTGGTTATCAGATTCATTCTATTATTGCTTTGCTACACTTTCATCCACTATTGTTTCCCGCCCATCTTTAACTCTTGGTATTTTTCTTTAAAATACCCTCCCTTTTTGAATAACAACTGTTTGGCCTCCACAATCAACTTCTATTTCCTATCAATTCTATTTTATTTATTTATATCAATAAAGTTGGTCACTCGATTTTCGTAGTCTATGATATTGTTCTTGCTTTTCTTTAAGGTCATATCAACTCTTTGCTTATTATAAATTGGATTATCTCTTTATTCTCTTTATGATCTTAAAACCTTAGAATTATTTTGATTTTTAAAAGGATGTTAATTCTATAATTGTTAGTATCTATTGGACTGTTGCTTCTCCCTTTTCTTTTCATGTTCTTCAATTTTGTGACTAATTCTTTTAATTCTTTCATCTAATGAATCAAATTCTTCTTCATTATAATCATTACTGTATTCTTGCTATCTTATGGGCATTTCATATTGTTTTTCTTTTTATTTAAATTATAATAAAGATGGCTTGATATTTGCTTTTTCATAAGGATATTGTTTCTTTTTTTAAGTCTGCTGGCGATCTCTTTATATGATTGAATCCTCAAATATTGATCTTTTGTTTGCAAATACGTCATGCTAATGCCTATATTCACTCAAATTAATCTTCTTTTCGCAACTAGCTGAAATGCTTTTAATTAGGCCATTAATTTTCTTATTGATACGATCGATACTATCCAATTGATGATTAGATTATTTTCTTTATTCCCTTTATTTAGCCATCACAATATTGCTATTTCTATTGATACTTTTGGTCTATGAGTATTAATGTTCTCTGAAGGTCATGAGGGGACTGTCATTCTAATAGAATATAATGCCTTTCAGGTTTTGCGGTTATTATTAGCTGTGATCGGAAATATTATGCTATTTGCGATATCTATTGAATGATTTCCTTCCGAATGTTTATATAAGTTCGTTGCTAATATGGTACTGCTCTTAAAAAAACAAATTTTCGTTCATTATAACGATAAATTTAACAATTATATCAATATAAGCAAGATCGAATTATCTGAAATAACACCTCTACAAATTTGAATAAATCTGGTAAAATAATAGTAATGTATTGATATCATTACTTCAAATTTAACAATGAATATTGGCTAGTCTTAGTTGCTTTTAGTCTTATTCTAAAATTGATAGATAATCATCCAAAGAATTTGTAGAAAGGATCTTCGGGCAATATTTCTTCATATTTAGCTTCATCCAATCCAAAATCTACAATTTAGGAGATATAGAACTAAAAATTTGGATCTTTTGAATCGATTGCACTAATCTATTCGTAAATATCTTTTGCATCTAAAAATTCAGGAACGTTAAAGTAATCATGCTACAAAATTTCACTAAAACCACCTTTAGCCCCTAAACGCACTTGTGGCACATCAAGCAATTTTTTTACTAAATCCCTTGCAGTTTCACTTTATAATTCTAACAATTTCTATTCACTTATTCCTTTTTTCATATCTAAATAATTACATAATTTACCCTCAACAATATTTGGATTAGTATTGCCATATCCATAAGGCGGCTTTCCTGTCAGCATTTCGTATATCAATATACCAAAACCATAATAATCAAACTAGTATGAATAGCCATTGGATTCATAGATTTCAGGTGGCATAGAGTGAGTAGTGCCACAGATACTAAATGTCTTCCCTCCATCTATCTTTTTGGTGTGTCCAAAATCAAGTATAGTCACCCTTCCCTGCTCATTAATCATAAAATTAGAAGCTTTAATATCCCTATAAATAAATCCTTCTTGATGTATTTATCGAAGTATGAAGCCTATTTGTACTGCGATGATGAAGGTAAAAGACTAGTTGAATTTTCCGACCATTTGCAGCAATTTATGTAAGGGAAGTCCTGGAACAAGTTCCAAAACTAAGTATAGTTTGTCATTATCTTGAAAAGTGCTGATTAGCCTATTAATTCCTTTAACTTTCTTCTAGGAAAAATATTTGAGTGCTTCTTTTTCTTGAAATACATGCTCCACGCTCTTAGTATCTTTCAAAGATTGTTTACTGATACACTGAGTAGTAATGCAAATACCTTACAAGCCAAAAGGTGTTTTTTGTATTTTCCCAAAATGATCTATGTAGTACCGCCGTGAGTTTCATCTAATTTTTTAATGATCTATAAATCCTCAATTTTTTAAATCATTTAAATTTAATATAAATTAGGATTATATCGAATCTACAATGTTAGAAAATAGGTATAAGGAACTGTTTGGGGATAAACTAAGAAATACAACCTACGAATAAAATAAAATAAAATTTAATTACCATAATTTAATTTTACATTATAATAATATTTAAAAAAAAAATGGAGGGAAAAGATTTTATTGTCACTGTTTTATAGCGTAATTAATTTGGAGGCTGCCCATGTTATCCTTAATTTTCTGAAAAAACAGCAGTTAGTTTAACTTTACAGCACGAAAATGGAACAAAAATTGAGTATATTGCTAAAGAGGACAATATCGATGATGTTCTAACTGGTCATAGTTATAACGTTAGGTACGCTAAGATTGTAGAAAACTCTATTGAAAAAGCATTCTCGAGGCCAATTGATTGGTAGCCCTTGAATTAAAGAACAAAATGTACAATTGAAATTAATAACATTAAAAAAATGAGCAATCGAAAACGCAAACTAATCAAGAAATTTTATTCCCAGGCCCGAATATAAAAGCTTGTCTCTTTCTTAAAGACAGAAGCAATTATTTCAGAAGAAAATCTAGAAGTTTTAGAGTGTTTAGATTCTTAAGAGCCTTTATACGAGGACTGTACAATTTGCCACATACAAACTGAGGAAAATCTAAAGTGGTCCACTTGCTAATGTAAGGCAGTTTATCATTTAGAATGTACTAGCCAAGAACAAAGATGCCTAACCTAAGGAAAGAACATATGATGATTATTTATTGTCAAAAATTAAATTGTTTATGAAGAAGGATGATGTTTATTTAGCAAGCAGTTTTTGATATTGACCATGCAGTACTTATTGTACGAATCCTTATTTATTTATTTTTAAAAAATATATTTTCTTTTACGAGATTTCCGCCAAGGGAGCTCATAAATTATATGGAATATCATAACTATAAATTAAGATACTCATTAAATTTATTTATGAATTAAATGCTTTACTTTTGAACTGATAACTTTCAAAATTTCTATCTTATCCAGCAAAATTATTTATCAATCATTATTTATGTCATTTGATAACTTTTTGCTTATAATTATAGAGAACGCTCTTTTCAAAAGTGTTCAGTTTTTTATGTAAAATGTCCACTGCATTCTTGAAGTCTATAAGGCAAAGCTCTTCGCCCATTTCCTACATTTCAAATAAAATAGGTTTAATGATCCCCAGTAGATCCACAGAAATATTTTCAATGCTTATTTTTTGGGCACTAATCACTCCATCTTGATCACTGTCAAGTTCCGAAAACAACCAGCCAATACGCTTTGAATACATCTGCTGCACTAGATACTCCGATGACTCATTAATTTTTGGTTTATAGTCTCTACTGTCTTGAATTCGCCTTTAATTTTATTTACTTAATTCGTAGAGATAATTTCCTATATTTGTACCCTGATTTTATCGTACTCCAATATCATGTATCTTGGGCTTGAAAAGTTCTTGTCCTGATGATTGGTCAATTTTTTCATTCATTTGTCTTTATTTAACAAGTTCTATCAGCTTAGTATTCTTTTGCTCGAGATATTCTCTTTGACGTTCTTAAAAAGAGCCTCTGTCTTTCATAAGTTAATTTGTAACCCTATTTAAGGATGGTCTAAACATATTTTAATCCCTGATGTGACTCTTTCTGCATTTATTCTCACTAATTCTACTGCTCAGTTTTGATTTATCAGCAACCAGTTTTTGACTGATGATGTTAATCTGCGGCTGAAAGGAGCAATTTTCTATCTATTTTAAATTCTGAAGATTCGCCTCTTGATGTCGCTTGGCCTCAATTTTTTTGCCTTCCTCGATGAGGTACATCTCGACGGGAATATCATTTTTTTTGCGTCCCTCCGCAATCATCTTGCTAATTCTATTAAGTTCTGGCTTATGTGTTAGTTCTTTATCCTGGATTTGTTCTTTTTATTTCCTCGCTTTCTCCTTGATAATATTCAAGTAATTCTTCTTAATTTCTGCCTCGTTGTAAAGTCTCCTTGTTACATCTTTGTTAATTTTGCTTATTTCCTGTTTGGACATACTCCGTTTCAATGACTGATTTAAGGAAGTCATCTCCTCCTTGCGTATAATCTTAACATGTGTTGGCTTATTGTAGTCACTAATTTTTGTTGTCCGATCGCTAATGTCCCGATTAGTTTGTGTATTCATCAAAGAATTACCTTGATTTATGTTGTCAATATAGCGTAGCTTTGACACTGATTGAGAAACACGCATATGAGTGGGGGACTCCCTCATCTTCACGAGTTCACGTGCTTTTGATTTAGTTTCTGATTGCAAACTTTATCCGGTGTGCTGGTACTCAATTGCTCTTTTTCCATCCATCCTTTGAAGATTTGGCTAAATGTTTTTATTATTTCCTTTTTCCTCTGCAAAAAGATTAACATCGATGCATGAATCCTGCTAATTGGAGGATGAGTCGTAAAATAAAAATTATTTTTTCTTCTTGGGTGAAGCCTCCACTTTTGCTAATCTTTAGAGTTTATTGACCCTCGGACACGAAAAGAGTTACTCTCCTGAATCAGAAAAGAGATTTGGATCGTTTCTTGTGTTTTCCATTATTTTGGAAATTTTATGATTCAGATTGCCAAAGGACTGTTCTTCGTTATAGATCTCTTCTTTGCGACTCTGCATCTACTGGGGAGAGATTTTCCCTCTGCTTGATTTCTGATATTTTTGTTCACAACTGAAAGGAGAGGAAGCTGGCTGCATTGACTGAACCCTGCTATGATTTTCTTCAAGACTAGCCCTCGTCACTTTAATTTTTTCATAAATAAAATTGACAATATTATTGTTGAGCTGACATTTCTACACGAAATCTTGAGCAAGCCTGTAATCGTCATCATTCTGATGGAGGTATATGGAGTTAGTCCGTTAGGGGTCAATTTCTATTTTTATTACGGCTGTATGAGGGATGAGATACCGATGAGGGCTCCGCGATTACTGAATCTGCTTTCGCTGCTTTCCATCTTTATATGCTGATATGACTATTTTAACT
>Ga0302186_10000753_pt1 | contig 28145 bp, 34 predicted proteins | sample II_Bog_E1_2_FD_198782 | JGI IMG/M metagenome (GOLD analysis project Ga0302186, IMG submission 198782) | Peat permafrost microbial communities from Stordalen Mire near Abisko, Sweden - II_Bog_E1_1 | ecosystem: Environmental > Terrestrial > Soil > Wetlands > Peat | place: Sweden: Abisko... | reverse complement strand
TCTCAAAAATTTAAAAATATTAACGTTGAAAAAAAAACAAATATTTAAAGGAAGAAATTATAATATAGAATATTAAATTTATTAATTTGATTTGAAAAATTAACTCTATGAATACGACGAAATTTATAAAACAAGCAATTATGATAAAAATATTATTCTTAAAATTGGCTTTGGGGAAAAAAAATCTTAAAAAAAAATACTATCGTAATTTATTATCTTCAGATCAGACATAAAAAAAAATTTGAAATTTCAAGAAAGGACCAATGAAAATTACCATAAAAAACATCAAAGGTGAAACCTTCCTACTTGATGTCCACCAAGCGGAAACGGTCAATTCTCGTTTCTAGAATCCTATTTTTTGAAAAGTTTCTAATAGATTCAAGACGTCAAAAACAAAATAAAATCTGTCAAGAACATCGAACCTGAAACCCAGAAACTTATCTTGAAAGGACAAATCGTTGTAGATGATAAAAAACTGGAAGATTACAATATAAAAGACGGCGACTTGATGGTGCTTATGCTCGTCAAAGTAAAACATAAAAAAATACAACCATTTACATTAAAATAGAAACCAAATGTTGATCTTAAAAAAGAGGAGTAAAAAAGAAGTAAAAAACTATATAAAAACATCATTTACAGGAAACCACAAGCTGTTGAGCCTAAACAAGAGCAACCAAAGCCAGTCAACACCAATGTCAATAATTTGGTAATGGGAGAGAATTATAACAAAGCAGTTGATGATATTTGCAATATGGGATTCCCAAGAGAAGATGTGGTCAAGGCGATGCAAGCAGCTTTCAATAATCCAGATCGTGCTATTGAATATCTTATCAATGTTTATTTATTTCTTCACCTTAATATATTGAAGTTTTTATATAGGGTATTCCTGTAAATGTCCCCCTTCAAGAAAACCCTGCTGCTATGGGAAACGAAGAATTGAATCAACCCATCCCTGGTCCTGGTCAACCACTTCCCAATGCGAACAACATCAATCAGTTAAGACAAGCTATCCAAAATGACCCCAATTTTTTGCAGAATATGATGAGCACTTTGGCTACATCAAACCCACAATTGTTTCAGGTGAAAATAAGAAAAATTGAAATATTTTTATTGATAAATTATAGGCAATCAACTCCAACCCTGAGGAATTTTTAAGGCTTTTGCAAGAAGAAGGTGGAAATGAAAATGAAGACTTGCTGGACGAAGAAGAAGGTTTTAAAACTTTTTTGTTTTTAAAAAAATTGTTATTAGGAGTTGAAATTCCATTGAGTGAAGATGATCAAAAGGCCATTGATAGGGTTTGCTCTTGATTTTAATAAAATGATTTTTAATTAATGATTATTTTCTTTAAAGCTGTGTGCTCTGGGATTTGACAAACAATCCGTTATCGAGGCTTACCTTTCTTGTGAAAAAAACGAGGAAATGGCTGCCAATTTGTTATTCGACAACGGAAATAATTTCGGAGGTAAAAGATCAATAATTTTTCTTAAAAAAAAATTTAAATTAATGTTTTCCTTAGATCCTCAAGGACATTAAAAAAATCAAGAGATATTAAAGAAGGGGACATAGAAGGAAAAAAAATAAAAATAAAAAGAAATTTTAAATGATTTTTACATTAAACTTTTAATAAATCCCCAAAACTTAATCTTTATAATCATTAATAATTTTTTCTGTGAATTTCGCACCATTTTCCAATAACTTCAAGACTACTTTGCTGATATTTTTACAATCATCAATTCCCGAATTATGTCTTCCATCCAAATTTAGCTTAAAATGTTCCAACATATATGTCATCCCAAATTTGTTGGGTGCTTTTTCAACCTCGCTCTGAAAGACCTTTTTGATATTTATCCATCTTTTCATATACATCCTCAAAGGGAGTTTCTTTTTCCTTGACTCACTCCTCAAACATTGATGTAGGTCCCAATCTCCACATGTCACAAAACACCATTTTTTATTCAAAATATCATTTTTTGTTAAATGATCATGCAAAAGTTCCAAAGCTTCTTCCAAAATGATCCCTTTGTCAACTTGTTCTTGGGTAATTCCTGTTAGACCTGTGCAAAATTCAGTCAATTTGGGAACTTTGACTGGTTTTATATAATGATGGAAAATCAACTTTGGTTCAATTAAGCCTGATTTTAAGTTGATAGGAACAACAGGAAATTCGATGATTTCTTGTATTTCAAGTTTTTTTTTGCCATTTTTATCCTCCTCACATTGAGCCTCGAAATCCAGAACTAATAAATAATCCAAAATCTGATCATCTGATTTCTTTTTCTCATTTTCATTGATTTCCATTTTTTTCTCCTCTTCAATTTCTGTGGCTAATCCAGTATTTTCAAATAAAACAGTCAAATTTTTATCCAAAACCCTTTTGAAATATTTCGGAGGGATCACTTTGTCAAATCCATTGGTCAAAATCACGTTATTCTTCGATAAATAAAAGATCATCCCATCTTTGATAGCCTTTTCCATATCTATCTCAATAAATAAACCGCAATTAGTTCTCATCCCACTGATCACTTCTTTTTCCCCAGGATACCCAGGGGCCAAATGCACATGATTTCTCGACATTGCCTTAAGTCCCTCCTTTCTAATAGAGTCCCAATTTTTCATAAACGACCCGTGAACTACCACTGGAAAACTGGAAGCGTCTTCGATTTTTGTTAATAAAAGTTCATCATCTACTATTTTCATTGTATGGCCTTGAGTGGCCCGGACATAAAGTTGCAGGGTCCCATCAGAATCTGGAAATTGGGAAAGCTCGAATCTTTTTTTATCATTAGTGTCAACGATTTCTTTTAATTTGTCGTAAGTCAATTTTTTTGAACTTAGTTTGGACATTTCAAATAATTGGTCCACGAGGACATAACCATCAGGACGGATAATTAAACCTTCTTTCTCAGCACCATGTCTCAGGTAATATGTCAATGTTTTTGATATTTGAACGTTTGGGTCTTCGTTTTTGTTGTGGTGATGATGTTTGTTCATAAAATTTATAAAAGGTGTTTAGGATTTTAAGAAATTATCACTCTTTAATATATTGGATGTTTTGTAAAAGAATTTCAAATTTTTCTCTATTCATATATTTTATATTTATTTTTCTCTAGTGATTTTTATTTGTACTTTAATTATTTTTTCTTGAAAATTCGATTTTTGGAATGAAAGCTTTAAAATAAATAAATTTTTCAAAATTAAAAAAAATCCTTCAAAAATCAGAAAAAATGAGCGAGGAAAACAAAGTTCCTGTTGAAGAAAACAAACCAAAAGAAAAAGAAACATTATCCGTTCCAAAAGAAACTGTCCCTCAGGTGGATTTTTATTTAAGAAAAAAAAACAAAAATTTTTTAGGATAAATTCAAAGTTGTCAAAGAGCTTTTTTCCCTCCTAGCTGACATAAAAAACGACCCCACTTTTGGTATAAATAATTTCATTTTTTTCTTTCTTCTAAACAAAAAAAAAAATCACTCAAAATTTAAGATATTGAATCCAAGATCAAACAATATGAGAAAGATGATGATTATAAAAAAATGCGTATTTCTAAAGAAATCACCAGATTAAATTATTTTCATATTTTAAAAGGAAGAAAATTTAAGATGACGAATAAAGAAATCGCTAAAATAAAAGAAAAAGTCGATAAAGAAGTTGTAATCTCTACATATTTCGAGAAATGCGAAAAATTGGTTAATTCTTTTAATTTGGCAGCATTTTTTACTTATTTTGTTTTTTAAAAAAATAGTTGTCGGATAATAGAGAAATCTTTGAAAACTATATGAATTTGAAATCAAAATACAAATCTTCAGAACAAGACATAGAAAAATGTAGAAAACAAAAAATAAAAAAAAAATTATTCATTTTCGAAAAGTCAAACCAGAAAATCAGAAATTAAACAATGTCAGAAACACTTTGGAAAATCTGTTCAAGGATTTGAAGACGAAGGTGCAAAAGGAATACGATGATCATAAGCAATTAGTGGAAAATGAAAAAAACAAAAGACAGGAACTCATCGAATCTCTCCAAGAAAAAATCAAAGATTTGCAAAAAAATTATGAAACAACAAGTTTGGAAAAGCTTCAAAAACAAAAGGAAAATGAAATGTAAATTTCCTCGAAATAATCAAACTTCATTTTTTAAAGATTAAAAGAAAAAATGCAGGAAGTTTCAAAAGAGATCGAGTCAAAATATCAATTATTTGATTCAGAGTTGAAGAAAAAAGGTACAAATAAAATGGAGTTAAAATTTATGGGATCAACATTTATTAGAAACTGAAACCCAAACTCAGGAAACACAATTTTTGGAAAAATTGTCAGCTATTGAACAAGAATCAGGATCAATAGACAAATTTAAAGAGAAGTTGGAAGAAGCAAAGAAAAAAGAAGTCGTTGTCAGGGAAAAATTGGAAGTCTATTTAAATAAATGTCAAGAATTTCAAACGGCAATGACTATGAGTAACAGTTCCTTTGATAAATATAGAAAGGACATGGAAAAGGTACTTTAATAGAAGTCAACATATTTTTACGTTATTTCAGATGGCAGCAAAAGTCAAAAAAATTGATTTACATATTATGAATACTCAAAAGAAATGCGAAAAAAGTGATGTGGCTTCTGTTGATCAATTAGAAGAAGTATTAAATATGATCACTTTATTTGTTTTTGCTAAAAATTAACATATTTTTAGTACTTAAAATTAAAAAGAGAGATAAGTGAGAGCAAAGAAAAATTGGAAGTATTGAATAATTTGCAGAAAAGTCTTGCTCAAAAATTGCAAGAGAAAAATGATCAAATTCATAATTTAACAACCAAGGAAGAATAATTTTGGTAAAAATTAAAAAACAGTTTGAAAAAATAAGACCATTTAAAAAATAACTTGGAATTAAAAACATACTAAGTCGTTTTTTTATTGTTAAGTCATAATATATATATTATTAAATCTTTATGAAATTTCCAAGAAATTAACTGATATCATGTCTTCTAAATTTATTTTTAGAAGATCTGGTGACCCTTTTTTTTCCTGAAGTAGAGATTGATTCTATAACAATATTTAGAAAAAAATAATTATTTAAAGTTATCATAAAAATGAAAAAAATATTACCATTTATTAAATTCAGTAAGCCAGCATCTTTGCGTTCCAATTTTTCTTTGATCAATTTTAGATCTCCTTCATATTGATCAATCATGCTGACGAAGTCATAATGACTGTAACGTGCATTGAAGGTGGCGCATATTAATTGATGTACTTCATCATCTACATTTATGAAAATTTATATTAGTTTTATATTATAAAAAAAAATAATTAAATTAAACAATAATAATTTAAAAACATTACAAAGTTTCGAATTTTCTTCTGAAGGGTTCCAGATCTTATTGTGGTTTAGAATCTCCATTGTTTTTGCTCTCCATTCTTGCATTTCTAAATTGACACATAAGAACATCTATTTTTTTATAAATTCTTACTTTGTGGCTTATTTAGGAGAAATTCTGGCAATGCAGCTTGATAATTTTCACCTAAAAGGATCCTATTTGAATTTGCAAACTGGAGCTCTTTATATCTTGAAATAGTGTCACTTTTGGACTCTGAATCTTCTTCCTTTGGCTTTTTTGGGACTGCTTTGTATTTATGTTGCAAGTGAACCAGATTGTTGTTTTTTTTCTCTAGATTTCTAAGGAATTTGAAAATATATATTTTTTAAAAATTAGAAGAAAAAAAACAAACTCTTTTTCTAAAGTTTCTGATAAACAATTTTTGCAAAGACGATCTTTAATTTTGTGCTCTGGAATCTGGGTTTTTTTCGTGAGTATGACGATTCTCGAATTGCATTTTTTACAATTAAGGACGATTTTCTAAAAATAAATTAATATGTTGAAAAAATGAAAAATGTACTTCTCTTCTTTTTTGATTGCGGTGTTTTTTTCTATGACTTAAAAAACCTTTCTTGGTTTTTTTCTTGAAGATACTTCTCTTGAGTAGTTGGCTATTGGCATAGAATTTTAATTTGGTTTCATCTTGAGGGCCTGAGTCATCGATAGAAATAAAACTCTTGATAGATCTTTTTGTGCTTTTATGCTCATATTTTCTTTGATATAATTGATGATTTCTATTTGATGGGATGAGATTGACTTGCTTTTGAATAGAAAAGTTGTTGGAAGCATCTTTTTTTTCTTTTGATTTCTCAACATTTTTTTTAAATTCTTCAGGCTTGCATTCCATGACATCTTCGTCTTCATCATAGATTGTGATGACTTTTTTTTCAGCTGCTTTAAAAAAATCGATTATTTTCAAATAAAAAAAGATAAATTATAAATAGAAAAAAATAATTAAATGACAAGTTTTAAGTCAAAAATTAAACTTGAAAATAGGTCATAGATGATTTTAAACAAAAAAATAGTTCAGAAATAAAGAATAGATTAAATCTTAACTATAACGATTTTTAAAATTTAATTTCTTTCTAGCACAAAATCTTCTCAATCAAAATAATTAAACTTTAATTTTGGTTTATATAAAAATTAAAATTCCCTAAAAAAATTATTTAGAGAAAAATTCCGAGCCCAAAAATTGCTTCGAAAAAATTCCTCAAAAAATAACGCAAATATTTAAAAACCCTCTATTTTTAAAAAAACCCCTAAATTACGTATTTTTGGTCTATTGAAGAAGCCTCCAGGAAATCCCATGTTGAACCCTCTGTTTCTTTCAATGAAACTAGCTTGTTCAGCATCATCAAATCTGCCCATATTACCCATTAATGGAGGTAGCATGATCCCCATTCTTTCCTTCAGGATATTGGACATTCCTGAGGCAGGGGATACATTCTGATTGATTCCACCACCAAGACCATCAAATTTGGACAACATGTCAAAGGAAAAAGGAGGTTTTTTGAGCCCAAAACCCAAGGGATTCATAGTCGGAGGTATCAAGGGGGTAGGAACCTTTGGAAGACCCTCAGGCTCCTGCCCATTGTTCATCATATTGTAATTTGCTTGGAGGGAAGAAAAGGAATTATTCGCATAAAGGAGCTTAAGGAAGTCTTGGTTTGGAGGCATCATAAAACTTGAAAATGGATTAAGCATCATATGTTTAGATGGATTCAGATTATATTGAGCAGCTAGGAAAAAGAGTTGAAAGAGGTGATATGTTTAGAAGGTTTAAAGTACCTAGTTGATTAAGGAGTATGTCTTTTTGAGATGAGGACATTTGGCTTGAATTTGTTATCTGATAATATTTCGTTTATAAAACATTGAAATTTATATTAATAAATATTCAAAAGGCCGAGGAAGATACTTAATTTTAAAAATCTTCAATCCAAAATTTATCCATTAATTTCTGAGATGTCGCACTATTTTAATAATTTTTTAAAATTAAAAATCAAAAGATCTGCTGGAGGATCTTTTTTGTCGAACTGGTAGTTCAGTTTTTTTTTTCATTTAAAAAAAGTATATTATGATTTTTTTCCACTTTGTGATAATGAAAAGTTCTGTATCTGAAATCAATAAAATTCAAAAGCTAATTTTTAAAAAATAAAGATTTCTTCATAGCAAAAGAATTTTAAAACTTTTTTTGAAAATATTTGTGTGATTTTTGTTTTTTCTGTTTCCCAAGAAAAAAATGCTCTGGAAATGCTCCCCTTTTAATTTTTTTGTAAAATTATGAAGTCTAACTGCAGTTTTGCATGAATAACACTTATTGATTAATAATGCAAAAAAAAGTCTCATACGAATTTAGTTTTTAAAACTCATTAATTAAATGAAATTCTCGCATCCGAAAACACTTCCTCGAGCCCCCAAACCAAAAACCGCCTCTCAAAACGAAATACCTCCAAATATCCCACAAAAACCAGAAATCAAGAAAATTAAATCGACAAGTGTAGCAACCTTAAAAAAGCCACTGATAGTGAATTCAAAGCCTATTCTAGTAAAATACAGGCAAGCCCCCTTCGCTCAGGATGAAGAGCAAAAAATTGAACATGATCCCCAAAAACATGGCCTATTCACAACAAAGCCCTCAGCAAAATATACTAGTATCAAGACTATTGATCCCTTTGCTGATACAAGCAAATCCAAAATGTAGGGGCGATGTTATTTGAATATTTGAATAAAGGAAATGATTTTTTTTTTTACAGAAATTCTTTCGCTTATGTATACAACTCAGGAGGGATCCCTCAGTTGTGAACAAATTAAAATGGGATAATGGAGTGAATGTGGCAGGTAAAAAAATTATAGATTACAGCAGTTTTATTTTTTATTTTTTTCAAAGAATTAAATTATGATCCAATTCTTGTTACATGCTTTGAAGGATTAATGGAACAAAAACATCCATATAATTTCATTGTGCCTGCTGTCATTAAAGATATGGTCTTAAATGAGGTTTTATACAAAAATTAGTTTAGTTTGATTCAATAATAAAAATAGGAAGCTGAGTACAAGGTGAAGGCCATTGTTGGAAAATTAGTATGGCCTCTCAGAGCTGGCCTTCTAAGCGATCACGTTGAAGTTTTTGAAAATTCTTTATTGGCTTTAAAGTAAATTTTAAACTTCTCACAGAATTACTGTAATAGAAGCTGTTTGGTTTAGATATTTATCAATGGTTGTTAAAGACGACCTCAATACTTATTTGAAGAATCTGCTCTCACCAATCATTAAAAAAATAGATAAAAAGTTAGCATATAATATTATATAGGTTTATAAGAGTTTAAATGATTTAGGCCATATCGCGATAAATGTTTTGATGTTCTCAGAACCTTAGAACAAAATGGAGTAAAAAATAAAAATTTTTAATAAAAATTATTTTTTTTTTCATAAATAAGGGACCTGAGGTTGGAAAAATAATCAAAACCACAATTCCCACATATACATCTGGGTAGTGTTTCCAAGACAAAATATTTAACTAACATAATTTATATGATAAAAACTATTTTTTTTTTTTAATTCCAGTTAATTTTTATATGAATTTAATTTTGGGAGGAATTTTGAGTTAAAACAATAATTTTTTATAATATTTCCTCTTTATTTTTTTTCACAAAAATTAAAATTTACTATGAATGTTATTTATTATACTATCGAAATACATCCTCATGCATTAATTATTCTCGAAACGAGAAAACATATAAAATGAAGGTTTTTGCAAATCCTGAACAAAATCTGGTTTTTTTCCTAATTTTTGTATAGGCAATTTTTTCTTGAAGTCTTCTAATATCACACATTTCTCGTTTTTCTTCTCGAATTCCCCAAGTTTATATTCCAATAATAAATTTGAAAATTGTGGTTGACTAATTTTTGTTTTTTTATCATATTCTTGTTTATTTTCTGTGTGGAAATTATTCTTATAGTCTAAAGAATAAAAATCTGCATTATTGGAAAAATTCGAAAAAATTGTTTTTTTCAAGTTTTCGATTTTCTGGTCTCTCATATTATAGGAAGAGAATACGATTTTTTCGAATTCTTCCATTGGCAACATTTTTTTGCAATTTTTTTTCTCAGTTTTTCCTTCAATGATGTATGATTTATTTTTATGATAATCGGGTTTCTTATGATTTTTGTGTTCAAGATTTGGAGTTTTTAACAGAAGTTGTTCCCATACTTGGTGATTTTTTGAAGGTTTTTCGTTTTTTGGGATTATTTTTTTGGATGAACCTTCACTGCTTTGTAAAAGATTGACATTAAGATTAAGAAAGCGCGGCTCTTGGTAAAAAGAATATTTATCTTTTTTATGGGTTGCAGATTTTGCAATTGGTTGGGAGCTTTGAATATTTAATCGTGCGTTGGCTGAACTGGGACGCATCTATTATTAAATTTTCATTAAATCGAACCTATTTCTTTAATTATAATAATAAAATTATTTTTGTTTTTATTCGTAAATATCTATAAATTTATAAATTATAAAACAACACTTCCTCAAAATATGTTTTAAATTAATAATTTTATAATTTTGAATTAAAATTTTCACATTATTTTAGAGATTTTTTTTCCATTGTAATAATCATTTTATTAATTCGAGAAATTATATTTACTGCATTTTTTTTGTTGACATTAATATGAAATTTTTTTTTTAAATCTGTTTTCCAATATTGTTCTGTGATGATTAAAAAAATATTTTTTTAAATCAACTCCTTTAATTAAATTTTTTCTTATTAACTTGAAAAGCAAATATCCAAATGAAGACCGCAATACTCAGATGTTGCAGGTGACACGTTGAAACCCCTTCTAATCAATCTTTTTTCATTTCCAACTAACCTACTAACAATGTCAGCATCACCATCATGAATCAAAGCATTCCACATTCTTTCAGCAAAAGCGCTTGATCTGCTCCAAAGATGATTATCAGTGGTAGAATCTGAATTGACCTCTGCCCATAAAGTTACTTCCCCTCCTAAAATGCGAGATTTTTCTATTTCCTTGGGATAGGGATTGAATTTGTAGATATCTTTCCAAGTGATAAAAGGAGCCCAAGATGCATCTCCAAAAGCATTTCCATATCCCACATCAATATATAAATAATCATAAGGAGAAAGTATTACAGGATTTGAATAGTTTTGAATCAAACTATATTGTGTTGAGGCCCCCCAATATTGCAAAATATCATTTTCCTCATAATCGAAATTAGCATCTTTCACCCAAAATATTGTAGATAATGAGGAATCCAACAATGTTTTCTCTCTATTCTTATAATAGTTTTGCAATTCTATTCCTGATGAGATATTATTTGCCACCATAAATGCCTTAATCCAAGGTTTACTTTCCCAACAAGAATATGAAACTTCATCGCCTCCTAAATGGACATATTCATCAGCAAAATAACTAGTCACATCATCTAAAACTCCTTTAACAACATTATATGTTTTATTTAATGTTGGATCTAATTGTCCATTGTAATTTGCCCATATAGGGCATCTAAGAGCGATATCTGACAATCCTGGTGAGAATCCCCAACTCATGCTATGGGCAGGACTGTCTACTTCTGGAATTACTCTAATTCCTCTCACTCTGGCATATTGAATGATTTCATCCACATCTTCTCTGGTATAAATTTCCTTTGAAGAATATGCTCCATATTCAGTGATTTCAGGAAAACTTTCAAGTTGCAATGGGAAACTTTCTTCATCAACAATATGCCAATGAAAAACATTTAATTTATGGAAAAGCATTCCGTCTAAAACGTGCTTCAAAGTACTCAATTTTATGAAATGACGAGCAGTATCTATCATCACCCCTCTATATCCAAAAGAAGGATAGTCATTGATATGAATTGGGAAATAATTGATTTGATATTGGACAGCATCATCAGTTGGCTCTAAGAGTTGGAAAAATGTTTCAAGTCCCCTCAAAAAACCATGGTAATTTTCAGCTTCCAAAATCCATATATTGGAATCTAAGTCCAAAGAATAGGATTCATTAGTAGATTTCGAAGGAAATTGGGGATTTAAATCCTCCACATTTTTTATATTCACATTCAAAGTCGAACTTTCTTCAATTCTTCCAACAGTCCTCCTCTTCAAAGCATTTCTTTGTAAATTAAATTGGCAATGTGACTCTGGAAAAGTGGCTTTGTAGAAGAAATCCAAAATATCACTATAATATTTCGGAATCTCACCCAACGTTAAATAAACCGAGTTGAATTGAAAGGCAATAGAACAAGGGTTGATCTTCAAAGATTCATTGCTGAATGAAATGGAATTAGGATATGGAATAAGATTGGGACGAGATAACAGTGCTTGACCATTTATAAGTAAATAAATAAAAAGGAAAATAGACGCTAATATGTTCATTAGAGATTTCTTTTAAAATGTTATAATTAAAACAAAGATAGATAATGAAATAAATTATATAGAAAAAAAAAATGCAATTTTTAAAAATTAATTTAACTAAAGAAAACCATTTACATAATGAGCCCTTTAAATGTTCCTCTCTAATAAATAATAATTTATCAAAACCATAAAACATTAAATGTATTAATTATATAATATATCACGGGCAGTAAAGAAAATAAATTTCGAATTTTTTACGAGATATTTATCTGAATAATTAAAAAAAAAACTATAATAAAATTCGGATTCGATTCAAATAAATTTCATGGAAAATGATAAAAAAGAATCCAATTCATCCTCTCAGACTTTTGAGCCTCACACCAAGAAAATAAAACTTGACTCAATATCCTATAAAATAATTCCAAAAGAAGAAGCATCACAAATCGAACCTCTAAAACAATGTCCGTATTTGGGGACTATTAAGCGGCATCTTCTTGATTTTGATTTTGAAAAACTATGTTCTATTTCTCTTTCCAATCTTAATGTTTATGCATGCTTGGTATGCGGCAAATATTACCAAGGCCGTGGAAAGAACACCCACGCATATTTTCATGCATTGGAACAAAATCATCACATTTTCATCAATCTTCATAACGAGAAAGTTTATTGCCTTCCTGATAATTATGAGGTCATAGATGTTTTTTTGAATGACATTAAGGTAATCCCTCCCCTCCCCCCCCCCCCCCTCTTTTTTATGTCTTTTGATGACTCTTGAGTTCTTATTTATAATTATAATAAAAGTTCAATTTAAGGCCCTATTATACTGAAGAGGATGTGAAAAAATTAGATAATAATACTTCTTATTCCAGAGGATTGGATGGAACAGACTATCTTCCAGGATGTGTGGGGCTGAATAATATAAAATGCACAGATTATGTAAATGTAATAATCCAAGCATTATGTCGAGTGCCAGATTTGAGAGATTTTTTCATCTTCTATGAAAATAAAAAATACACTTCAGATGTCTTCGATTTCAAAACCCTTCTATCGAAGAGATTTTCCGAACTTATAAGAAAAATCTGGAACCCTAGGAATTTCAAGGGGCATGTTTCTCCACATGAGTTATTGCAAGCCATTTCGATCAGATCTGATAAAAAATTCAGACTAGATCAACAAAGTGATCCAATAAAGTTATTGGCTTGGTGAGAATTTTTGTTTATATATAGTGCTAATTTAAAAAAGGTTGTTGAACAATTTACACAAGGAAATTTTGAAAATAAAACATGAGGACTCTATAATTTCAAAATGTTTTCAAGGAGAAATAGAGATTTTGGAGATTGGTTGATTATTTATTTCGTTTTACTCGAATTTATTTTTTAAATTTCTAGATAGATCAAAAACGGTGAAACCTTTCTTGTAATTTTTATTTACTATCACAAAAATAATTATTATTCTTAATTAGATATTTAACGCTTAATATTCCACAAAATCCTTTATACAAAGATGAAACCGAAAAATCAATCATTCCACATATTCCAATTTACAATTTATTGAAAAAATATGATGGAGAAAATTTATTTGATGGAAAGATATACAAGATTAGGAAACTTCCAAAATTCTTGATTTTCCAACTTGATAGATTCACGAAGAATAATTTTTTCCTGGAGAAAAATCCTACCATTGTTAGTTTTCCTTTGAACAATTTTGATTTGAAGAATCGTAAAAAACCAAATTAAAAAAAAAAGTGAATTAAATTTTGTAAATTTTGTAGACATTAATTTGGATTCTGAAGTTAATCCCAAAACAAAATATAACCTTTTGGCCAACATTTGCCATGAAGGAAAACCTAAAGGAGGGTTTTATAAGATTCATGTGAAGCACAAGGCATTAAATCAATGGTATTTTTTTTTTTAATTCCCCAAATATTTTTTTTAAAAAAAAAGGTTCGAAATACAAGACCTTCATATCACTCCAGTGATGCCTCAGCTTGTTTGCCTTTCGGAGGCCTATATTCAGATTTATGAACTGCAGACAAATGAATAAACATAAGCTGAACACAGTTATTATTAAAAGGAAAGAATTTTAGTTTTTGATTCTCAAAAAAAAAAAAGAATCCTTTTATTTTATATTATTTTATTTTTTAAGTTCTATTTTCCATTTTTTCACTTTTCTTCTTAAATTGTTGCCTTTAAAAATAGTTTAAATTCATTAAAAAAAAAAAATTGTACTCTCTAAATGTTGTTATATCCATTTCTTCGGGAATCCCTTCTTTTTCTCTGATATCAACATCATTCAAATTCAATTTGCATTTTTTAGCCTAAATTCATTTAATTCAAGGAGAGAAAAAAAAATGTGGTACCAAGGAAAGGATCAATTGAAGAATGATGCAACAGAACAAAATGAGAAAGCAAGAAAACAAAATAATCAAAAATAATCTCAGACTGATATTTTGATCATCGTTCAGATTTTCTATTTTTTTGTTTTTTCAAATGCTTTAATATTATTATAATTTCTATTTTTTGCAAATGGTACCTCTGAGTTCCGCTAAAAATGTTTGAGAAGAGTTAACAAAGGAAAATATCAAAAAAGGGTAAGTATTTTGATGAGAATATAATTTCTTATTTTCTTTTTTATGATGATGCAAACTAATGTTCGCAGAATAATCAGTTTTGTCACACAAAATTTCACTTTTATCTGCGATGTTTGTTTTTTCTAACAATTTCAAAATTTCTTCTTTTTCTATACAAAAATCTTAAAGATCGAATATAGATTGTCTTTTATTACGGGGCTTTGAGGGGAATGCATGAAAAATCGAAGAATTCCTTTTGTTTATGCGGTGGTCTTTTGTTCTCGCTTTATTTATGCGAAGGTCTTTTTGTTTTGCTTTGAATAAGGAATCAGCATTTATGGACAGAAGGCTGATAAGAAACAAAATGGTCAAGAGTTTGCTATTCATTTTTTTTAGTTTTTTAAGTGACAAAATAAAATTATTCGTTTAAAATACAAAAAAACAAGCAAAAACGATAAATTTTTTTATTTATTTAAAAAAATTGTGTTTTTTTTATCGAAAAATCAAAATCTGATTTTTATAAACAAAATCAAAATCCAATTTTTTTATTTTCAAAATATTATAAACAAACAAAAGAAATGCTTTAAAACTCTTTTTTTGATTAATTATGCATCTAAATCAGCAATATTTCCTTCCCCATTGTCTTTTTTATCCGTCGCAGTACTTGCTCTATCTTTTTGAGGATCATCAATAATAGACAACAACATTTCCTTCTCTTTTTTGTGAAACACGGATTTAAATTTGTTTTTTAATATCGTTTGGACTTTGGGAGTCAATGCATAATAAACCATATTTGTGACTCCAACCAAGCTTTCGCAACCAATATGTGCGCAATGTGTCCAATTATTTTGATAATTTGCTATTTCAGAAGAAAATCTGTTGAAAGTTGGGAAAATCCAAAGAATTGTCAAAACTATTGGATAAAACCTTAATTTATAAAATAATGTCGTCTTTTTGACAAGATTCATTTTCTGCAATTTTTTCAAATAGCGTAAAATAAACATCATTCCTCCAGCATTGAAAATTATCACAAAAATAACGATTCCATAGAAAAAGAAGACGAAAAATTCATGATCCTCTTGTACCCAACACCAATATCCAGAATGTCCGAAATACCCCAACGCCCCTGGTCTAATTATTTGTAACTTTAAAAGGTATATTTAAAAAATTCATTACATTATGGTTAAAATGAGAGGCAATCCGAAACCAACCAAGACATAATATTTTTCATAATGTTTTAACATTTGGATATTCCAATTTAATGATAATAACATGACAAGAGTTATCAGGAAAGTCCAAATGGATGTTGATAAAACGCCATAATTGAGCAGGACAGCTTGAGTTGCACAAAAGTCTTGAGAACTTGCCTGTTCAAAATTTTCAAGGGAAATCATAATTATTGATAGAGATAGCAAGAAATCAGAAAGCTGAAGATAAACAACTATTCGAAATGTGAAGGTGCGTAAACTTTGATTCAAAAGATAAATTAAGAGAACGCAAAGAGTGGAGAGAAAGGAAATCGAGCCCAATGTTGCTCCCATCAAGCCAATTTTATTACAATGCAAAAGAAGTTCTTGGCTCATAGATAGTAAATTATAATGAAAATTATGATTAATTAATATTTAATAAAATAAACTATGAAAATTATGTGAAATAATGAATTTTAAAAACCAAAAAGAATTTATTTCGAAGAAAAATTAATAAAATTAAATAGGCGAAACACCTGACAAAGAGAGAAAAAAAAAGAATTTCAGCTTTTTGATTGAAAAATTTCAGAATACATTTTTGCATTGGATAAAAATTAATAAAAGTTTTTTTTTTATATCATTAAAAATAATAATATAAGTTTTCTTTTAAATTGCGTCTTCTTCGGTTTCCACTGTCATTTGTGTGCTTTTTCTTTTTGTTTCAGGAAGAATTTGCATATCAACAATCATATTATCGTCTTTTTTTCCAGAGAATATTCTTTTTATTAATTCTTTTATTACTTTTTTAACTTTTGGGTTCACAGCATAGAGTAACATATTAATAACCCCAAAAAGACTCACACAAACTATATGCATAACTTGAGCCCAGTTGGCTTGATAATCAAACAAAATTCCAGAGATACGATTTATTGTTGGAAATGTCCAAAGTATCGCAAAAATGATAGGATAAAGTCTTAATTTATTAAACAAAGAAGTTTGCTTGATAATATTGAAATTTTGAAGTTTCTTGAGATATCTGTACACGTAAAGCATTCCAATGCAATTGAATAGGATAATGAAAACAATGATTATATAAAAAAAGAGAATAAACCAATTGGCTTTTTCTTTTTTGATCCAACACCACTGTCCTGAGTCTCCAAACAAATTAAGGCCTAAAGCTCTAAAATCAAAGAATTTTACAGTTTTGAGGGGAAAAATGAAATTACGTAAATGAAATAATCAAAGGAAAAAAATAACCCAGAAATATATAAAATTTCTCACGAGACTTCAAAGAATTTAAACTTGATGAGGTTTTCAATGATACAAGCATTACAAATGTGATTATGGAACTCCAAAAAGAGGTTGACATGCTTCCAAAGGTTAATAAAAAAGCCTGAACTTTACAAAATGATAATGAGAAACCATCCAGGAAATTTTCAGCAGCAATCATAATTATTGAGAGGGCAAGTAAAAAGTCAGATATTTGCATATATATCACCAAACGAAAAGTAAAACTCCGTAAAACTTTGTTCGTAATGAAAAGAACCAAGATGAAAATTGTAGAGAACATTGAAATCGAACCGATAATTGAGCCAAAATACCCAATCAACTGTTGACTTGATGTGTGAATATCATAATCCATTTTTAAAATTATTTATTGCATTTAAAAACCAAAATATTTATAATTTAGGAATAATTTTGTTTTAAAATTGCAACGAAGGCATTTTGCAAAAATAGTTTTTTTTCTATAAATTTTGTATAGAAAAATTAAAAAAAAAAAAATTTTTCATATTTTTGCCTTAAAACAGACAAAAAAAAATCTCAAAATGAAGATTTGTTTAATTTTTACAATTTTATGGAAAATATAGAAAAAATTAAACACCATAAAAAAACCATAATTTTAAATTTAGGATCAGAATTTCTAAAATCAAAGTCCGCAAATTATAATGAAAAGGAACCAAAAATCCCAACCTAAGATGAATGTTTTCCAGGAAGCCTACTCCATGTTAACTCACGAGGAGGAAAAAATCCATGAAATCCAACAATTAAATCAACAAAATGATGACTTGAAACAGAAAAAAACTCAACTTTTCAATGAAGATGATGATGAGGATTTAGATGATGAAGCATCCTTAGATGTAGACATCAACAGTTTCGACCCCCTGGATCTTAAAAAGACTCCAGTGGATCGAATGGCGGACATTTTAACACGTCTTCTTTTAAAGAAAGTATGTTTTTTTAATATTTTGAATAATCAACATATTTATTTTTCCTCTAGAAAATCACCTCATCCAATGCCTTTGATATACCAATGCCAAATATTCGCGAGATGAGTGATTTCGCTCGTAAACTAAAAAAGAAATTATCTTAATAAACAATGACTCTTTAGAGTATGCGTCAAAATTTGAGAATTGGAAAAAACTGGCCACAGCCCTTGAATCTGAAGCTCAAATATATGGACATAGAGTGGATTTTGTATATAACAGTGCTTATAAAGTTATCGGGAATCTTATCCGAAGCTACACGGATCATTTGCAGGAGAATTCCAATGAAAATCTAGAAGATTTGAATAGATTGCCTTTAAAAACGCCTTTAATTCAAAGAAACTCTGAATTAGAGGATAAACATATAGAGAAGAAGCCTGAAAATCTCATAGCAACTAAATATGATGTGGAATTTGATATAGACCCTTTATTTAAAAAGACCTCCGAGAAATTTGACGCCGCAGAAGCCAAGGCTTTGCTTTTAAATAATTTACATATAGATGAACATCTGAGAATCGAATTTTCATCATTTCAAGATGGATTTGAAACAAAAAATCAATCCAACTCTAAAGGAAACACATTCAATTACAAAAACCTAATTGATTTGAACATTGAATGGGATTTCAAAGAGAAACAACTTAGAAAAAAGCCATTGGGAGATGATATGGACAGAATTCTGAAGGAAATGGTTCTTCAATTGGAGAATTTTGAGAATTATGAACCTAAAAAAGAAGATGAGTCTGATAAATCTGAAAGTCTTGCAGATGAACCAGAAGATCCTTATTTTCTTGAGGAAGAGCAGGGAAACGCAAATGTTTATGTCGAAGAACCTGAGGAAAATATCGAAACTAAAAAAAACAAAGATCTACAAAAAGATTTGATGTTTGAGCAAATCGAGGAAAAAAATGTTAAAATGGGAAAAGGAGATGATTTTTTCGAAGAAGTTACAGAAAAAGAAGAGGTGATCGAGCCTTTGCCCGAGGAAGTTTCTGGTAATGCCAAAAGGAGGAACAAAAGAAAATTTATGCTTGTGGATTTTAATATGAAAGAAAAGGTCATTTGCTTTTTTTTTTATTTAAAAAATTAAAGAAATTATTTCTAGGAAGATAAATTTAAAGTTGAATTGTTCAAAATGTGCAAAAATGAGAGGAAAAAAAGAAGACTTCCATATGATGATAGATTCAATAGAGATCTTTTTTTGCTTCCGATCGAAATCCAATATAGAACAGAAAGTTTAGAAGAGACATTTCTCCGTTCTTTTGTAAATGATAATTTCTTAATAAATCAAGAAAATAATGATAACATCGAAGAGGAAAAAATAGAGGAGGATGAGTCAGAAAATCAAGAAAATATAGAAGATTTTCAACAAATTAAAGTTGAAGGTGGAGGCAATTTAATAGAAAATGAAAACAATTTATTGGAAAATGAAGAGAAATTAATGACAAATGATGAGAAATTAATGGAAAATGAAGAGAATTTAATTGGAAATGAAGAAAATGTATTGAAATATGAAACTTTTGAAAAGAATTTAATGGAAAAACAAATCTCTAAAGAGAATACCAATGGAAAACCAGTCAAAATTAAAGCCCTTGCCTTACATTCTCATATTTCAATGAAAAATTTGAAAGATAAACTTATGAGTAGCATTTCCTATCATTTCAAAGCAAAAAAGAATGAACCTTTGAAATTTTCGAATATTTTGGAAAATGTCAAAAGCAAACTCACTGAAATTCAAAAATCGCTCGTGAACATGCAATTATGTTTCCTTTCTCTTCTGCATGTTTCCAATGAAAAAAATCTAATTTTGATACCTTGTCCTGACAATGCTGATGATTTTCTCATCTGCCAAGATTTCACCCCTCAAGTTCCCTTTTATAGTTAATTCTAAATTCAAAAAAAACCATTTAGATTCGTTCAGTTTGAACTATTAAACCTTTAATTTTTTATATTTAAATTCTCTTTAAACGTGACTTAATCTAATTCCTCCATCTAACCTCAATGTCGTTCCAGTAACATAGCTATTCCGAGACAAACTAACAATAGCGTCACCAAATTCTCTAGGAACACCTAATCGTCCAACTGTGGTTTGATCTTCTAGAGATTTCTGGATCTTTGGGTTCAATCCTTTTCCCATAGGAGTGATGAAAACTCCTGGGGCTATTGTCACCACTCTAATTCCATATTTTCCCAAATCTCTAGCCATTGGAAGTGTCATCCCAATAATGGCACCCTTCGATCCTGCATAAATGACTTGTCCTCGTTGTCCTTCGAAGCCCGCAACTGAAGCCACATTAATTATAACACCTCTTTCTTTTTCTTCATTGAGCACTGGTTGTTTCATCATTTGTTGGGCAGCATATTTGCTGACATTAAAAGTACCTAAGACATTGATATTGAACACCTTTAAAAATTCAGCAGATGTGGCTACACCTCGAGAAGACACAATTGGCGTGGCATTGATGATACCTGCACAATTTATCACAATGTTCACACCTCCAAATTTGGAAACGGTCTGCTCCACCAAAGATTTGATGGATTCCTCGTTGGAAACATCTACTTGGACGAAAATTGCCTCGGTTTTCAAAGTTTTAACCAATGCTTCACCTAATTCCTTGTTCAAATCAGCAACCACAACCTTGCATTTAGCTTCGGAAAGACATTGGCAAGCAGCTTCACCGAGTCCAGAGGCACCTCCGGTCACAATCGCAACAAGATTTTCAAGTTTCATTGGAAGATTTTGGCTTGTTTCTTTTTTTAATTTTTGTTTTCTTTAGCAAGTTTTCAATAAGAGGAGTTGATTTAAATTTGTTAAAAGAACAATATGACATTGACGCACATTTTTTTTAAAAGAGATTTTATTGTTATAAAAAAAATTAAAAAAACTTTTAATTTTGCTTTTTTTATTGTTTTTGAAAAAAAAATATTAAAATTCCGACTTCAAATATTTTGATTTCATCTTAACTCGAGCTTCAATATTTTTTGAAAATCTTCCCTCATTTTGCCTTGTAAACTATTAATCTCTGAGTTTTGCAACGTCCTTTCGAGTGACCTGAAAAAAATCCTGAAACATTTACTAGTCCGATGCCTTTTTTTATCCTCATAAGTGTCAATGCAGTTCACCTTCTCAATCAAATCCCCACCAATATTCCTCACAACTTCACATAACTCGTTTTCTTCAAAGGTTCCTTCTTTCGGTAGCCAAAACGCGAAATCTTTATAACAAATAGGGTATTTACTAAAAGGCTCGAATTTTGTTATTTTCCCAGGTTGGAATTGACCCAAAAATCTTTTATCATCACTCCAAAATAATCTTATGTCATTAATTCCAAATAAGAGCATCGCGAAACGTTCCAATCCTAATCCGGCTGCCCAACCAATTTCATCTTTCCTTCTATTCCCATTTTTCATCACGTCCTTATGAATAACTCCACAACCCAACATTTCCATCCATTCATCATTGAAATAGATTTCCAATTCAAAGGAAGGATCAGTAAAAGGGAAATAGGCAGGCACCCATCTCATTTGAAGATCTCCGAATAAGCTTTTCACCAAGGATTCAAGAGTCCTTTGCAAATCAGATGCCACTTCAGATATTATCACATCATCTTGTTTTATTTTAAATTGCTCTTTGTTGAAAATTCGAACGGCCTCCATTTGATGAAAAATTGGATAATGTGAACAATCAATGGTATCTCTGCGATAAACATCCCCAAAAACACAAAATGCGTTGTGGGAAGCTTTCAACATTTCGTTTTGATGGGAACTTGTATGAGTCCTCAACAATTGGGTCTCGCTCAAATAATATGTGTCAGCTTTTTTACGAGATATGTGGTCCAAAGGAATCAATAAATCATCGAAATTCTGCTTTATTGTTACAATGGGATCAAAATCATCTTTGATTGTATAAGCAAGGGGAAAAGATTCCTGCATGGGGGATTTGAAAACTTTGGGATCCTGGAAAAAGGATCTAATTTTAGATGAAAGGATTCCAAGAGGATGGGCTGGCTTTGAAATCAGTCTTTTATCACAAAGGGAAATTATTTTATCAGGGATGTTATGATATGGTGTCAGTTGAGATGAAATGCGTTGGGAAAGAGTTGAAAAGGATTTTCTGAAAAAAAGATGATTGGATATCATTTTTTTTTATTTTATTTTGAGGTAGAAAATAAAGTGTTTTTTCTTTGATGTGAGAAAGGAAAATATTAATCTATGAATTATCAAAATCTAATAAAATATTGAAGAAAAATTTATTTATAAAAAAAATTGATAATTCAATTTTATTTTTAAAGGAAATTTTCTAGCCTTAAAAAAACTTGAAATTAAATTAAAAATTTGTTTAAATGCATATTTTTATTTTTCTTTTTTAATAATTTTTTTAATCTTAATTATTGAGAAACTACCGTTCTGCTTTTCTCCTTTTTTTCAATTAGAATTTTACTCCATAGACCTCCGACCACAGGTCTTGCTTGAAATCCCTTAATTTCTGCACTATCAGTTTGATACCAATCAGAGAAAGGAACTCGGTTTGGAGTTTCATTCAGGAAACTATATGTTGAATCAATAACTTTCAGAAATTGTTCATCAGTTCCCAATGATCCTGACCAAAAGCTCCAATCAACCTTCGTAAATATTTCACGATTATCTAATGGAAACCCGTATTTATTCAGTTTGGTCAAATAAAAATCTATCTCTTTCTTCAAACTATCTTCAGGAAATAAGTCTAAATCTAAAAGTCTTTGGAAAATCAAATTATATTTTTGTGACCAAGTATCTGAACCAAGGTTGTATTGCAGTTTATAATGATCTTGAGTAAATGAATTCTTCTCCCAAAAAACATAATATTCTTTTGCTTTATTTTCATAAAACGTTGCTTTGACCAATTCACCAAATAATCCTAAAATCTTGGCATAAGCCCCAATTGCAAGTATTCCTTTCGCAGCTAAATTCACATTATGAGGGCTTGGTCCTTCAAAATCATCAGTGCATAATTGTTCACCAGGGTCAGGTAAATTTTGGACTAGATAATCTCCCCAAATTTGAAGCAATGGTCGATAGTTATTGAAAAATTCTTTTGTTTCTTGTTTATTTTGCATGATGTATGCGATCAAAAGTAATAAATTGGATGTTTCTTCTATTGGCATTTGTTCTTGTTCATCTGGCCTGATATGGCAAGTTGGCCATGTTCCTAAATGATGAGGAGCCCAAGGTAGATTGTAAGGAATGAAATTACCATAAGGTTTCGTTTCATTATTGGCATAGGAAAGAATTGGATGAAGAATCATTACAAATAGATCTAGGTTCTTATGGAGAATCAAGGGGCTTGAGGGATAAATCACATCCACAGTTGAAACATCACCATCAGAACTTATTTCTTTCATAAATGCCCAAGTTGTGTTCAAGACATCATTATAAACCAATTTGAGACTTCCTGTAAGTTGTCGGTAAGCCAAGCTCCCAATTTCATCATATTTATGGTTATTGCCTCCTGAAGAGTTTTGTAATTCTTGGGAAATTTGGTCACTTAGTTCTAAAATGTGAGGTCTTAATTCTTGATATTTATTCAAATAATCATAAAGATGGTCTAAATAATTAGGACTCTTGTTTAAAAATAAGGGTTTCAAATTATGGCCGAAGAACTCCATCGAAACATTATCATTAAAACCTATTGTTAAATAAAATTCTCTTTTTTCTAAAGGGTTAATCATTGCAAAACTTTTCCTTATAGCCAAAACAGGCCAATTGTCTCCCGCTTCTCTCGGCATATTTTGATCAAATGAAGGCAAGTCCTTCTTCAATGCGAATTGACCTCTGCAACTTATATCATTGGAAACCGTCGCGACCAAATTTTCTTGAATTTGGAAAGCAACATACCAAAATCCCCAATCGATTCTATCATTATTATTGCCTTGATTGAAAATTTGATCTTTTGTTCCAATCTTCAAGAAACCCATCTTTTCATATTGATTTGATTCCCAAATCACCTGTTCATTTGGATTTGCGACAACAATTTCTGCGCTATTGTCGAAATAAACATCAACATCATGAGGTTTAGAATCCTCGTTTGTGATCTCATAAGAAATATAACTGATTGATGAGGATAATAACTCCATATTTTCCAAATCAGCAGGAGTTGCAAACATTAATTTTAATCTTATTTTGGACTCTGTTTCTAGAAACTCATATAATGTGTATGTGGCTTTCACCATTAAGGAAACTTGAGTCATTTTTTGAGAACATACATTGCCAGACATATCAGAAGGGCCCATGAACCTGTAACATAAGCCATCTATGTTTAACATACCAACGAGGGCTGTTATGCCACCTGTCCAATGGCGTGGAAAATCGTCAGTAAGATTGGTTGAAAAACTCCAAATGGAAATATATGGGTCGTGAACAATTAAGGGAGTGGCTGGTGGACGAAGGGTGAAGGAACAGCAAAATAATGAAAATAGAAGAAAAAACTTAGAGATTTGATGCATTTTATTTAGGCTTTTATTTTGGTCGAAAAATAAAATTATAAAAACAAATAAAATTGCTAATTAAAACTATCATATTTTTTGGAAATATATTTGTATTTTGCTCAAAAATCTGATGTTTTTATTTTGTTTTTGGTGGGACAACACCTTAATGATTAGAAAAAAAATATCAAAATTTCGAAGAAAATTTTTAAACATCTAAAGAAAAAACTAAATTATGAATTTTATAATGTTAAATCAAAATCACATATTCATCAACATAACACAATTTTAAAAGAATTTTCTATGAGGTTTTTTAGGACTCTCTGGCAAAAGACTGCCTCTATCGATTTTTTCTCTATAAAACCCAGCGATCGTATAACCTTTGAAAATCAGCAAGAATATTCCACTATTCTTGGAAAAGGTGCTTCTTGGTTATTTATATCCTTAACAGTTGCGATATTTACAAATTTTGGATCAAATATGTTATACCATAAAAATCCACAGTCAATGATTTCTCAAACAGTTTCCCAAGATCCACCATATTACAGTTTGCAAACAAAAGGTATCTTCCTAGCTTTTGGCCTCCAGGATTTGAGGAATAATTCAGCCAATTACATTGATGAAACCATCTATACAGTTCAAATGATTCAGAGAACCAAAATTGGCTGAATATGACTTTAATTCCCATTCCTGTAGGACAATGTTCCCTTGATCAGGTTCCTGATGTTGATGATTTAAAGGAATATTTCGCAATGAATCAAATAAACCAACTTTATTGTGCTTCAAACAGTTCTGTTTATGAATATGCCCTACAAAGCACTTGGGATGGACCCCTTTATAAGAATGTATTGATCAACATTTATCCATGTGTAAATACAACAGAAAATGGAAATATTTGCAAGCCCCAAGAAGTTATTCAGGCAGCTTTGGATAACGGTAATTATGCAATGCATTTCTCAACTTTGGCTGTTGATCCCAATAATTATGAAAAACCCATCACTCTCTTCGGACAAGATATATACACTCCAATTAGTGCTTCCAGCTTAACATATATCGAGATGAATTTCGAACACCTATATATGAACACAGATCAGGGATTTCTTTTGGAAGATGTTGAAAAATCCCATTTTGTTTCGTATTCGTCAAGTAGGCAGATAATGTCCTTCAGCTCGGACATAGCAGTGCAAATTGATATGAAACTTGATAAGGTGGCAAACACTTATACTAGAAATTATGACAAAATCCAGAATGTTTTGGCTAATATTGGGGGAATCATCAAAACTATAATGATCCTTGTTAATTTCTTTGTGACACCACTGATAAATCTGAGGTTCAAGTTGGCGTTAGCCAACGACACTTTTAATTTTAAGGTAAAAAAAAAAAGTAAAGTAGAAAAGGTCGCTGATTTAAAAAAATATTCACAAGGCAATCCTTCTAAAGATGTGGCTAAAAAAAAATTAAATTTTGATAAGTTCAAGTTGGCGTTAGCAAACGAGACTTTTAATTTTAAGGTAAAAAAAAAAAGTAAAGTAGAAAAGGTCGCTGATTTAAAAAAATATTCACAAGGCGATCCTTCTAAAGATGTGGAGCTAAAATTGGGTAAAAAAAAAATGAATTTTGATAAAAGCAAAGATGTGAATTTCAAGACTGAAAAATTGAAAATGAGTTATTTCGAATATTTTTTCCAATGTTTTAGAGGACAATCTTCCAAAGAAGATAAATTGCTCCTTCAGAAAGGATTGAACCAAATTAACCATGTGATGGACATTTCTTATATAATGCATAAACTTATTGAAGTCGATATGTTGAAAATGATTTTTCTTGATTCTGATCAAATTAATCTTTTCCACCAAATTCCAAAACCTATCATTTCCATGTCAGGAAAACAAAAAGAAAACTTGAAATTACATAAATCATTGAGTCACTTGTACTGCAAAGAGAATTTTGCTGCCAAAGGAATGGAAGCTTTTCAAGCCGTTTCTTCAAAAGTTAGGAAATCAATGGTGGATCAGAAACTTTTAGAGTTGATACCTAAATATTCGAAGCCAATCAAGATAACAAAAGAAAATTTGGATCGAAAATAAAACTCAAAAAGGATGAGAAAATATCAGATTTTTTTAAAAGATTGGAATAATAAAAATAAATTTATGGTGAATAGTCCCTTTTTTTAACGATCATTGAAAACAAAAAAACAAAAAAAAAAATTATTTTTTTAAATATTATTTAATATTCAAATATTTAAATATTAAATTAGAAATTTTTTTTTTTATTTATTTAACAACAAGTAAAAATTCAAAAAACTCTGTCAAAGAATTTATTTCTTCTCAAAGCAATAATATTTGTTTTGTATTTTATTAAATGCTTGCTCTTTTTTTATTTTCCTCTCATGAACCTCTAATCCAATAGCCAAAAAAATGCTAAAGCAACAGAAAATCCAATATGGGTTTTTCCCAAATAAAAAGTTTCGCTCTTTCACAATTGTTGGAGGGGTTAAGGAAATTAATGCAAATAGCAGTAAATTTGTGATGGAAGACACAATCCCAAAGCAAATTGTTAAATTTTTTTCATTAATCATCATTGGAATTGAAGAATAAGCTGCTGTAGAAAATAGTCCCATTCCAATTCCAAGGGTGGTTGCTGCTATTATGAAGAAAAAATTTAGGAGAAAAGAGTTTGCATCATAATTTTGATACAATTCTGACCAGACTACATAAGAGAAACTATTCAAAAGACACCCTATCATCATCAAAATATTTTTTTGTTTAGTTTTGTCAAGATATTTGCCTACTAGAAAAAATGAGGTCAATGTCATGAAAAAATAAACAAACGACGAAAAAAATGTCTCCCCCATTTCAATAGACTTTGCTGTTTTTATACTCATTCCGAAAAAATAGCTATTATAATTCACAATGCAATGTAAGGACCCCCAAACCAATCCACTCATTACAGAAACCGTGAGAATCCTGACTGTTAAGACATTTTTTAAAGATTGCCAAAAAGAAAAAGGATAAATTTCTCTTGTATCTAAGAAATTAAAGTCTTGAAATTCTTCAAAATGGATGAGCTGAGAACTGGATTTCGATTTCTTCCAACGTTGTTCAAAAACCACTAAAAAAATCGAAAAAATAAAGCTAATTCCATTAAAAATGACTCCGCATATTGCAGGCCCCACAAGTGGCAACCCTAAATCATCCTTATTTCTCAGGAGAATCAAGAAAATAATGATTTTAAAAATCCCAAATCCAAGAAAAGCGGTCGATAAAGTTATAACCAATCCATAGGAAACAAGGGTTGATTTCCTGAAATAATTGACCACGATTGTGAAAAGAATAATTTGCAAAGACTCTCCGCCGACAGAAAAAAGCATCCTCCCCACCACAGCACATTCCAAACTAAATGGAATTTGCATCACTGACAATAAAATCAGAAGGTTGCCTACAAGAGTGGGGAAATGCAAAGATATCAATCCCATGTGATATCCAATGTAGTCTGTGATATACCCAACAAATAGAGGAAAAAAAAAATTAGAAATGAAATAAACCTGAACAAGAAGTTCATTATTTGGGTTATTTTCTAAAAATAATTGAAGTTCGATGAAAAAAGGGGCACAGTCACGACTCATCATCGTTAATGAAATAGTAAGGCCTGCTAAAATAGCAATTTGGTATTTGTATTTATCTTTGAACTTTTGTTTGGCTGCTGAAGAAATTTTATGACTTATTGATAAGTTCTTGTGGTTCAATGTGAAATTTTTCCTTTCGTAAAGTGTGATTGGAGAAATATCTGATTTATCTAATAGTGTTTGTTCAAGCATTAAGCGGATTCTCAGCTTTTTGTAATAAAATAATAAATTTATTTTGAAAATTTTGTTTTAAAACAAAAAAAATAGAAAATAATAAAAAATTAATGAATTGAAAAATTTTATTGTA
>Ga0302186_10000750_pt1 | contig 28235 bp, 24 predicted proteins | sample II_Bog_E1_2_FD_198782 | JGI IMG/M metagenome (GOLD analysis project Ga0302186, IMG submission 198782) | Peat permafrost microbial communities from Stordalen Mire near Abisko, Sweden - II_Bog_E1_1 | ecosystem: Environmental > Terrestrial > Soil > Wetlands > Peat | place: Sweden: Abisko... | reverse complement strand
TCCCCTCACCCGGCATTCTCTCCCAACCATCGGCCTGTCCGTTGCCACAGGGACTTGGAGTCGCCGGCGATGTCCTCACGCTGGGAGTCGGCCAAGGATCGGAAAAACTTCAGGGATTCCTTGATCTCACTGACATCCATCACCTGATTAACGACGAACTGTAGGGGAGAGGTACTCGACTTCAATAATTGATTTTGCATCTGCATAATTTTCCGCAGTGTAAGAATTCTTAGCTTCCTCAAAGGCTCGGTCGTTGAGATCCATTAAATGCGCAGCAAGATTGGATGGAGAGCAAGGCGGACAAGCATCAGCCGTAGAGCCTAGGGCAAGCGCCGTCCAACACAGCTATCCGCCAATCTCGCAAGCGCTTCAATTACCTCACTGGAGCATCCGATCCAGCGAGGCATCCGGCGGTGAGCCGAGTTCCAGGGCCTTCTGGTAATGTTTTTTGGCAAGCATCTTGGAAGGAGGTTTTCCCGTGGCGTAGATGACGGCCAGATTGAAGTGGGCATCTGCATAGCTAGGATTGAGTTCGACGGCTTTCATGAGTTCGCTTTCACCAGCTTTCCCCTTGCCAGAAGCAGCAAGGACGATCCCCATATAATTGTGAGCGGTAAAGTCATTGTCATTGATGGCAAGAGCTTTCCGAAGGACTTGTTCCGCATCCTGCGGGCGATGCTGCCTGTAGTAGACAATCCCCAATGTAGTCAGGGCAAAGGAGTTGTCCGTTGATTGATCTGTAGCTTTTTTCAGCACCTCCTCGGCCTCCTTCATCTTGCCAAGTTGGAACTCAACAACGCCGTAATTAGAGAGGACAAAATAATCGTTTGGCGAAAGCTTCAGGGCCTCCTGGAAGGTATTTTCAGCCTGCAGATAATCCTGACGGTCAAATTGCTCCTTGGCTTGGGAAAGAAGTTCCTTGAATTTTCCCTGCCATGGCAGGGGTGTTTGGGCATTGCTCTCCGTCGATTTTACAGAGGGCATGTTTGTGGCCAAGAGATTCGTTGAGACCACGGAATTACTGCCGGTTTCTCCGTTTGTGGAAGCGGCACCGATCATGGGGGCTGAGATGGATGCATCGACGCTGTCACCTCCCTGATCTGATACCACCAATTGGGCATCCTTGAACAAGGATCTCTCCTCGGGACTCAACTCCACCGCCGGTGCTGCAAGCAGTGCCATCTGCTGTGTGAGCGCATCGGACTGAACATTTAAGCGTTTGAGTTCTTCTTCCATCAGACGGTGGGCCTGCGCTTTTTTGGCCTCATCCTTGATCTCCCTCAACACGATTCCCCTCAGAAGATCATTTTCCTGAACGACCTGATCATCGACGGCATTTCCTTTTTTATGTTTCAGTTTAGCGATCTTGGCGTCGCGATCCGCAAGCTGATCCTGGAGATCCTTAAGCCGTGTAGAACCCTGATCCTCCTGCTTCTTTAGCTGGACGATCTGTTGATCGTCGTCCGTCAGCTTGGACTTAAGGCTTGCAGCTTGAGTCTGTGCATCGGTCAGGGCCTTCTGTTTATCGTCCAAAGCTTTCTGCTGATCCGGCTGGGCTTTGGCAAACTCCGTAAGTTTCCGTTGGGATTCTGCAAAATTTTTGGCATTGAGATCCACCTGTTCTTGCAGCTTCTTCACTTGATCCTGCAAGGCGGCGGCTTCAGGAGAATGATCGACCGTGGAGGCCACCTTTCCCAAGGCAGCCTGAAGTTGATCCTGGAGTGATTTGTTCTGCTGTGTGAGCAGGTCGGCAAGATTCTTGGAGGCCTGCTCATTTTTCTGCGCCTCTTCACGGGCTGTTGCCTCCGCCTTCTGCGACTCCGCAAGTTTCGCGGCAGATTGATCCAGTGCCTTGTTATTGTCGGCCATCTGGCTCTTCAGTTTATCCAAATCCTTATTGAGGAAGGGAACGGCATCCGCCGTTGACTTGAGCGTATCGAGCAGAAGAGACGCCTGCTTCACTTTGGCAAGCAATCTCTGCTGATCTTCCTGAAGCACTGCGCGGTCCGCTTCTGCCGCATTCAAGTTCTTATCATGGAGTTCCTGGGCATTCTTTGCAGCTTTATCAGCAGCAGCGGCAAGCTGCTTGGAAGCATCCGCCTCCGCACGCGCCTTAGTCACTTCTTGATTAGCTGCAGTAACCTCTGTCTGGAGATCGGCCACGGTCTTCTTAAGCGTTTCCGATTCAGCACTCAGTCCTTTGATCTTGGATGCCTCGGCGGCAGCTGCCCCCAATGCGGTGACTTTCTGCAGAAGCCGGTCACGATCCTCCTGTAAAACCTGAAGATCGGCCCGCACGGAAGCCTCGTGACTGATGGCATCACTCTCCTGGTCAACTTTTGCCTGGAGATCCTTGATTTTCTGTTGGAGAGGAGCAGCCACAGAAGCCTGCTTTTGCGCAACCACAAGTTTTTCCGTTACCTCGGTCAGTTGTTTTTGAAGATCGTCATTTTTAGTTAGGATACCCTGGGATATCGTTTCCGCATGCTCCAGCTTTGCCTGAAGCTGCGCAGAAACCTCCTTCCCCTGCTCCACCTCTCGGGTGAGTTGTTCGAGCTTTTGCTTGGCCTCAGCCGTTGTCATCACCTTGCCCTCTGCATCCTGAAGTTGCTTGATCAGGATGATATTCGCATCGCCAAGTTTCTTGACACTCCCCTGAAGCTGTTCTTCAGCCACCAACTTGTCTGCGACGGCCTCATCAAGTTTCTTCTGCAAATCCTTGAGCTCCTGCCCCCAGGAATCGTGGGATTTGAGGTCATGCTCCAAATCCGAAATGCGGCGCCTGGCAACATCGAGATCAGAGGCGAGTTGGGAATTTTTCTGGGCCCACTCAGCATGTTCGAGATCAGTTGCCCGGTTTTTTTGAGCCGTCAGCGCATCGTTCGCGTCCTGCAACTGCCCCTTGAGATCCTCAATCATCCGGCGCAAGCGACGCGTCTCGGAAGAGGAGGTTGCATTGCTAGAAGTTCCTGAGTGGCTCAGTGCAGAAACCGCAGGTGGGGTGATGGAAATACTCGGCGAGATCGGAGCGACTGGATTCGCATCTTTACTACCCTGTGTCTCTTCAGGTTTGGAGGCAGGGGCAGGCGTTGTGTCCGCAACGGGCGGAGTCGCCACGGTGGCGTCGGGATTTCCGGCGTCCGTAGCGGATCCCTGAAGGCGATCAATACTTTCACGGGTTTTCTTGAGACGGTATTCAATGACCGGTTTCTGCCAGGAAGGATCACTCTTGGAAATCGCCAGTAGCAGGCTCTCGGCAAAACGGTATTTGTTGAGGGCATCAGAAGTATTGCCTGAGCGCTCCAGAGTCTCTCCCTCCTGGGAACTCTGATAGGCCGAAAGAAACTGATCCGAGGGGTCCGCCGCAATAAGAGGAAGAGTTGCGATAAGCAACAGGAAGAAAAACTGCAAAACTCGGGACATCGTGAATAAAAAGAGGGCAGTTCTGAATACTCACTCCTCAAGCAAAGATCAAACATCCTCTTATGTCTCTGAAGGATAGGGCACCTCGTTGCATTGTGGCGAAATTGTCACAGTTCATTAAGAGCCTGTCTGAAAATTAGGAAGTGCCGCGTTGCTGGGGATTTTTTGCCTGGCCAAGGCGGGAGGGCGGCAGCAATCCCCGCAGCGGGCTCGTCCCGCCCTATCAACGCAGGCCAGACGAAAAAGACACGCAACCCTTCGCACGAGACATTTCCTAATTTTCAGACAGGCTCTCGGGCACGGACGGTTGACAAGACTTCCTCTCCGGTGTTATGAGCGGACGTGCTGTTCACCCATCGACTACACGATCATGGATAATTTGCTCGATCAGCCGGTTCTCGTACTCAACAGGTTGTGGCAAGCCATCAACACCTGTTCGGCCCGAAGAGCCCTGACGCTCCTGTATCAGGGGCATGCCCAAGTCGTCGCCAACGACGGTTCGAGTAATTATTTCACCCATGATTTCGTCAGTTGGCGTGATTTTTCTGTCTCCAATCCGGAGCCAAGGATGCTCCAGACGATTTCACTCCACATCAGGGTACCAAGAGTCATCGTTCTTTGTCTCTTTGACCGTCTGCCAAAAAAAGAGGTCAAGTTCACAAGGCACAATGTTTTTGAACGGGATAAGAACACCTGCCAGTACTGCGGCGAACATTTTGACCGGAGCCATCTCAATATCGACCATGTCCTGCCCCGTGATCGTGGAGGTCAGACTACTTGGGAAAATGTCGTCTGTTCCTGCATTCCCTGCAATACGCGCAAGGGAAACAAACTCCCGCACGAGGCGAGAATGAATCTACTCAAGAAACCGAAACGACCGAAATGGCGCCCTTTTGTGAACATCACCTTCGCAGGTGGTATCGATCACAGTTGGAGCCACTTCATCGACCTCGCCTACTGGAATGTCGAGTTGGGAGAGTAATTGCTTTCCCCAGAAATGCTACGCCTTCAGCACCTTCACAAATTCCTCAAAGAAGGGAGCCGAGTCATGCGGTCCGGGTGAGGCCTCGGGATGGAACTGAACGGCCTGGATAGTCTTGGTACGATGACGGATGCCGGCCACCGTTCCATCATTGAGATGACGATGAGTGACTTCGAGATCGGCAGGAAGTCCCTCTTCTTTCACGGCATAGCCATGATTCTGTGAGGTGATCAGAATCCGACCGGAACGCAGATCCTGCACAGGCTGATTGGCTCCGCGATGGCCAAATTTCAACTTGAACGTCGATGCCCCGAAGGCCAGGGAGAGAATCTGGTGACCAAGACAGATCCCGAAAACAGGCTTCACATCCGCCAAGCGACGCGCTGTTTCATGCGCTTCTGTCAGGACAGCAGGATCGCCGGGACCATTGGAGAGGAAAATCCCGTCGGGATTAAGGGCTAGAGCCTGTTCTGCCGTAGTCGTGGATGGCACAACCATCACCCGAACCCCGTGCGAACGGAGAAGCCTCAGGATATTCTTCTTCACGCCAAAGTCATAAAGCACCACAAGCGGCTCCTTAGCTTGCTTTGCTAGGGCAGGAAAATCGTATTGGGCGCTCTCTTTTCCCTCAGGATCCCACTCGTAGATATCCTTGGTCGAAACCTCACCCACAAGATCGAGCTCTTCCAACCCAGGGGCGACCTTGGCCCGGGCAATGGCTTCAGCCTCGCTGCTTCCATCCGTGCTGAGACAGGCGCGCATCGCCCCTTGGGTGCGGAGATGACGGGTCAGCGAACGGGTATCAATACCACCGATCGCTGGAATATTGTTCTGCTTGAGATATGACTCCAGATTATGCGCCGAGCGCCAGTTACTCTGCACACGGGAGAGTTCCTCGATGACAAAACCATTGACCTGAGGCTTGCCACTTTCCACATCTTCAGGGGAGGTGCCGTAGTTGCCAATCAGGGGATAGGTCATCGTCACGATCTGGCCCCTGTAGGAAGGGTCCGTGAGCACCTCCTGATACCCGCTCATCGAGGTATTAAAGCAGATTTCGCCGACGGCGTTTCCGGCGGCACCGATAGAGATACCATGAAAGACACGCCCATCTTCGAGAGCTAGCAGAGCAGGAGTGGTGGAGAGTTCGGTGGCCATGAAAAGCGTCGGAAAAATTGTGTCGTTTACTTCATCATGCCATCCGAATCCACGCAATCAGATTACCGCGCTTGCCGAACAAAATTGAATGCGGTGATTGCGCTGACCCGTTCGATTTTCTAGGCTAAAAGGCCCGTGCCTGACTCCACGACATCTCTCTTGTCCCGATTGTTGGCGGTCGCTTGTCTGCTGATGCTGCCGGCGTGTGTTTCTACGTACCAGATCACCTCAGTCTTCACCTCCTCCTCTCATCCGTCAGCCCGTTCCGCCGATGGATTTGACTTTCCCGTAGGTCCACCCGATGCCCTCGGTTATTCCAAATCACGGGGTTTCCGTAGCGGAGGTCATCTTGGAGAGGACTGGATAACTGACGGGGGGAGTTCCAAGGGCTTCCGAAGTCCCGTCTATGCCATCGGAAACGGCGTCGTTGTACTGGCCCGTGATATACATGCCGACTGGGGAAATGTCGTCATTGTCCGCCATGCCTGGATTGAGAACAGGCAACTCCACTTCACCGACTCACTCTATGGCCATCTCGACCAGATCGTCGTGCGTGAGGGGCAGCAAGTCAGGCGCGGGCAACAGGTCGGTATGATAGGCACCAATCACGGCATGTATCCACCCCATCTTCACTTTGAAATGCACAAGGATCTCTCCATCGGTGTAAACCACGCCCAAGGAACGCGTGATCTCCGCAGCTACTGGGTGCCAAGCGATTTCATCACAGCCCATCGCCATCTCGGCGGTGGCGTCGCCATGGTCCCTGTTCCCCAATCCTCCTTCCTCCTGCCAACTCCCGAACATCCGTGGGGATTCCACCGCTTCTTCTCACGCGGCAAAAAATCTTCCCATGCCAAATCATACCTGCATAGTTCGAAAAAGCCTGCTTCATCCCATCAATCTGGCACCAGTCACACAATCCACTCATCCTCTTCCGCTGGATCCAAGAGCTTGAAAGGCTCGGGCTCAAAAAGCCATAAACACAAGAAGCAAACAGAGTCTCAAGGTTAACTTCCGCTCATCGAGGAGTAAGAGTCCCCGCAAGAATACGGAAATCATAACACCCTCCCCTGAGGGCTAAGCATCTCACCGATTTTCGCGCTCCTCGGATTATTTCCGGGGTCTTTTGTTGGATGTCTGTTTCATTTTTACAGATTTTGGGTTGCTCTTTTACTTGAGCAACTCCCGTTCCACTTTTTCACAACTCTCCTCAAAGAGCAAATCCTACCTCTCGATTTCGAGACATTCTTAAGGACCTTGATGATCTTGATCAGTTCAAACCATACAGACACCATTTCTGCGCAGCCACCATCGCCAGAATCAGTGTACCGTTTGTAAAATTAAGACCTCTCTTGAACCATCACCACGGCGGTTAAAGCTTCAAGCTTGTCAGTACCATTACTGGGCTGTCAGTTGAAAATTCGCGACGAGCGACTCATTTCCAGTAAGCTTAAAGGAATAGCTGGCGCTGGTGCTCACAGGCGTGCCATTCGCTGTCCAGTTTACAAACTTAAATCCGTGCTTTGCGGTCGCCTTCACGGTATGGGAGCCACCAGGCACGAAAACACCGCCTCCACTCACACTTCCCTCAATGCTTGATGAGGAGCTCACCGCAATCGTGTATTTGATCTGTGTGAAGTTCGCCACCAATGCCTCATTTCCAGTAGTAGTGAAAGAATACAATTGTGAGTTGCTCACATTGATCCCTCTAACCGTCCAGCCACTAAAGCTGTAGCCAGTCTTTGGAGAGGCCGTCACCATGCACAGGCCCCCTTGGGCGATTTTCCCGCTGCCTGTGACCGTTCCTCCCGCGACCGGGGAGGCAATCACTGAGATCGTGTTGGTGATCTGGGTGAAGTTCGCCACCAACGTCTCATCCGTTTTGAGTATGAAGCTGTAATTGGGCTGTGAGCTGACGCTCGTTCCGTTGGTTGTCCAGGATTTGAAAGCATATCCGCTACTAGCCGTTGCCGTCACCGTGTTGGGCCCGCCATCACCGAAGGTGCCGTTTCCAGTCACGATACCGCCATTAGTCGGCGAAGCGCTCACGGCGATCGTATTGCTGTTTTGGGTGAAGTTTGCCACCAGCGCGATGTCTCCGGTGAGAGTAAAGCTGTAGCTGGCATTGGTGCTGACGTTGGTTCCATTCACCGTCCAGCCATCAAAGGTATAGTAGGTATTATTCGTCGCCGTCACCGTGTCCACTCCATCGGAGGCAAAGGTGCCACCGCCACTCACTGCTCCCCCAGCACTCGGTGAGGCACTCACAGAAATCGTGTTCGTTGCTGAAGGTGAGATGGTCAGACTGTAGATCGTGCCCTCTCCACCACTGCCTGCAAAAGAGGTCGTGCCGTATAAAGTATTCCCCAATAAAGCAACCCCGCCCCTCGGTTCTGCTCCGTCCTTGTTGTTTACCCCATTTGGATCTAGTGTAGAGAAACTATGGATGTTCGTAAATCCCGTCCCATCCGTGTTAATCGCAAAGACCGTGCCAGTACCATGAGCGCCGCCATCACTTCCCGTCCCATAGAGGGTATTGCCTGAAAGGGTCATCTCCCCTTGGAGGATGTAATTTCCCATGGTAGTGTAAAAAGACCACAAATTCGTAAATCCCGTCCCATCCGTGTTGATTGCAAAGACAGTGCCGAAATCATTCGAACCCCCGTACGCTGTCGTCCCATAGAGTGTACCCCCCGATAAAATCAATGAGCGTGCCGGATTCCCTCCGTCCGCCCCGCCGGTGAAGGTATAGAGATTTGTAAAACCGGTTCCATCGGTGTTGACCGCAAAAATTGTCCCGTATCCGTAGATCCCTCCACTGGAGGCCATGCCATAGAGGGTATTACCCGATAAGAGCAATTCTCCACTAGGATCACCGCCGTCGCTGCCGTAGTTAAAACTATGGAGATTCGTAAATCCCGTCCCATCCGTATTGATCCGGAAAATCGTACCATTGCCGTCTGAAAAAGTCGTCCCATAAAGGGTGCCTCCTGAGGCAATCAAGCCGGCTCTGGGATTAAACCCATTACTGCTCCTGCTGAAAGTATGGAGATTTGTAAAACCGGTTCCATCGGTGTTGACCGCAAAAATTGTCCCGTATCCGTTACTACCACCACCCGCAGCCGTCCCGTACAGGGTATTCCCCAAGAGAACGAGCCGGCCCTCCGGTCCACCCCCGTCACTGTTGGTGGCGACGGTGGAAAGATGAGAAGGTAATGTTGCAGTAGTGAAGGTATAGAGGTTTGTAAATCCCGTCCCATCGGCCTTGACTGAGAAGACGGTACCAGAGCCACCTTTTCCACCGCCTGATGTCGTGCCATAGAGAATATTCCCCGAGGCAGTCAAGCCGACAAACGGGCCCGCTCCATCTCGGTTGATGTCGTTGGTATCAACTGCAGTGAATTGATACAGGGTCTTGAAGGTCTGGGCCGTCGCACGATCTGAAAAGATCAGGCCTGTGAGAACGATCAGCGTGAAAAGAATCGATTTTTGATTCATGGAGATTTTAGGAAGAAAAATGCAATGGAGTTGCCATGTAATGAAGTGCCCAATGGATCTACGGCTTCTGTTCGCCCTATGACGATTTAAGCGCCATTCTGATATATGAGTCCGCCCTGTGAAATCTCAAGAAAATTGCTTGCGGCTCACGAGCTCTAGAGCATTTTCTGGTCATATTGACGCATCTCTTGGATTCATCCGCCCTGATTAAACGGAGGCAAGAAAGAGACTCGCGCAAAGACGCAAAGGCGCGGAGAAGGTTCTGAAAAGGCAGGATCAGAGAGCCTGTGTGGAGTTTGCCTCCTCTGTTGCTTCCCCTTGATCCCTTGAAAATCTTCTCTTTTTCTCTCTGCGTCTTTGCGCCTCTGCGCGAGTTTTTCTTTTTTGCAGCGTCAGATTAAATCAAAAATGCTCTAAGAACTTATCGCACCCGTCGTGAGTTATCCGTTCGGAATGCTCCTCGATCCAAAACCCCTCTAAAAGCCCATTTTATCTTGTACCAGCGGTCGGGTTCGAACCGACACATCTTTAGAGGATACCGGATTTTGAGTCCGGCGCGTCTGCCAATTCCGCCACGCTGGCTAACAAGAGTGGGCCACTATGCACTCGGACCTGTCACTTGCCAAGATGATCTTCCCCGACAGCTCCCTGAAGGTAACACTCACCAAATCGTGAGGAGGCCGTTTCGCTAAGAATGGAAAGTGAATAAGCACCCATCAGTGCCCTCTCTTGCGGAAGTAGGCCACCCTGACGGGATTCAGGCCCGAGAAATGACCAACCATGTCTTTCTCATGCATCATCACCCAAGGCTGGGCGAAGTTTATCCCGTTCTTGGTAAAGACGATGTCATCAGCGATATAAACAGCTGAGTGGATGACCTTGTTCTGATTGTCCAGCAAGAGAACGAGATCTCCGGGCACCCCGGGCACGGCAATCTCGTAGTAGTTATCCTGAATGAACCGGGAGGCATACTCGTTATCCGCCATGTTTGGATCGGGTGTCTCGGCAAAAAAATTCAGGGCAGTCCAGTGACAGTCCGGCATCTTCTCTTGTCCCGTTGGCGGTAACGGTGAGGTAAAAAGGTGCTCCCGGGCCATCGGAGGAAGGAGATAGAGGATGCTGAGAGCGCCCCCATCCTTCTCTCGGCGCTGCGCCTCAAAAAGGGGACGGAGATCCTTCATCGTCACTCCGGGTAAGGAAAGAGCCCAGTAATTCAGGGGTTTCTCAATGTCAGAATCGGGACGGATGAGAAGGCCCATCATTACGGAATTAATGCTTGTGAGACTTTGCAGAAATTCCTCCCTTTCTTGTGGGGAGGAAATGTATCCCAACACCACCTCGGGGTCACTGAAGTAGGTGAAGCCATTGCGCGTGTAGAGAAGTTTTTTCATGACACTGATTGCCTTGGCATCCGAGGGGTGGTTGCTGTCAAACAGCGTAGCCACATCACCATCGGCGATATAGTAGGGATTCGCCTGGGCACGGTTGGCAGCATTCTGGGAGAGGGCGAGGTACAATTTTTCCCTCACTGCAGGATCAAGTCCCAGGATGAACTCATGATCCGGCTTGATCACCGTTTCGCTTCCTGCGACTTGGGAAGCAATCAAATGGTCTGCCTGATCCCCAGTGAGTCCGCACTGGATGAGGATCTCTCTGAGAGCAGGAGAAGTTAAATTGCCAAAGTTCCATAGAGGCCCTTCTGCCGTCGTGACATCGAAACCAACGTACTCCATGGGCTGTTCCACCCTGATATTCCGAACCAGGAGATCCCCCCAAGGTCCTGAATCGATTTTAGGTGAGGTTCCCCGCTCGCGATGTTCGATCAACTCATCAGCCCAATGAGTCAGAAATGCAGTTCCCACCGCCGTGCCGACTATCAGCAGCAGTGTAAGAAGCACCCAGTTGCTACGTTTGAGTAAGGAATTTTGCACTTGTTGAGTTAGCACAGTAGTAGGTGAGTCAGATGGGTTAAACTGGTTGAGTACCATGGAAAGTAATCACAACGATGGCTAAAGCTAGTTCGATCCCCTGCCTACGAATAACACATCCAGATTGCCAGGGCCTCCGTGTCCGCCACCCCACGGGCGACCACCAGCAGTGGGGTCAGGGGTTGGCGAGACCATCCCGGCGACTTGCGGTGTGTGTTCGGTGCAAATCAAGACGATGTGATTATTCTTGGTATCCAGGGTCGAGGTCCTGCAGCCAAGTTTGGTTTGTACTGTCTGCTCAACAGTAAAACTGGTCGAACTATTTTCCTTGATGATCGTCAGTGTTCCATCGCGCTGTGAGCTAAATGCTTCCATCGTGTTGGGATTGAAGCCCCCTCCGTCCGTACCATTGCCGATCGGCAGCGTGGTCAGAATTTTCCCATCATCCGCATTGACGACGACACAGACATTAGGATTCGAGCACATGGCAAAGAGGATGTGATTTTTTGCATCCAGCCCAAGGCCTTTTGTCGCGCCTGCTTTCTGACCAAGATCGTATTTCGTGATGAGCTTCATGGATGTCACATCCACCATGGCGATTTTTTTCTCATCCTCGACATCAACATAAACTTTACCAGCGCCATCGCTTTGCGCCTGCTCGGGCGCGCCACCAAGATCGATCGAGCCAACCACCGTGCCTTCGTTTGGATCGATCACCGTAATGTTGGGAGATACATGGCTGAACACATAAATGCGTTTTGTGAACGGTTCGAAAAGAATGCCGTCTGGTCGCCCTTGAACAGCGATGTCTTTGATTTTCTGCAGGGTCACCGTATCGAACATCCCAATCTGCTGCCCGCTGCTAAACCCGTGGTGTGATTCAGGATCTACAGCCACACCATGCCCGCTGATTCCGGCGATGGTGGCAATCAGTTGATGGCTATCGAGATCGAACACATAGGTCTGATCACCACGCGGGACATAAACTTTCCGGCCATCATTGTCGGCGTAGACATAATCCGTGCCGCCATTTCCCATGACCTTGGTGGTATCAAGGACTCTATAAGGAGCGTCGATATTCTGTGCGTGAGCATTTCCAGCCAGGAAGCCAACGTTCACGATGGAGAGGACAACGACGGCCAGTAGCGGGAAGTTCATTTTCAGGCGTAAAAAATATTTATTGTTGATTGTAACCCCCTGACTCAGAGGCCAATTGGTAATCTCTAGAACACACCAACTTTCTGTAAGTTGCAGAATACCGCTGATAAATCGCAGATTGATCCCAATTGCTTGAATCGAGTCAGCGCGGAAAGATACTCAGCCAGCAGCTCGTTACTCGCAATCTATTAAAGACCTCGAAACTGAAATTAGAGAGCTTCCAATCACTCTCCATTCGGAAGGGAAGCAACTTCGATCGAATCACTCCTTAAAATAAGATTCCCTGTGGCGAAAACTCTAGCGAATGCTAGATTCCTTCCATGAAGAAAATATTGCTCCTTCCTCTGCTAGCCCTCCTCTGCCTTTCACTGAGTGCCATTGCAGGAACCTTCCCTGACATCACACTTCCTCAATTGAAATCAGCCATTGCCTCGAAACAAGTAACCTTGCTTGATGTCAATGGCCCCGTCTCGTATGCCAACGGTCATATTCCCGGAGCAATTGATTTCACAGCACACACCGCGAATCTGGCCTCGGTTCTTCCCACTGACAAAAACGCCCTGATTGTTGCCTATTGCGGCAATGAACATTGCGGTGCCTATGCCCGCGCTGCGGAGGCCGCTCAAAAACTCGGCTACACAAATGTGCAGCATTTCAAACCCGGCATCGCTGGGTGGAAAGAGGCAAACGAGCCAACCGAAAAGTAGACTCTTCGGCGTCTTCCAATGGTTTGTACTAATCGAAGCCTGCCCGCTTGAGAAACCTTGAGTCTGTTACCTGTTTTTACTCAGGTTTCAGCTTCCAGGTCTCATCTCTCAATTATTTTACTCCGGCAATGTCGTGATGGCCTTCTGATAATTACAGCGAGCCTCTTCCAGGGTGGAGGCACTTGTGCACAGATCCCTGACGAGACCATCTTTCATGCCGTAAATCCATCCGTGAACTGTTAGTTGTTGTCCTCTTTCCCACGCATCACGAACCACCGTTGTCTTGCAAACATTGGCGACCTGTTCGATGACGTTGAGTTCGCACAGATGATTGCCTCGGTCCGTTTCGTTTTCCCAATGTCCCAACAGCGACGAATGTTTCTGAATGACATCATCGACATGACGCAACCAGTTGTCCACAAGTCCGACACGTTCCTGACGCAGGGTTGCCATGACACCACCGCATCCATAATGACCGCACACGATGATGTGCTTTACCTTCAGCATATCGACGGCAAACTGGATGACCGAAAGGGAGTTGAAGTCGGTATGGACAACAACATTGGCAACATTGCGATGGACAAAGATTTCTCCTGGAGCCAGCCCCACAAGTTCCTCGGCGGGAACCCGGCTGTCAGAGCATCCAATCCAGAGATACTCTGGCTGTTGCTGAATCGAGAGTTTTTCAAAAAAGCTGGGGTCCTTGGCTATCAGACCCTGCGCCCAAGATTGATTATTCGAGAAAAGATCTGCGAGCGATGACATGATTGCGTGAGATTGCAATCGGAAGCACGATTCTTCGCCAGTAAAAAAACCGATTTTTTTCAAATACTCCCGAGCACACTGCTGACAGATGGTCAGTGTCTGCCGCGCCAGAAGAAGCCTACTGCTTGGGGACAAGAGCTGGCTCTACGACGCTGGAAGGAGCCAAGAGGACTGCTGCATTTGTAGCAGCAGGGGTTTCCACGACAGGACGTGTCCCGGAGACCGGCGGAATCCAGAGACTCTGCTCAATGAGCTTTTTATTGATCGGAGCAATCAGACTGTAACCACCCTTCCCATCGGGAAGCATCGGGGTTCCCCATCGGGAACGCGTCACGACCTGTGATGAGGAAATTTTCTCACCAAGAAGGGTATGGTTATCGAGAGCAATGTCAGGCGGAAGCTCGAGCGTCCCTAAAAAGACACCGCCCGCGATCAAGAGCTTTGGAAAAATAAGGAGTGGGATCATTGGGGGAATTTTCACGAATTCTACCCATGTTCAATGCGGCATGACAATTCCGGAGTGCAACAGGATGCCTTATTTTCCGGGAAAGTTCCACCAAGTCTGAAAAAAGTGCCCGAGGGAGGTGGCGCTTTTCTGAGCAAATCCTCTTGTGTCAGGCGGGGTTGGAGATGGGGTTGGATGTGGTGTCGGCTGTGGAGCCGCTTTCAGCGCTTCCTCGCTCAAGGAATCGGGTATATCGACCCCGAGGGCGAGTTCTCGCGCCGAGAGTGCTGGTGCTTCACCGGTTTTGGAGACAGTCAAAAAAAGAGGCTTTGTTTTAATCGTATCGGGAGCATCAATTACTTGAATTGGGGAAATCTCATAAGTACCGATCTGCCTCGGCATCACTCGATAGCGGAAGAGCCAAACACTTTCCTGATCCACAATCAGGTGCTGCGGTTTGCGAAGCATCCGGAAATGCAGACCTGGCTGATTGGAAGGTGCCACGACCTGCGGATGACGTGCTGCTCGTACGGTCACAAGAAGTTCCAGTCGATCTCCCGGCTTGGCTCCACGACATGAAAGCGTGGCCATTACGCTCAACGGGGATTTTGCCGCATAGACTGCTTGGCCCAGTAAAGTGAGAATCAAGGCAAGCGATAGAGAATGAACTTTTTTCAAGCACTTCATGGATCGCGGAGAGTGCTCGGTTTTCCAACGAAAGCCAAGCCCCGGAATGGGGCTCCAAGATTATCAGGGAAGCGTTTCCTTAAAATTCCGCGAAGAGATCGCACTGAATGGCATCTCCCGGCTGCGGCGCAGAAGCGGTTTTCTTGAGTGCAGACTTGGAAGGTCTTTTTTTGGGTGGCTCAAAGGTTTGCCTCCATTGCTTCTGGACATCTTTGATGACCACATTGGCCCGCTTGAAATGTTCCTTCTTTCGCACGGCAGCGATGGCAGGATTGAGCCGGAGTTCTTTGCGGGCACGTTCCACTCGGGCATCGGTCAGCTTTCCACGCAACCTCCAATGCCCACCTTTGGTCGTATAAACACCAACGATTTTTCCCGAATCGGCGTATCGGCGAAGTTGACGATCCGAAATTCCCAAGAATGAGGCTAATTGCTTGAATGTGGACATCATGGAAGAGGAAGATTCTAAGATTCCCAGACATTGTCTTGCAAGAAAATGTTGCTACAAAAATAGAGGATCGGACATCTGATGACCGACTTCTCCTTTTGTTATAAGATTATCAAGACTTAATTTTTCCCTTGATTTTCTTTAATAAAACCTGATTTTCAGCAAGTTCCTTGTAGAGTGCCTCGATTCCTCTCAGCGAGGAAGAGCTGAGATGGTGCTCCATCCCTTCGACATCACAAGCCACATCCTCGGAAGAAACCCCCAGAAGACTCAGAAAATCGGTCAGAATCTTGTGGCGATGGCTGATCGCTCTCGCCACCCTCTCCCCTTCCTGAGTCAGCACTAGTCCACGATATTTTTCGTGATGAAGGAATCCTTCTGCATCCAGGCGCTTCACCATATTGGTCACACTAGCCTGAGAGATTCCAAGACTTCCTGCTATATCCACGACGCGTGCATATCCCTTGGTGTCAATCAACTCTTGGATGCGCTCCAAATAATCTTCCGCCGCAGAAGTGGAACGGTTGCCAACCTTGTTCATGGGGTGACTATAGAAGAAATATCATTCGATGAAAATATTTTTTTATTAGAATAATTTTTATAGCTACAGAAGAATATATTAGCCTATGCTAAGAATGAATCCATGAGTATGAAAACTTCACCCAGCCTTCCCGAAGTTCATCGCTCACTCAGAGTTCCCTCCCAGCCTGGATTCTGGCGCAAGTTACTGGCGTTTGCAGGACCCGGTTACCTCGTTGCGGTAGGCTACATGGATCCAGGCAACTGGGCCACCGATCTCGCAGCAGGTTCTAAATACAACTACACACTGCTTTCCGTAATCCTGATGTCGGGAGTGGCTGCGATGTTTCTGCAGTTTCTTTCCCTCAAGTTGGGCATCGCCTCAGGCAATGATCTGGCACAACTCTGCCGTCATCACTATGGAAAGAGAGCCTCCATACCGCTCTGGATTTTTGCCGAGATTGCCATTGCTGCCTGCGATCTTGCCGAGGTCATCGGTTCTGCCATCGCCCTCAATCTCCTCTTTCACATTCCCCTTCTTGTCGGTGTCATCATCACAACCCTGGATGTGCTGCTCCTGCTGATGCTTCAACAAAAGGGATTCCGGTACATCGAAGCCCTTGTGATTACCCTGATCGCAACAATTGCCTGCTGCTTCGGTTTAGAAATTCTATTTTCCAAACCGGAGCTTATTCCGATCCTTCACGGCTTTCTCCCCTCGCATCAAATACTCGCCGACCGTGAAATGCTGTTTATCGGGATTGGAATCATCGGGGCCACTGTCATGCCTCATAATCTTTATCTCCATTCTTCGATCGTACAGACACGGAGCTATCCACTTGATCGGGTAGGCAAGAAGGAAGCAATCCGCTTTGCCACGATCGATTCCAACATCGCTCTCACGATTGCTCTGGCCATCAACGCCGCAATCCTGATCCTCGCCGCCGCAACATTTTACAAAGCGGGCAGGTTGGATGTTGCAGAGATTCAGGAGGCCTACAAGCTCCTCTCGCCCATGCTTGGAGTCACCGGCGCCAGCACACTCTTTGCCATCGCCCTGCTTGCAGCAGGACAGAACAGCACGCTGACCGGAACGATGGCCGGACAAATCGTGATGGAGGGATTTCTTCAGATCAAGATTTCACCTTGGATGAGGCGTCTCTTCACCCGATTACTCGCCGTCATTCCGGCAATTCTGGTGATCGCGATAGCGGGTGAAAAGGCAACAACCCATCTCCTGCTACTCAGTCAGGTTATCCTGAGCATGCAGCTTAGCTTCGCCGTCATCCCGCTTGTCCAATTCACCGGAAACAAACGAATCATGGGAGAGTTTGTGAATGCCGTCTGGGTACGTTGCGTCGGCTGGATCATGGCCGTCATCATTGCCGGACTGAATGTGTGGCTACTCGTCATGCAGTTTCAAACGGGATTTTAAGCATGCAGGAGGAGTCCACGATCATCGAGGGATACGAACTCCTTGCCTCCGGGGCCGGACAGAGGCTTGAACGGTGGCGGGGAGTCGTGATGCAACGACCTGAATCCGCAGCTCTCTGGTCATGGAACGATCCGGAATCCCTTCCCCAGTGGCAGGGCCACTATGATGGACTGCGTGCTACCGGGGGTCGCTGGCAATGGCTGACTCCCCTCCCTGATCCCTGCATCATCACTCACGGAGAACTGCGTTTTCTTATCAAACCGACTACTTCGAAACACCTCGGTCTTTTCCCCGAACAAGCTACGAACTGGAGTTGGCTCAGAGAAATAATTTCCAGGGCCTCACGACAGGAGCCTATACGCGTTCTCAATCTCTTTGGCTATACAGGTGGGGCCACTCTGGCCTCAGCCAATGCTGGAGCCTCCGTCACTCATGTCGATGCATCTCGAGCAATGGTTGCCTGGTGCTCGGAGAATGCCAAGCTATCTGGTCTCTCCGAGGCACCGATCCGCTATGTCGTCGAGGACGCGGTGAAATATCTTCAGCGGGAGATCCGGCGAGGCAATCATTACGACGGCATCATCATGGATCCCCCATCATTCGGAAGGGGGAAAAATGGAGAACTCTGGAAACTCTCCGACCACCTGCCACAGCTCATCCAACAGGCGCGTGAAGCATTGTCCGAAAATCCCCTCTTCCTGCTCCTCAACACCTACAGCGACCTCATTGATGAGTTGGAGGAACATCCAGTTTCCTTGATTGAGAAGAACTTCGGCGGAAGCTGTGAACCAATGGAGCTTTCGCTCCATGGAACACTTGATGGCCGGGTAATACCCTGCGGCACTAGCTACCGATGGGAAGCTTGATTGTAGTTTTTAAGCCATAAAACAATGGCCCTGATTTAAACCGATACTGAAGCGGAGACTACCGCTTTAGTCCTACTCTTTGACGACACAGAGGTACTTACCCCCGCGAAGCGTCTATTTCACTTTGAACGTCACTGTCACCGGATGGGCAGCAAGGTAGTCTGAATCTCCAGGTTGAGTGGCAACAAGCGTCACACTCCCACCATTCGTCGGCGTGATGGTGTAGCTGGTACTGCTATTGGTCACAATCGTCGCGAATCCCGAGGAGATACCGAGTGATACCGGCAGACCGGAACTTGCCGTGGGTACATTGGTCAAGTAGAATGGAACCGTGTTCGTCTGCGTGGCAATAGGCTTGAACGGCTTGATAATCTGAGTTGCCTGCGTCACCACGAAGTTCGTCGTCCGGGATGCGGGCAGATACAAACCAGAGCCTCCGTTCGTTGCTGTCAGTGTCACGGTGCCGATACCCGTCAGATGGTTTATGTTGCCCACCCTCACTGCCGCCCCCGATATAGTGAGGGCATTTCCTAATCCCGAATTGGCCGTGGGAATTGTTACGGCAAAAGGAATCGGCGTGTAAGGAATCTGCTTCTTGATGCCGGTGAACGGGGCGATCGTCTGAGTGCCTTTGGTCACGGTGAAGGAGATCGTTGTCTGTGGAGCAGGAGCAAACTTCCCGTTACCCAACTGGTTGGCGGCCAGCGTCACCGTTCCGGTACCGTTCAAGCTCATCGCACTCCCCACGAGGGTGGCTGGTCCGGAAAGGATGGAGAGCTTTGTCGCCAACGCGGAGGTGGCTTTGGGAAGCGCAAGGGCGATGGGCTTTGGCGAATAGGGAATCGTACCATTGGTGATGCTTCCAGTGAAGGAGCCGATGGACTGAGGCAGCAGTGTCACCAGGAAGCTAGTGGTCACTTGGGGAGCTGCAGAATAGTTGGCATCACCAGCCTGATTGGCGGCGAGAATCACCACCCCCTTCTTTGTGGGAGTCACCGTATTGTTGGTAGGGTTAAAAGTCACCGTGTTGGTATCTGAAACAACCGAAATAATGACCGGCTGTCCCGAGCCACCACCCGTCGGGGGATTGGTGATGATCACCGGCGTTGGCTTCTTTTGATTTGGTATGTTCGCGAAGGGAGTGATCGTCTGCGATGCCTTGGAAACCACAAAACTCGTCGTCACCTCTGAGGCCGCAGCATAGTTGGCATCACCAGCCTGATCGGCAGCTACAGTAATTGTTCCGGCACCCGTGATCGTCAGAGAATTATTTGAAAGCGATGCAGAGCCAGAGAGAATGGAGAGTGTCACAGGCAGTCCAGAATTCCCACCAGCCGGAGTAGAAATATTGAATTGAGCATCGCCGAAGATGTGATTTGGAATCGTTGCAAAGGGCGCTATCGTCTGCGATGCATTGGAAACAACGAAGCTTGTCGTCACCTGCGGAGCAGGGCCATAGGCTGAATCACCATCTTGGTTTGCTGCCAACACAACCGTACCCACTCCGGTGAGCGTCAAGTTCGTTCCAGAAAGGGTCGCGGGCCCGGAGATCACTGAAATCGTCACGGGGAGTCCCGAACTGGCGGAAGGCGTCGTCACTGCGATGGGATTGGTCGAAAAGGACTGATTGGGAATCGGCGTGAAGTTTGTAATACTCTGATTCGTTTTGCCCACCGAGAAGCTTGTCGTCACCTGCGGAGCCGCAGTGTAGTTGGTATTCCCAGGCTGATTGGCAGCCAGCTTAATCGTCGTGGGACTGTTGGTGGGCGTTATGGTATATCCCGAAATCGTTGCTTCACCTGAGACAAGAGATAGCACCACGGGAAGGCCGGAGCTGGCTGTCGGGGGATTAGTAATGATCACCGAAGAAAGCCCCTGTTGGTTTGGTATCGTTGAGAACTGGCCGATAGTTTGAGCGCTCTTGTTCACGGTGAAACTTGTCGTCACCTGCTGAGCGGCGGCGTAATTGCTATTTCCCAACTGATCTGCGGCAAGAGTCACCGTCCCCGCTCCAGTCAACGAAAGCGTGTTGTTGGAGAGGCTTGCCGGACCCGAGGCGATGGAAAGACTACTAGACAGCCCGGAACTTGCGGCCGGAGGCGTGACTGAAAAAGGAGCATCTCCAAAGGTCTTGGTCGAAATTGTGGCGAAAGCGGTGATGGTCTGCGACCCCTTGGTGACAAGGAAATTGGTACTCACTGGCGATGCCGCCAGATAGTTACTGTTGCCGGATTGGCTCGCCGTCAGCGTTACCGTCCCGGTTCCAAGAAGCGTTACCAGATTGCCTGTATTTGTCGCCGGACCCGTGGCTGCAAGCGTAACGGGAAGCGCAGAACTCGCAGCAGGCAGAGTGATCGTCACCGGGTTTGTCGTAAATGCTATGTTGGTGATGCCTGTGAACGGGGCGATACTCTGCGTTGCCTGTAAGACAGTAACGCTGTTAGTTACCTGCGCTGCCGCCAGATAATTGCTATCACCAGACTGATTTGCTGCCAGGACGAGCGTCCCTGCCCCGGTCGGAGTGATTGTTGTCCCGCCCGTTCCTGAATTCGTGGCCGATCCGGAGAGGATACTCACGGAAACCTGCAACCCGGAACTGGCACTTGGTGATACAACAAAGGGCACCCCAAACACCTGGTTGGTCACCGCACCGAAGTTGATCGTCTGGGCACCCTTGGCGATGGCGACGGAATTCGTCAAAGGAGCAGCAGCGTAGTAGGCATTATTACCCGGCTGATCGGCCTCCACGGTCACGGTTCCAGCTCCGGTAAAGGTTAGGATATTGTTGGAGAGCGTGGCCGCTCCCGAGAGCACAGTGTAGGTGATCGGCAGACCAAAGGAGTTGGTCAGTGGGAGCGTGGTTGAAGGGTTGGGAACGGCAAAATTTGTCGAAGGTATCGTGTAGGTGGTGATGCTCTGATTCCCCCGCTGAATGGTAAATCCATGGCTAAGCCCGTCAGGATCGTTGTAACCCCCATAAATCATGCTCCCGAGGACTCCGTAAATCGTCGTCGCTTGCGGAAGTGCTTCCGGGAAGTCGATCACACTGTAGTTGGTTCCGTTGTAGAGAAAGCCATGCAAGATATTGTTGGAGTCTGTATAAGTCCCCACGACATTGTTTCCTGAAATCCCGATGATTGAGCCCACACCGCTTCCATTGGTTCCTTCCGGGCCATAGATCCGGGTATAGGTAGATCCGCTCAGAATAAACCCGTAAGTGTTTGGTGAATTAGCATCCGGGTAGGTTCCTACGACGCTAGCACCGGACATGCCGTCTATAGTTAGGATACCAGTACCGTTTGTGCCATCAGGCCCGTAAATGGGCGTTGTGGAGTAACCGCTGCCGATCACATAGCGATAGCCGTAGAGATTTTCGGAGTTCGTCTCCGTATAGGTGCCATACACCGTACTTCCCGAAATGCCATCAACACTTGCTAATCCCCCACTGTTATTAAATGCATTTGTTCCCTGAGGACCAAAGATAGAGCCGTAGCCACTTCCACCAGTCGTGCAGTAAAATCCATAAGTATTGGCTGAATTGGAATCAATGTAGGTCCCCGCAACATTGGCTCCGGAAATCCCTGCGAGGGTGTTGATCCCAGCTCCTCCCGCAGCAGCAGGACCAACGAGTGCTGTGTATTTCTTACCGTTATAAACAAATCCATAGAAATTCCCGGTAGTAGTATCAGTATCGGTGTAGGTGCCCGCCACATTGGTGCCCGAAATGCCAACCACCGAGAGTGTGCCTGGAGAGGCATTCGTGTAATTGAGCGTCGTGTAGGTGGAGTTGGTGCCGTTATAGAAGTAAGAGTTCGTATTCCCCGTCACATCGATGTAGCTTCCCACGAAATTTGTCGCTGACCCATTACTGGAAGCCGCAAGCACGGTGGTACCGCTGGGAGGTCCATCAATCGTTGTATAATTGATCCCATTCTTGACAAAGTTGCGCGTCACCAGATTGGTGTCCTGATAGGTGCCATAGATAGTTCCTCCGCCAATTCCCAAAACAACACTGCCGTTAGTAGCAGTGGGATAGAGAACGCTTGAATAACTCACACCACCATCAGAGGTCTGGAACCCATTCGTGATTCCGTTTACATCAACGGTATTGCCCACCACAGTGCCACCCGAGATGCCGGCAATCCAGGTGGGAAGCGCACCAGTGGGATCCACATCGATTGGTGTGAAAGAGCCATTTGTAGTATTCCAGAGAAATCCATGTAAAACGATGAGGCTATCCAGAGCACTTCCAACAACCGTGCCGCCTGAAATGCCTGTCAGTGTTGTCATTCCGGCAGAAATAGAAAAAGGAAGGCTATTCGTAGCGGTGCTGTAATCAATGGTGGTATAATTCGTACCGTCAAAATAAAATCCAAAACTACTATTGGTGTCGGCATCCTGATAGTTACCAACGACGCCTCCCCCGGAGATGGCGACGGCAATTGTGCTATTGGAAACGCCGTTCGTATCGTTCAGCGTGAAGAAATTCGTCCCATTGTAGAAATAACTGTTCGTTAAGGAACTGGTTGCGAAATCACCAATAATGTTACCCCCAGAAACTCCGGTAACGAATGTGTAACTAACTCCTAAGGGATCATCGATGGTGATGTAGTTCGTGCTGTTCAAGGAGTTCAGGAATCCATCCTGAAAATTATTATCATCCTGATAATATCCAAATATCGTACTTCCTGTAATGCCATTCACCACGGTCGATCCGCTGACAGCAAGGGGGTTGTCATTCAGGATAAAATAGTTCGTACCGTCGGTCTCGAAACTATAGGTGCCGTTATCGTTACCAACATAGGTTCCCACATAATTGGTCCCCCAGACGCCGTTCAGGGTCGCGCCTGGTACAGCCGATAAAGGGTCATCCACAACGATGTTATTGGTGTCTCCACGCCCCATAGGAAGCCAAGACATGGAAAACATCAGGAGAAGCCACAAGATTTTTGAGTGTTTTTCCATGGGGCAAAAGCTACACATTTAATGAAGCATACTACCATCACTTCAGCAAACCCATCTTTTTTGGCATCATCAACTCTTGCCAAGGGGGCTGGTTCTGCGATCCTTTGAACGCAGTTGGTATCTCCCATTAACCAATCCACCCATCACCACTATGAACGACGATAAATCATCCACTTTGGCATCTGAGAAACTTGAGAGCAGTCAGGCTCATGCAAAGAAGGCTCTTGAGGCGACGACAGCAGCTGCCCGTGAAGTAGCGGAAGCGGCGAAGAGCAGCGCCCGTGGTGCTTATTCCACAAGTCGCGAGGAATTGGGAGCTGCCGCGCAGGATCTGAAGGAAGCAGCTCGTTCCACCTACGATGACCTTTCCCAGACCGCCAAGGAAAAATATGGTGATCTCTCCCAGAAGGCGCGTGCGCGCTATGCCGATGTCGCAGACCTCACGAGCGGTGCCGCCCAGGAATACAAGACCCAGTTTGAAGACCTCGTCGTGCAGGCAGAGGATTATGTCCGGGACAATCCCTTCAGGGCTGTCGGCATCGTCTTCACGGCAGGCATTGTTCTCGGACTTCTCCTCCGTCGTCGCTAAGACACCAGATTTGAAACAACGGTTGCAGGCAACATTTCTCCAACACAGAGAACCATGGATCTGAACGAACTCCCGGGCGGAATTCCGTCGCGGATTTCAGGTCTCGTCTTCTCCCTGTTGCGTCATTTTCTAGCCCTGAGTGAGTTGGCTGCAGAAGAGACACGCCTACTCATCCGTCAAAGCGTCGCGGCGATTCTTTTGTTCATCGCCCTGATCCTCACGCTCGTCATCAGCTATCTCGCCCTGATCGCCACCGTGATTGCATTACTGACCCTCAGAGAGGGATGGGGATGGGCCGAGTCTTTCTCCATCGTTGGCCTTATCCATCTACTACTTGCCGGCTTGCTTGTTTTCCTCCTCCGCAGTCGTACTGCTCCACGCCCCTACGAGGCAACCAGTGCTGAAATACGCCGTGATCTGGACGCCTTAGGCAACTATTCTGGAAAATCGTCCCGTTCAGTATCATGAGCCCCTCACCACTACTCTTGAAAGCTGTCAGAGAAAGCCGAAATGACATTGCTGAAGAATATGCAGCCCTGTGTGGGGAACTTGATTTTCAAAAGAAATTCAAACTTTCCGTGAAGCAGCATCCTTTTCTCTGGCTTTCCGGAGCGGCAGGTGCGGGACTCCTGACCACCCTCTTCGGGATAAAACGTTCGGCAAGTTCCAAGACGCCCCCCCTTCCATCTTCTGCGGTTGACTCAGGCACTGCTCTCTCAAAAATAGGATGGCTGGCCGGCGCTCTTGAGATTGGCAAACTGCTCTACCCGATTCTGCGTCCCGTGGTGATGAATTTTGCGCAAAAATCCATCCAGAGCACACTTGCCAAAAGAACCCGCTCACAGTAAAGAGCCATACGTGTTTTTGAACCTTGCGAACTTCGGTTCGCAGAGTTGTTGATCCCCCACAACAAATTGAATTTCCATGAGTTCTCCAGATTTGATCACCCTTCCCTCCCATGTAGATGATTACCTCAGGCAGGGTCTTGCAAGAGAAGCTTCGGATGTTCATTTGAGTGTTACCAGCCTTCCCACCTGCCGCCGCTACGGACAACTCATCCCCCTCTGGGAAGAGGAGGCACCTCACCTGACTGCTGAGGACACCGAAAAGCTGGTTCTCGAATTCCTGGATGAGCACCAACTCGCACGGTTACGGGAACAGGGCGATGTGGACTTTGCCTACACCAACGCTGAGGGACGCTACCGCACCAGTGTGGTTCGCCAACGGCTTGGCTACGATCTCGCCTTCCGAATCATCAATAGCAATCTCAGAACGCTTGAGGAGCTTGGAATGCCTCCCCAACTGAAACTTCTGACTCAGTATAATAATGGACTCGTGCTGGTCACTGGTCCGATGGGTAGCGGAAAAACCACCACCCTTGCGGCTCTCGTCCAGGAGATCAACCTTCACCGCAGCGATCATATCATCACGCTGGAGGAACCGATCGAATACATCATCAACTCGGCCGGCTGTCAGGTAACACAGCGCGAAGTCCACACTCACACCAAGTCATTTGCGGCAGCACTTCGCGGAGCGCTTCGTGAAGATCCCGATGTCATCATGGTCGGTGAAATGCGTGACCTGGAAACCATCCAGCTCGCCATCTCCGCATCGGAAACAGGGCACTTGGTACTGGGCACGTTGCATACCAGCAATGCTGCACGCACGCTGGATCGACTGTTGGATGTCTTCCCGACCGATCAACGCGATCAAATCCGCGTCATGGTCAGCGAGTCACTCCGCGGAATTGTCAGTCAGCAGCTGATTCCAAGAGCCGACGGCCATGGACGAGTCGTCGCCATGGAAATCCTGATGAACTCCCCCGCCGTGGCCAACGTTATCCGAGAGGCCAAGACCTTCATGCTTCCCGGAATCATCCAGACAGGTCGCAAGGCCGGCATGATCCTCATGGATGATTCGATTGCCAATCACTTCAGGGAGGGACTGATCACCGCCGAGGAAGCTCTCTATCGTGCCGAAAACAAGACCGAGATGAGACTGATCGTCCAAGGTGCCTAAACAAAAAACATCCTCCCAACTCACTTCGCACACCATGGCTTACATCGATGACTTCTTTAAGGTGCTGGTTGAATACGGCGCCTCCGATCTTCACCTCTCCGAGGGACAACCGCCTAAAATCCGTCGTCACGGCGAGATCGTTCCGATCCGCGAGGAGGCCCTGACACATGAGGAAATGTCCTACATGCTCAGCGAAATCTGCACGCCTCAGCGGTGGGAAAAATACGAGGAGACGGGGGATCTCGATTTCGCCTATCAGATGGATGAGGAAAGTCGCTTCCGTTGCAACTACCTGAAGCAGGCGCACGGCTACGGGGCGGTCTTTCGTCTCATTCCGACAAAGATCCTGACCTTGGAACAGCTCAACGTCCCACCGGTCATCAAGGAATTTGGAGACATGCGTGGTGGTATTGTTCTGGTCACCGGCCCTACAGGATCGGGCAAGAGCACCACACTTGCCGCACTCATCGACTACATCAACACGAATTACGGACGTCACATTGTCACCATTGAGGAGCCGATCGAATTCGTTCATCGGAATAAAAAAAGCATCATTACCCAGCGCGAGGTGCCGGAACACGCCAGCACCTTTGCCATCGGGCTGAAGGCAGCCCTCCGCGAAGACGCCGACATCGTGCTTGTGGGTGAAATGCGAGATCTGGAAACCATTCAGCTCGCCCTGACGGCTGCAGAAACAGGTCTCCTCGTCTTCGGCACCCTGCATACGAACAATGCCCGCAAAACTGTTGACCGTATGATCGACGCCTTCCCGGCCGAGCAGCAATCACAGGTGCGCACCATGCTCGCCTCCTCGCTTCGAGGTGTGGTTGCCCAGCTTCTCTTCAAGAAGGCGGACGGACAGGGTCGGGTCGCCATCAATGAAATCCTGAAAGTGAACCCCGCCGTCTCCGCAATCATCCGAGAAGGAGCCACACAAAAGCTTCAGGATGTCATCGTGGCCGGTAAATCCGAGGGCATGCAATTCATGGATGACGCCATCTGGGCCAGAATGCTGGATGGCACCATCAGTCCTCATGAAGCCTATATGAAGGCCATCGATAAGAACCGATTCAAGGCAGCACTACCACCTGAGGAGGCCGATCTGGCGAATGCCTCGGGAGCTGCCGCGTGAAGAAACGGGGTGCTGAAGCTTCAGTAGGGGATGAACGACTCCTGCTGATAGATGTCAGCAACTCCTTCACCAAGATCACCATTGCTCGCAATGGACAGATTGGCAGTGTTAGAAAAATCTCCACCTCCACACTGACTGCCCATGCGGCGGTAAAATTTCCAAAGGCTGACCGCGCTGTTATTTCCTCCGTCGTTCCGGGTGCAAATCAGATTCTTCGGAAGCTTCTCCCCTGCCCCGTTCTTTGGGTGGACCACACCACCTCCGGGGTGAATATCCGTTATCCAAAGCCGGCATCAATCGGCGCTGACCGATTAGCCAATGTCGCCGCAGCCGTCGGTCTTGGCACACTTCCAGCAATCGTTGTCGATTTTGGAACAGCAGTGACTTTCGATGTCATCGACTCGAAAGGAAATTATCTCGGTGGAATCATTGCTCCCGGTCTTGCCACGGCAGCATCGGCCCTGCATGAAAGAACCGCTTTGCTCCCCCTGACCAAGGTTCAGCATATCAGCTCACCCGTCGGAAAAAGCACCAAGCAAGGTATTCGGATCGGACTCCTTCTCGGGGCGGTCGGCATCGTCCGCGAAGTTGTCTCCCGTGTCAGCCGGGAAACATTTGGTGGAAAAAAGCCGACCATTCTCGCCACGGGAGGCGATGCTATTCTGGTAGCCCGCCTGGCTGCGGATGGTGGTGAACAGGTCATTGATTCCATCGATCCACTACTGACCCTCAAGGGCCTTCTCAGAATTGCTGCGACAAACTCAAGCAACGGCTGACGAAATCACGCTTTTGCAACTCCCGGGTGCTTGCCCAGACTGCCTTCGAATCGTAACCTAGCGGAATGGCCGAGACTCCATTTGTTCACCTGCATGTTCACAGCGAATACTCGCTGCTGGATGGTGCCATTCGCATGGAACAATTGGTCAAGAAAGCCGCGTCGCTGGGAATGCCCGCTCTCGCCCTGACGGATCACGGGAATCTCTTCGGCACGGTGGAATTTTACCAAGAGGCTGAAAAAGCAGGAATCAAGCCGATCATCGGGTGCGAGATCTATGTCGCTCCCGGATCGATGCATGAAAAGAAGACCACCAATGGTGGCAGGGATGCGGCTTTCCACATGACGTTGCTCGCATCCGATGACGAGGGCTACAGAAATCTGGTCAAACTAAGCACGAAGGCCCATCTGGAGGGATTCTATTACAAGCCACGCGTTGACAGGGAACTGCTCGCACAACACAGCTCCGGACTCATCGCCCTGAGTGGATGCCTCAAGGGAGAGGTCAACATGGCCCTGAGTGAAGGACAGCAGGCGAAAGCGATCCAAACAGCCGCAACTTATCGGGATCTCTTTGGGAAGGAGAATTTCTTCATTGAACTGAGCGATCACGGCATCGAGCAACAGCGTCGCAACCGGGCAGGACTCATCGAGATTGCCAGTGATCTCGATCTGGGACTTGTTGCCACCAATGATGTCCACTTTCTGGAACGGGCGCATCACGAGGCCCACGACG
>Ga0302186_10000748_pt1 | contig 28253 bp, 21 predicted proteins | sample II_Bog_E1_2_FD_198782 | JGI IMG/M metagenome (GOLD analysis project Ga0302186, IMG submission 198782) | Peat permafrost microbial communities from Stordalen Mire near Abisko, Sweden - II_Bog_E1_1 | ecosystem: Environmental > Terrestrial > Soil > Wetlands > Peat | place: Sweden: Abisko... | reverse complement strand
GAGGAAATTCAGTGCCAATCCTATAGCCATCTCGATAAAATAGAGTAGCTCCTAAAAAAAATTAAAAATATTAAAGAAAGAAGAGAGAGCTTATCACCTGAAGCGACCATTAGAATGCTATAAGCATTGAAAAGAATCTCTGGACAGTATCTAAGTTGGAGAAATAGCCATTTATGTTTAAGATGTCGGCAAGTTATACATATGGAAGACAATTTTGAGCCTATATTCGGATTAATTCGGGTCTATTTGCAGGAAAGAGAATTCACTTATGAGATGAAGGATTATAAGTATCAGAAGCTGAAGTGTAATTTTTCTCTTCTCAGAAAGCACATTATCTAAAAGTGTGCAGCCCTTTAACTTAGAGAGGATGATTGAAACATTGATTTTATTTGTTATAACTTATCCTTTTAAAATAATGCATAGCCTAATTAATAATCATGCCTCATTTTCAGTTTTGTGACATCATAGTCGCGTCTAATATCTTAAGTTTGGCTTCAATTTTTTGTATTTCCAAATATGGTCTATCTGATTGAGGAGACGCCTCTAGTTTGTATGCCATTTTTTTTAATTTTTATAGTTTTTCCTCATGTGGAAGATTTGAAGCCAGTATCTTCTTTATCTTAATATCATTTAACGTTAAAATATTCATACTTTATTGTGACCGCCCCATTTTCAGCCTTCTTTCTCTCATCACTCGTAAATAATCCATACCTTTCAACTCATTTCTCTTATTATCGGCCTCCTTTTCTGGCGAATTTACTCGATTAGCACTGCTTGTCTTTGAAATTTGTAATAAACCCTATTTCATAAATTGGTTGCCAAGTTTATATAGTTATGTATATGAAAGTTGCCTCTTTCTTTTTGATGATTACTCAGGGGAAATTGGATTAGCTTTGTTGGCAGTCCTCTGGGAAAGGTTAAAATGTGATTTACTTCTCAAATGCTCAAGAAAAGTTTTGATTCGCCTCCTCTGCTCATATTTTAGCGATTCCGCTTACTCTGCCTGTTTTTTTTCGTGACTGATTTGCTTAGCTACTCGCTAATAAAATTTTGATTTTAGCTTCCTCCTTCCCTATTTGACGGCTATGCTATTTGCAGTTTCTTTGATTTCCTCTAATTTGCGCGCTCTTTCCTTTTTATTCTCTTTTAAATAATTGGCATAACTCCTTTCGTGTTGAGATATGGTTTTGATATCAATTAATTCTCGTTTTTGTTCTGACATTAATACAAGCATTTGACTCCTTGCTTTTTCTTACTATTATTATTGTTTTTTAAACTCCATTTCCAGCTCTTTGTAAAGACGCTTTTTCAAACTTAAACTCTTCTATATCTTTTTGTGCTATTCTTTGATCATTTCCTACATTTGCTGTGTTTGCCAACGCCTCTGCTTGCGTTTTACAGCTTCGCCTCGATGCTTCTTCCATTATTCTTTCAGCTTAGAATCTTCCTGATTTTTCTAGAACTAAAAGATTTTAAGTTTCTGCTGCCGTAATTCCTCAGTCTTTTTTTCTAAACTTTTTTCAAACATTTCCATTTCTAATTTTAACTATTTTATCTTTTTCTTTTCATCTTCAGAATAGTCTGATCGAACCTTTTTCGTGGGAGAACGCGATATTTCTATACTTTCCTTGCTGGCAGAACTAATGAGAGGAAGTGGGCCAAGCTTTTACCCAAATATGAGTTGTTGATTGTCTAAGTTTTGAAGAATATTTTAATGAATTGTTGCAATCAATGATTATATGAGATTTTGATGTCTACTTGGAGAGGGTAAGTTCATTAGTGGCATGAATATAAATAAAATGCAATTTTTTAATATAATAAAATGGGTTTGATAATATAGCATAAACTAAAGTCTAATTAAGGTTATTAAGATAAATGGATGATATTTTAGACAATGAGCAAACCAATTATAAAAATTACAAGACTATTGCAATTCTTAATTCAATTATGGGATAATAGATAAATTAATGTGCAATATTAGTATACTTTTATTATTTGTCAATGATAATAAATAATGACTTATGATCGTCATTCAATTTACCATTTTTCACTTCATACTTTCCCGAAGCCATACGTGCTAAAAAATCTGAATAAGCAACAGTTACATTTTTTTTCCAACCTGAACCTCCTCCTCTCTTGCTAGGTTCTATTTGCAGGATTTCAAGTAGAAAGTTTCTGAATGAGGAGGTACGCTTTGAGTCAGGAAAAGTGATAACAAATTTTAGCCTATACTTTATGGCTACAGCAAGATATTCTATGGGAAAAGGTAAACAAGCAAAAGCCACCTCATAAAGTAGCACTCCTATCTTCCAAAAATTTGTTAATTAAGGATCAGTACAAAGTGAAAGAGATGGATCAAGTTATTATGGAGCGATATAATTGACATTAGTTTCAGCAGGGTTGAGGCAAAAGATAGAAGAAATAGTGACCCCATGACTTACTAAAATCTAGCGGGGAGACAGAGAATACATAATTTGCAGTTCCCCATCGATCATATTCATAAGCTTAAAAAAGATAGTGACTAAGTCAATATCTGAAACTTGTCTATCCTCGCAAAGCAATTCCTACATGTTACGCTGTCCTTTCACGCTGGGCATGATGATTTAAAAATGTTTGTTGGTTTACAATGCATAGTAAATCTGTTCTTTGGAATCTTGCAGTTTAAATGTTTCTATATATCTCCTCATTTTAGCAGTGCTTTCCGCATCACTTTTAATTAGTTTACGCATTGTTATGCATTCTTAAGTATCCTTTTGCCGAAAGAGATATGTTTTCTAATCAATCTGCTCTTTGATATAATCGAATTCGTTGAAAATAAAACCCAAACTGCCACTGATATAGAGTAACTCTACGTTCGAATAGATGCATTCATACATCTTGCGCCCAATCTCTAAGACAAAATTGCGATCAGTAACCTCGAGTTGGCTAAAACTATTTCGATCAGCCCATCGATGTTTTTCCTTGTCCTTATCCTTTTCTTATGTTTCTTTTTTTCCAAAAAGTTTTTCCCAAAAAGGTTTACGCTTGCCTTAGTCTTGGATAAACTGAGCCAAACTCTTTTCTTTCTCAATTAGCACAGTGAGAGGGGAAGTATTTTTCAATATCTTTTATCTTATCTTGAGGATATTTTTGATGATCTTGACATTATGCTTTGAGGTCATGCGTATATCTTCCTCTTGGCAATGCATTATCATTTCCTGTGAAAAGGTTGACAGAGTTACTACTTTAATTTCCTGCACTCCCAGCGTCCGTCGAAGATGAGTGCCATCCATGAAGTAAAAACAGACAGTGGTAACAGCCAAAGTATTGTCGGTTCGACGTTCATTATGTCCGAAGATGGAGATGGGAATTAAGTCAACCACAACTTAATTATCCTTCATTTTTTTGGATAATGCATGTAATATCCTCGTATCCATTCAATAAATTATGCATTAATGAATCAACTTAATAAATTAAACTTTCAACATTTTGTCCCCTTTCTTATTTCTGCTTCTACCATTTTCGCCTCTTGCTATTTTGTATATCATTTTAACTATATGAGAAAAGAGCGCATAATTTGAACTCATATAATAGTTTGCTAATTTAAACATGCTGTCTACCTTCCTTAAGAAGAAGTTTTTTCCATAGATCTACGAGTAAGATGCAAAAGACCGCGATCTTCAGTCTATATAGCACTATGATTAAGATTCCAACCAAAGTCTCCCTCTTTACTACATGCCCAAATCATCAATGGAATGCAAGACCTTCCTTCCTGATGAATGGAGCATCCGAGATTTCAAGATTGGTAAGCACATTGGCAAGGGCAAGTATGGTCACGTTTATTTGGCTCGTGAACGTCGAAGTAAGCATATTGTGGCCTTAAAAGTGCTATCTAAAAAACAGTTAATAAATTGCGATGTAATCAATCAACTGCGCCGTGAGGTGGAGATTCATACTCACATCCACCATGAAAACATCCTAAAGATGTTTGGTTTTTTTTTTGACTAAAAAAGAGTATATATTATTCTAGAGTACGCTCCTGGTGGGGAACTTTATGCTCTCTTCAGACAAGTCGGTAAATTCGAATAACCCCTTGTTGCAACATATGTGAAGCAAATAATATTAGCTATGCAGTACCTTCACTAACAGCAAGTCATTCACCGTGACCTTAAACCATAAAATATTTTACTCTCGAATGATTTAACCGTTAAATTATCAGATTTCGGCTGGGCTGTGCACACTTCCAACACACGCAAGACCTTCTGCGGCACAATCGATTACATCTGCCCTGAAATCATCAATCGTTTGGAATATGATGGACAGCTTGATTTGTGGACCATTGGCGTGCTAGCATATGAGCTTAGCACTGGAAGGGCACCATTTTAGTCGGCCACCCGTCAAGAGACTTCAAAAAAAATTAGAAACATTGACTATCTTATACCAAGTCATTTCAGTCCCGAGTTAACCGATTTTGTAAGTCGACTATTGGTGTCAAATCCCCTAAAACGAATGCGTGAGATATAGGCTTTAAAGCATCCTTGGATTCTAAAATATTCTAAAGTATGATTTAGAGATCTATTGGAGCAAATGATTCATAAACTATTAATGAAAGAATATAAAGTTGCATTGGGACATTGAAAATTTCGAAATATATGTGCACTGATTTTTAATGATTATTTTATTTACAATTGTTTTGTTTTGTTGTCATAACTGCGAGCATAATTAATGTATATTTACTATTAGTCATAATTAATCTGGATAAACCAATGCGATCGTTTCTTAAGTGGGCAACCGCCTTTGCTGCCGCTCCCTTAGTATACTACACCCTCAACTAACAGCAGCAATCAAATCTTTATGGGGCCTATCGCTCCATTGTTAATTCGTCACGCGCAACATTCATTCTCTACACAGCAGTCAAAGACTACTAAATATCTCTGCTGGGAGTTAATTATAACTCGTAGGAATATCACCGCATTCGACACTAGGTACATCTACGTGTAGCCAACAGTATTCTAGAGTTAAGCAAGACTAATAGAGGTATCTATCTCAAGCTTGGACAATATCTTGGGAACCTTGAAAAGATAGTGCCCTGGGAATTTACTCATGTTCTCAAAGTATTACAAGATTCAGCTCCCCCAATCCCTTATAAATAGATGAAGGTTGTCATTGAGAGCGATCTACACAAAAAATTTAGTGATATATTCAGTACAATTGAAGAATAGGCCATTGCATCTGCCTCTCTTGCACAAGTACACAGGGCTGTGCTGGCCAGAAACGGAAAATAAGTGGCTCTAAAAATACAGTATCCTTTCCTACAGGTCCAATCCAAATGGGACCTGAGGGTACTCAGATATATAACAAAATTCTGTAACTACTTAGTGAAGCGCAGCAAATCATCAGAGCTTGATCTTATTAAGCTTTTCGAAACATGGACTTCCACCTTGGTTTAGGAATTAGACTTTAGAATATAGCTTCAGAATGCTCTTAAAACAAAGGAACTATTTAAAGATAATCCTCACATTTATATTCCATAATACTACACGGATTTATGCTCATAGCGATTACTAGTGATGGAGTTTGTCAATGGAGTGAAGATAAATCAAAAGACCGAAATCGAGTCTCTAGGAATTAATCCAGGAAATGTGGCTAAAAATCTACTTGACATTTTCACTACCATGATCTATAAGAATGGATTCGTGCATTGCGATGCTCATCCAGGCAATATTTTAGTTCGAAAAAAGAATAATGACCTTGGTCATGATATAGTTTTGCTCGATCACGGCCTTTACAGAAGCATATCTCCAACTACCATCCAAAATTTTAGTGGCTTATGGATTGCATTAATGCTACAAGATCGAAAGTCTGTTTATGATTATGCCCACAAGCTCAATATTCAAAAACATATGGAATACTTACCTCTAATTTTTTTGCAGAGGACAGCAAACAGTCATAAAAAAATAGGGGCTGAAATTACTTCTTAGGAGAGGCAGTACTGCCGAGATAGAGATTTGGCAAATTTCGATTCTATTAACGATATATTGCAGGATCTGCCGCCATAACTCATGTTCATCATCAGAACTTCAAACCTGATAGGGTCTCATAACCTAGCATTGGGTAGTTGCAATCGTGTGCGTTTCTTTTAGTATGCAAGTAGATCTATTAATGCACTTTATCCTTCTGCAATTTGCTCCATATATCGTTACTGCTTATTTATAATTAGGGTATGGCTGTTTGAAAATTTCCCATCGATCTATACTTACCTGTTTGGCTCACTTAAAGAATGATGGATAAATATTTTAGTTACTTACCATTTAATTAATCTTTATTAGTTTCACTATTTAGCTGTTAGTGGCTACTCGGCAATATTATAATTGTAGTCATGACTAAGTTTCAAGTTAATGACATTGTTTGGGTTAAGAAAGATAGCTACGGTAGCTTTTGGCCAGCTAAAGTACTCATTAATTCATCAAGATCAGGCGCATACCGGCAATTAATAATCTATATTACTAAGTGCAACTGTTTTCCGCCAAGGAAAACAGTGGACTGTAAAGCACTACCTCAACTTGTCCAGAGAATAATTTACTACCTTTCATAGGCTATCGTTGTGATTAAAGGTAAACCCCCAAAGACCTCTATTAAGCCTATATCATTGCCAAAAGGCAATTAGCCAATTTAAAAGACATATAAGACAATAGTATCTCTTAAAAGCATCAGGAGAATAAGATGAACTGGACTAAATAAGATATAAATAATTTTCTTCAGGGGATGCTTGAGGAAACACTCAGTGAGGAGGAAATTCATACAGGGAGAATTAGCTGCATCAACTATCAATTCAAACCCGACACTGATGAAAGCAAATATTTTTTTGAAGAGAATCTATGCCAGATTATTTGCTTTCTGCTGGGTGAAAAAAAGTTGGACAGCGAAACTAAGATGTGCTTAAATGACACTAAACGTAAGATGAAAGCAGCAATCATTGAAGTCGTCATGCGTGGAGATTTGTCGATAATATATGATAGTTCTTGACTTTGATGATTTTTAATGCTAAAGGAGAAAACCATCACTTTTGAAACTTTAAATCTCCTTCTATAATCATATGAACTCCCAGTTTAGTAGGCTATTTACCATCTTGACCTTTATGCCAGTCATTACCCAACCCATAAGCCAGCATGTCACCTCTTGGACTAATGCGCGCACAGCAAATGGGACTTCCATAACTCAAACTTTTTATCTTTGTTTTGGCTTCAAAATCCCAAAGATGCATGCCGCCATCAGATCCTGCAGTCATAAACCAACTATCCTTGAGTGGATTGAAACTAACAGAGTTTATGGGGTAGAGGAAGGTCTGATTGCCAATTTCTTCCTTATTACTCTTGAAGGTAATCTGTGATTTCTATTTAAATAAGGAATTACTGCAGAATATCGTCCATTTAAGCTTTTACAAATGTTAGAAATGTTCGCGCGACCATCGAATGATCCGATACCAAAGGAAGTCCCTTTCGAATTCAAAGCAATAGACTCAATTTGAGAGGTTTTGCCAAGATCAGAGTCAACAATAGACCGACTGTTTGTATTAGTCGCGTCCACTATCATTATTTTTTCATCGACTGTTGCTGCGACCACCGTAGGAAATTGGCAATCACTTGTATAAATTTTATTTCCAGCATCAAGGGAGAAAACTGCAGATAAATTACCCGGTTGCCAAAAGTTTACTATATTTTCATAGCCCGTAGATATGAGGATATTTTGGTTAGATGAGAACTGGAGTGAGTTGATTGCAGAATTATGTCTTCCAATGTCTGCCACTTGTCCACTACCCGTATCGTAAACTTTTATTGCTCCGTCCATTAATCCTACGTATATTTGGTTGTTCAGATCGTTCCAAGTGCATCGTAAAGTTGGACATCCAAAGTTGTGTATAATCTTTTGAGTCATTTTCCTCGAGTAAGGAGATACTGTAACTTAGAATATACGTAGAGTTCCGTCCCAAGAAGTAGTGGCTAATATGTTGGGTAGGTTGTTCGCCCAAGCAATGCTGGAGAAAGAGTCAGTGAATGTAACATCGAAATCAGGTTTAATGTCCTGTTTATAATCCTACGAACTTGTATTGAAGAGCATCTCTAAATATTGGCGTTGTATTGAATTAAAAATACTTATGATGTGATGGCGGCTGATAAATTGTAGCAAAAAAAGAAATAGCCGAAGGCAAAAAAGCAAACCATAATTGTTAATTTCGCTAATAGAGATATATAAATATATCACTGAAATAGAAAATATAACTAACTCTATGACAGATCCCTACAATCATCCCTTTCTGCAGAAGGAAGATACTATGTATCTCTCCACCATCTGTAATTGCTTTCTCATTCAGCTAAACAAGATTTTCAAAGACAGCAACCATTCTATCGCGACTCCACTTTTCTTAATCATGACATCGCAGGAACACACCCAAAATAGCTCATTCCCAAATAAGGCAGGACCAATAATTTTGTCCTATCCACATTTGTTGAGCCTATTCCTGATCGCAACAAACATCTAAACAAAACTTCTAATCCTCTCATGATCGATGATATTGAGGGAGCTCGGCCTAAAGCTTGTGAATTCAAGAGTAAACGTATTGTTGATCCCCTCTGCCCAAAGTATCTGCTGCCTTCTGCCTCTGAGATTGTGATTGACAATGGTCGTAAGTTTATTCGTGATACTTTGGACACAACCGATATAAATGGCAAACGTAGTCACACTTGGCAAAATAGAGGTCGATAAATAATAAAGCCAGAGGTGGAGGGCAGCAGTCCTGCTAAACTGACTCGTGAATTGAAGATGATACAGAGATTACAGGTAAAAGATATCAATAAGGATGGATTGTTCTAATCGACTCGGAGGACGAATCCTCTGGCTCCAAACTATAACTGGCGAGACAATGATGACAAACAACTCAACAGCAACTATGGAATTATTAAAGGTAGTGAAGTCAGACAAATGCATCCTACAACTGTTAATAGACCTAACTCTCTCTGCCTGGGTATCAATGATATCGAGGGTACGCAGGCAAATAGCTCATTTGCTAAGTCGCATTTCGTTGATGTAGATATTTTATTATCTAGAAACGACGGTAGTTTCGCAACTACATGACCACACAGGATATATAGAAAGCAGGCGCATCTTCACTGAAAAAGGGAATTGTGACCAAACGACAAGTAAACCCCTTGATGCCAAATTACCAATTATTAGGCAGTAGTTAAAGCAAATGATGCTGCATGATTTCATAATTTATATAATGCAGACAGAGATACAGTCATACAACTTCCCTCTGGCTGACAACTGCGAGGTAGAAATATTTTAAAAAAGAGTTCGTACATCACGTCGCTTAAAAGTGGTCACTTTGTTATCGGAGCAGCGTATGGCAAAAGTAGTTACTTGCATCTTTTCAAATATGAAGAAGAGAACCCCAAAAAATCAACGAGTCAAAATAAGGTAGTTGACGGTATTATCTACGATTTGGTATCAGCAGAAGACGAAAATAGGCAAATGACTCTTGCAGTCGTAAAGGAGGAAGGAGAATATAAAATATAGGAGGTAAAAGTCGACCTCATTACATCACCCGGCAACGATAATATTTTCGAGACTTTGTTAGCCCAGACCGCTAAAATTAATTCCCTCTACCTGCGAAAAGACATGAGCAGTGTATATTTTGCAGAATCTAATCGTATCGGACTGTTGGATCTATAAAAAAAAATATCTTCGGAATGGCTGAGCACTACTGGCAACATCACCTCAATGACTGTTGATCCTATTCATGATTGTCTCACGTATACAATCGATCAAGACATTGTGGCTTGTGACAAGAAATCTAATTCGTATCATTGAACTTATTTAGAGAAAAATTCAGAATCCGAGCAGGGCAGGGCATAACTAACATCGATTATAATCCCAATAAGCAGTACTGCCTGCTGAGCTGCCACCATGAGGCTATAAAATTTTGGGACATCCGAAAGGGCAACCTGCCCATCAAAACATACGATGAGCATCCTAACCTTCTAGTTTCAGCCACTTACAATCACAGTCATGACGAATTAATTGCATGTGCATACGACGATGGCAGTGTTAGTCTATTGCGACTCACTAGCGTCAGTTCTTCCCCACAAAATGAGATTGAGGATGCGGTAGTGAAATTATATGATGAACACGAGGACTCTGTTTATTGGGTCCTTTGGAGCAGTTTTTCGCCTTGGGTGTTTGCGTCTCTAACCTACAACGCTTCGAGTTTAGTAATAAATTTGGTGCCTAGTGTCGAGAAATACAGAATCTTGCTGTGATGTTATGCAATATGAATGCCAATATATAAAACTGCTGTAAAAAGGTTTGAAATTATAAATATTACTCTTTTCGATTTACTCCTATGTTCACTTTCATCTTTTTATTAAAAAATGATAGCCTTCCTTTCTTTCATTTTCGCACTTCAACATCAAAAGAGAAACATCCTGCTCTTGTCATTATTCATCTCATTTTTTATTATTTCCTATATTCATGCCCACTTCATCTTATTTTCCTTCCCATATAAAATAAATGGTTAGTTGCTGAACATTTATTCATAGATGGTTTAAAACCGTTGCTGACAAAATTAAGTTTAAATGTATTTTAACATTTACTATAGATGTCGCTGGATCTATCAAAAAGCTTGGACATTTACTGTTTTATATATTATAACTATAGGCGCAAATGTTTACTGCTTTACTCTTCTCTCTGTCTTTCATTCTTTATCGTATTCATAGTTGACTGCGATGTAAAGGAGGAGCTTAAGATATTTTTCTTGAAGGTTATTTTTATATATGACTTGATTTAGATATAACGCTATAGTTAAAGGAATATATTATACATTTATGAAAGAAACAAATCACAATCATAATTATCTTATTAAAAAACAGATATTTGCCATTGACTTTGACAATTAAAATATTTTATGAGTACAAACAGTCAAACCGGCAGCACAAGCCAGTATCAACCAAAACTCTTCTTTTAAAAGAAATAATCATAGCTGAAGGCTAGATCACCTTAAGTCTTGCACACAGATGGTCGCGGCATTGATCGTGAATAAATAAGTGGGAAGAACAAAATCATTGACTTTAAGGAATCAAAAGCTGATAGTAACTCCAGCCCTCCCCACAAATTTTAATCACTTGCATTTCAAAACGACATCTAGAATTGATGAGTGCAGAGATAAATATATTTATTTTTTCCTAATGTGGGTGGATATATGAAAACCTAACAAACTAGAATGCTAGTATTATCTATAACCCAACACTATGTTGAAGTATTCTGAACAAGAATACTCAAAGCACAGCCTTGACTTTGGGTCTCATTATAATTGTTGAGATAGATTTCTATTTATTTTACCATAAATCTTTCATTTTGAAGTTTTTATACAAGTGATTTTATCAGTCTTTTGTAGATAATTTTTTTGTATCCAATCTTTGTTTTAATAATTTTGAACATTTTCATTGTTAGTGGTCCCTATCTGTGTTTTAGCAGCAGTTATCTTTATTCTTATAAAATTTGAGCTTCACTCTGTCCAAATTATTCTATCTTTTTATCAAAATTGACAATGCCATTGATATACAACATACTACAACAAATATTTTTGCAATATAAAGAGAATATAATCAGCATGAAGACAGACCTTTACCACCAATAAGTGAAATTAGTTGCTCTAGATGTGCGATTTTATTGCTGTTATTAGTCAGAGAAAGACGTGCTTTAGCCATAAACAATTACCATTTAAACTCGCAACAGCTTATTCCTCTCTCTATATTATTCATTTTTAGAGTTTAGGCCAAACGAATTGCGTTTACAAAGAAAGTATAACGAAGACGAGAGGTTGCTGGAGTCAACACTGACATCAAGCGATAGACGGACTCAGTTTGCGCGCATTCGATCGCCAATCTCGCCTCGGTTTACTCCTGGGATTTTATATATTCCTTAAGCTTTTGCATATCCACATTAGAGGGTTGATTTTATTTGCTTCCCAGTTTAGTTTTAGATGGGCCCTGCGATGCTTGATTAGTTGATAGGTTTTTGCTGGATTATCTTGCAATAATTTTAGATTTAGCCTTACTTTGGCTTAGTCCTGCCAGTTGTTTATTTTCAATTTTACTGTTTGCCAGACTGAAAAGCCTAGAGTCACCTTGATCCTTGGAGTTGTTCATATTCTTCACTTTACTGTTCTCCAGTCCATTGATTCCATTTTTTTCTGTTAAAACAAATTCCTATGATGGGTATTATCTCATGGCCGGCACAATGGATAGTAAAGTCAGATATCTCGAATGCTATCTATATTTCCGAAATATTAGAAGAAAAGCAGTGCGCTCCCTTCTGTTTTTAGTTCGAAGTACATTTTTTAGTGCGTGCAAGATCCTTTTGCGTTGGAAACGTTTTTGTTCGTAGTTAAAGAACATTTCGACGTATTTTTTCTTACGTAATGATAACTAAGCCTGTATAAATCTTTAGCTACATAATTAAAAAAAGGAATATCTCCCAGTGGAGCAGTTTTCCGAGGCCAATCGAGATTCTCCTTAATCTTATGAACCAGATTCTAGTCATATAGGGCATTGAGTCGCCATAAATACAAGTTCATCAATTTTTTGTGATTAGTTGGTTGTGTATTTTTGGTGAACTTATCTGAGTACTTTAACCAAAGTCTTAGAAATTTAATATGGAGTTTTTCCTTGTTTAATTTTTTCCCAATGTCCTCTTTTTCTTAAGTGGCCTCCGTCTGTGAAGATCGTTAATTAAAGGCTTTTCCTGATTGATTTGATTCCGATACTTCTTTATTCTAATATTCGTTGTTCATGAAATTCTCTTGCATTATTTTGCTGGATTATATGTGGATAGGAGTAATTGAATCAGACAAAGGAAGATTAAGAGTATTGTTAGTTGCTTTGTTTTCGAATATTCTGGGTTATGTAATAGATACTTGGTCCTGCGACGCATTGAAGGCTCTGTAATAATATTAACACTATATTTGTCCTCTTCATATGTGCTGAATTTTTGAGAGTTATGCTGAAGTGATAATGTATTGCTTGACTCCTAAAAAGCAGCATGAACAGGTCTGTTCTGTGACTAAACCTGTTTGATTTCTATTTTTTATCTGGCAATCAGCTCATATTCTTTTTGCTATAAAGCTGCTTGCAATTGGTTCAGATATTTTTCATAGCTTTATAATTCGCACAGTTTACTAAGTTTGGCTGATAGTTAGTTTCTTTGCCGATTAAATTCTTAATACTGTGCAACTATGTCCTCAGTTAGAGTGGTGTAGCTTTTTTTGCATGCTACTTCCACAATGTCCATACTTCTCGCAAACTCTTCATACTCTTGATCTGCTTGGCTTCTTCCTGAATACTTTTTTATAAATTATTTCAAAACCGCAACCTTATTGTTAATAATCTCAGCCTGGTGGTTGAGAGTCAAAGGGCTCAACACATTCTTTTTTATCTATTACCGCTGCGCCTACTCTCTATGCTCGAAAAGATATTATTCCAATTCAATCAATTCCTGCTACTTCGCGTTCAAAACCTTCCCCATGTACTCAAGGTATAATTCACGATTCTAAAGTTCAATCGAATTCATTGAATCTTTGGCTAAAGCATTGCGTTACTTTTATCCTTTAGTAAAGCTATTGCCATCTCGAAAGGAAATATTACGATTGGGCAGTGCTAAATTGTTTGCTGAATGCGTCTTGATTGTAAGCCAGGCATATTTAAGTTTGAAAATATCAGCCTCTCTCCTTAGCATGCATCGTTCTAGTTTGTACATTTAAATTGTGATCCGTTATTATAATTAAAAGACGATTTTTATATTTGTGAGAAGATTGTGAGACACTTCAATTATTTAATAAAAATATCAAATTTTATCATTTAAAAGAGAGAAATCCTACTCCAAATCATGGAATAGAAATTATTAGCAACTTTAAAATTCAATAAATCAATCATGAATAGAGTGATAGGAAGGCCAGCTTGTCAATCCAGTCCAATCTTCCACGTTATTAGGACAGACGGCCGTACGACCAAACTGATTATCTATCTGAATCGGGTTTTCAAGGTCATGGTTCATCAAAAAAAATGGACCATTATTATCCGGACATTCGATTTTTAAGCAATCAGTTTTTGACTTGATATAATTTTGAGGCTCAGTATTTTATGTCTTTATCTTCTCTTATTTTTCAGAATTGGTTCCAACTTCGGTTTGCTCTTTGGTGTCTTTGCAAATCTTCTCTTTAATCTTGAACTCCTCATCTCCATCGTCCACTGAGAAACTTCTTCTTTTTATTTTTTTGACAGGGTGAATTCTGGATTTATGGTTAATTCTTTTGAATTAATGAATATCTTCAATGAGCTTCTTCATGTCGTCTTTCTGAGTTGAAGTTAGTTCATCTCCTTAGTCAATAAAAGCCATTCTTAATATTTAGTTCTTTATTTCTATATCTTCCAATTTTTACTGATGGAGATGTTTTATTGCTGAGTACGTTGCTCTTCCTCTTTATGGTAGGTGTTCTCTGTGAATTCGATAAGTCGGTAGATGAAGCTCACTTTGATTTCATTCAACTGTCTTCGGTAGAAGCAGTAGCTGAATCGATTCAATTGCCGGATCGATTTTCTCATTTTAGAGTAAAGCATGTTCTTCACACAATTTTCTGTTCTAGATAGGGAATTAGATACCTGCCTTTGATGAGTTTTGAAATGAGAGCCCATCTGTTTCCATAGAGGATATGAAGTTCGATTAGTTTTGTCTACTCTTCCCGACTCCATTTATCTTTGTTGATTCCGCTTTTAAGGTGGTTGTGGTAGCGTTCCCTACACTGTTTGCTATTTCGGCCAAGAATTCCGTAGGTCTCTTTCATTTTTTTTGAGATTTAACTCCATTTTTTAATGCATTGCTACTCGTAAAGTTACTTTAGAATTTGGTCTTACTAAGGTAAAAATGATGTTACTTATGCTTTCCAGACTTTTCTCTCGCACATGTAAAATATTGTAAGTAATTCTTCGAATTTATTATAATAACTTCATAATACTGTCAAGGCTTAGAGAAAAACAAAGTAAATCCTCATTCTTTTGAAATAAGGTAAGCACAAAACATTCTGAAGCGGTTTCAGTTAGAATAGCAGCAGGTATCATTCTCTTGATTTCATGCTCTTTATAAAATTATTAGTTCAATTAACCGAAAAGACTAAAATCCTGCTTATATTTTAATATCATCAACAAATTGCACTCAGTATTTATAAATCAATTTAAAATATAATATTAATTCCTTACCCGCCAATAATTTACCCATCGCTTGCTATTACAAAATTTTTTAATTTCTTCCGCATCATTGCCTATAAAGCATACTCGATATCCACACACTTTATGTATTGACCGAAAATATAATCTAATTGATATTATTTTATGTTTTGGAAACCCGCAGAATTTTTATCTTTGTTCTGTATGATCTTTTAATTAAAATTATGATACCCACTGCTAATAAATAAAGAAAAAAAAATTGCTGATCAGAATTATAAATATTGGATCCTAATTTTTGGCTGATGAAAAGCAAATAAACTTTAAACTTTAAACTCGAAAATAAATGGGAAAAAATGGTTTATTAAAAACTAGTGATTTAAAAACCTGTGCTTAATGATAATTTGATTTGCACTTGGGCACACATTAATTGTTAATAATTATTATTGACAATACATTTATTTGCCAAGACGACTTTAAAATATAAATTAGAAAGATTTGCATTTGCGTATATTTCGCAAAGGCTTTTGCTATTCCCTAAATAGATTCTTCAATACAAAATATATGATCAGAACAATCATCATTATGCTACACTTTCCAAAACTTTGCAAATCGTCTTGCCCATACTCAAATTATCCTATAAATTTATATACCAAAATATTAACAATTTATACTCTATCAAGAAATATTAATAAGCAGTTCTTTCGAGGCAAGAAAAGGGTCATGAATCTTAGGTTTTGTTGACGGACGGAAATTGAAGTTAAAATCCTTATGCCTTTTATGAAGCTTGCTCTTAATGGCTCGACTGATTACAGGGTTTTGCTTATTAATTGGTTTATTGGTAATATCATTAGATTGCAGCTCTCGGTTGGCTTGATCAGCCAGGGGACTAATTTGATAGCAGCTGATGGCCCTCCTCATTTGCTCCTTTTTCTTGCGAATTTCCTCAATTTCTGAGACAGCTGCTGCCTTTATGGCCAGCTACCGATTGTATTTGCGATCGATAAAAACGACTCTGTCCTCTTCTTTTTAGCGGGTGTTGGTTCGACTGATTCCCTTCTACTGTTTCTGCGTCTCTTTCCCGCAGAATTCGACATTCCCGTTCTCGAAGACTTCCTAAAGCTTTAGTGATTTTGATCGAGCATACGCATGAAGGTTGTGTTTTAGCCTTTGGTAGTTGTTCTATAATGAGAGTAGGTGAGCAATCGAGGCATGTTTTTACTCGTCCTTGATGCGCAGAGAAATTTTTTGGCGATAATAGTTCTGATTTTCTGCACCCTTTATTACGGACGAGGATCTAGTGCCGTTAAAAGAGATATGCGAAAGACTTCCCTTCAAGACCTAGCGATGAGTTGCTCGGTAGTCCATGAGTCGATCATTGATATTTATAAACTGCGACATGGAAGGCTTAGAATAGAAATAGTAGTAAATAATGTGCCATTGCACAAATGCAAAATCATTACTACCTATTTACATTTCGTTATTTAAATCCTTTTTTTCCTTTCCGATATTTACTTATTCATTCAACCCTTTCCTAGAATAGAAATAAATACTACAAATGGCAGATCATCAAAGTACAAATGAATTAAAAATAGGATGATGCGATTCCTCCTTTCCCTCAAATATACTTGCGAATTACAGTAACAATACGGCAATGATTCAAGTATTCGGCTCAATTAGCAGATTAATATCATATGTTAATATTGCACAAACTTAGACGATAGATACCTTTTGTATAAGATAGTAATTATGCAGTAGAACAAAGATAAGACCGAGAGCAAAAAAGGATTGACGGTTAAGATGAGCGAGGAGAAGGGTATTCTCACAATTCAAACAGACGAACTTGCTCTGCAAGCCATCTTTCCCACCTCCATTCTGGAAGTGTGTGACTACCTCGAGCAATTATAAAAGTTTAATTATCGTTCAGCCCTTTCCAGCGTCAATCTCAAAATCAATGAGTTCGAAAAGTACTATTCTGCGCTCAAGGACCGCATTGAAAATCAGTACAGCGCGATGGTGCATCGGTCAGTACTAATGATTCATAATCTACTTGTATCTTTGCGCTTTGCGAAGATAGAACTTTGGAGAGAGCAGGCGGCTATTACCAACGGGCTGCGCACTAACTTGTATATGAAATTGGTTGACCCCTACCGCTTCAACCCAGCACAATTTTAATCGGACGCATCAAAAGTATTTGACTAACTTCAAGCACCAAAGGCCGATTTGAATCGAGCAAGAGAGGCAATCGCGGCTTACGCAGCCAAACTCAAGGCACATGAGGCAGATAAAATGGATGAAATGTTTGCTGGACGCGTCCAGTAGCCCTATCTGGCTCAAAATAAAGAGTGCCAGTAGGTTAATCCCTCCTCTCTCTATTCCTCTTATATCAGTTCTCTGCGCATCCGTTTAGAGAGGGCTGATGAATCACTGATTCGCCGTCACTTTGGCATCCATGAATAGATATTAAAATTTACAAAATATGCCTGCGATCACTGCCTCAAGTATCAGCGCACTGCGTCTACTCTCATTCGCAAGTATATCTTTGCCTTTTCAGATATAACGATTATTCAAAAGGGGATTTCCATTTAACATCGATAGTACCTGCATTGCAACTTATAGGGAAAAGAAAGTTTATTGATGCTGATGAATTGGCAGCTGGCAGGCAGCAGCGCTTCGATTCAAAATCTGCACTTGCCAATCGCTAGATGACCATACAATTCTCTGAAATGAATCGTGTTTTGGATCTAAACACGGATCGAGAGGAGCTGGTTTAACACATTGTGAACGAATAGGGGAGAAGAGATTGGTAAAGGGTGGGTCACGATGATGAGGATAGAGAGAGTCCCTTCTCTGCGTTTGCAGTAAAAAGAAGATACAATCCTCAGGAATTCTTTTAACTGCATGAGTACCAGAAGCAAAAATATCGCTAGTAAGAGATGCGATAAAGAATGAAAGAAAGAGAGGAGAGGGAAAGAATGATGATAATGCGAAAAGTTGTGCGTCCTATTATTACACCCCCACCTGACTGGAGTGATTTTGAAGAACAACAATCTCCCTTTATACACATGTACCTCTCCAGACAACAAAAATAACATCACATTTGGGAGACGAAGACCAAATCTGGAGATAGGAATTATAGCAATCGCCTACCTGTGAAAGAGGATTCATATTATCTCTATCGTGGAGCAGAGGAAAGAGCCAAGCATGAATTAGAAAAGAAGAAGTAGAAAGAAGCTGAGAGCATAGCCCAATAAGAGGAGGCAAGAGCTTATGAACGACGGCGTTTGGAAGAGGAGAACATACGCTTAACTAAGATAAGAAAGATATTGCAGAGCCGAACATATCCGCATTTCTTAAAGCTAAGCAATATCAGCGCTCCTCAGCCCCCACTCTGCAATTAGGAGAAGCTCATTCGTTATGGACTGACACTGAATACTGAGTTGTAGCAAAACAACCAGCAGGACGTTGACCGATTCTTCTTTTACTATTTCAAGGTACAACTTAGGTGATTCAGGAGCGATATTTCAGAGAGAACGAAAAGGTGAAAGAAAATAGCGACATGCCCTTGATATTCCTTGACTCCACCAAGGTCAACATGAGCAGCCCTTCCAAAACTGTTATTGCTTACATTTCTTCAATGCTGAAAAAGGTTGAAACATTTCCCTTTTTCTTAGTCTGGAGTTAAGACCTAATATGTTATCGTATCTCTGAAACTAGAGAAGGAGAGTTACTTAATTTCGAATTCTATTGCTTTGTGAATCCAATAAACTCTCAGAAATTAATGTACTAACTAAGGCGGAGGCTATAACGGCCAATTCGAGAAAAAATTTATTCAAAGTTCATTGGACAAAACAACTGGTAGAGATTTTACAGTAAAGTGTAGATTGCGCATCGACTGATATTTGATCGCCATCTTCCACTGTCCACTCTCGAGCGTAGCGCAGAAAAGGGTAAATAAATAGTGAAAGAGATAATTTAATCGCTGTGCGACTGATGTTTATGTTGATATTAACTGATTGAATATCACAAGCCCATTTCTGCCAACTTCTTGGACATCTAGGTTATTTCTAACTCGTATAGGCGATAACGCTATTTCAAGGCTGTCACTTGCTGAGTTGAATCATTAACTGATTTGTTGTATTAACGATAGTCTTCCTAGATCTACAAACGCAGCTAAACATTGCGAGCTTTTTGATCTTATATTTTTTTAAGTAGTTACTGTTTTTGTTTGTTTAATTATTCAGAATGCGGGCGTATTGTTTATGTTAGTGTTTGATTAGATAGGCCTGTTTGAATTCTTGTATGGACTGGACTACGAGGTGTCTTAATATTAGGCGCTGGCGTCTTTCTAATCATTAATCTAATTACAAACGTATATATCAGTTGATTAACTAAAAATGAAGTATTCAATGATTAAATAGCATATTTACAAACAGAATCACCACCTTTGTCATTGGATCATTTCCCATTAAATTCAATTTTGATCATTAGATTAATCTTTTTCGAGTGCGCTCTTTCTATTTTATTTTTTAAGAATGTTATTTAGTTGAGATTTATGGGATATAATGATTAGTATGTAATATCAAAAGAGAAAGGACACCTTCAACAATTTGTTAAATCGATTTGTAAGTTGCAGTAAGGGGGCAAATCATGAAGAAAAGGTAGAGAATCTGTCCAATGAGCTGCTGAAGTTTATCAAGGAGGGTGAATTCATCTAACTGGGTCTTCATCTATTGCTGACCGAACCCTACAATAAAGAGAAGCTGATCCTAGTCACGTCATTCATTAAAGATAGGTTTAAGTTCGATTTTTAACTTATCCCTCAAACACAACTATCTCTTTATTATAACAAGCTAGCCTAACTTGCTCATACAAAAGTAATTTCTTTAATAACTCAGGATTTATCTTTTGCAGCTTACACGAACGTTGCATTGTCCCTTGCTTATATTTATATTAACATCAGCGTACACTGTGATCAACCTTTGGAGGTTTTTCTGCGCCCTCTTCTTCCTAAACCCTAATCTTCAAGTTATCGCATCTACAACTATTATTTCAAGACTCAGGAATACATCGCCTCTTAAATCAGCAATCCCAAATTAGTGATTGATGAATAATCTCGTAATATGGCCAAGACAAGAATAGTACAGCAGCAATCAAGTGTGCTAATAAGCCTCAATTAGAACGGCAGCAAGGCTTGGGAGTTGAAAGACATACGAAAAGATAGTATTCTAGACTGCTTCAGAGAGTGGGTGGCCCTATCTTATAGCCCATAAGTCATAAACAGCCTTCCTGGTCACTGTCTAATGCAAAAAATGTTTCACTGTGTATAAAGCGATGAATGTGTTGAATCGGCCACAGATTCCCTACGTTAAATTATTGAAGTTGCTCGCGACCCTTCCTAAAACGGGCCATTTTTCTAATACCTAGGGCAAAATATTTTTCAACTTATCAATATCGTATAAAAATTGATACAATAATCAGAACTTAATGATGCTGAACAATACCTTTCACTCATTCTTGACTTCAGCAAAAAGTCTGTCGGCATCTTTGTAAATAAGTTTTAATTTGCGGAGGCCTTCTTAGGAAAGTTGGTAAAATACTTGAAGGATGATCTCCTTTAAATTTATGAAGATCTTGCTGATTTTTGGGGAGTATTTTTATCAGAACTGATAGTCCAAAAGACACAAATATCTCCCAGCCTATAGTCGCTGTTAAACAGTCTTTATGATGCACTTTGCTATCGATGCAATTATCCGCTTCGATTTATCAAAGAGCTCAATAACCGTAAAGAGGAGAAGTTAGGAGACTTTAATGCTGAAGGATAATACATCTATTCAAGAAGAGAGAAAAGTTAATAAATTTTCTAAAAATTCTCAGTACTACAAGGTAAGCAGAAATACTTAACAATGGTGACGGGAAAAATTCAGAATATTGGCAAATAATAGAACGTTTTGTGGTCGTATCTGTAAATCTATTTGTTCTCATTAGTGTAGCCCATCAAACAGCTGCCAACAGTTACTGTTGAGGTACACCTACTCATTAACAGCTACCTCTAACTTAATAATAATCCTACAATCGTATGTCCCCTGATTATTCGCCGGACATTCCTCAAACTATTTAGATCCTTAATGTCAGTTCAGGAGAAAACTGTAGATTTCATACAAAAACTGTTTTATTTTACATCTACATGCTTTGATGTCCCCCTGTTGATTGATACTGCTGAATTCACTTTTTGGAGAGGCTGTGAATTGAACTATACCATCATAGCTGACAGCACTGCTGATTTAATTGTAGTACTGCAGGCTTACCCAAACAGGGAATACATTGCCCGAGGTATTGCCGTTCTTTTGGCTCATAATGATAGTCTTTTAGCCCAATACCTACCCGGAGTTTTGGATTATATATATCAGTCTCTTAAAAAAGCTGAATCTGCCAATAGTCGAACTTTCGTCAAGACCTGCATTTACTCACTGATTGGAGTTCTAAAGGAATTGGGCTAAACTCCCCTGATTCAGCTGCATCTGGACATCGTTAAGAATTTCACTAAGAGTATATGGGATTATGTCAAGTTCATACTCACCGGGCCGCGGAGGTTGGAGGACGACGAAGATCCAGAAGTCGAGCGCATGGTGAAACTGATGAAGATTATCATGCGCTGCCTCAAGTTTGAGTTTACTGAGTTCGTCTAGGATCTGTACAGCAACTTGATTACCGCCTATAAAAAGTTTCCAGTTTGCTCGTACGTGTACTTGGTGTAAATTGCCATAACGGTCTTCTCTTCAGATGCCAACTACTGCGAGTACCTGAAAAACATCTACATCCAATTTTGTTAAATCACTTATCAACATCTGGGAGGGCTTTAGAAATTATAAAAATATACCTTCCTGTTGGATGACTTTATCGGCATGAATAAACGCTTTTTTATCTACAATGCTGGAATTGTGTTGAGCAGTGGACAGTTGCCACAGATATTGGAACTATGCATAAACGCATTTATGGGGTGTGATACTCCCAGAGTGGCTAAAGCTGCTTATGCTTTTTTTTAAACTATCTTTATGGTTTATTGGAGGCAAGAGTTCATAGACAAATACAACGAGCATCATAGCGAAGATAAGTTTGTACTGAAAGCAGAAGACTATCCCAATTATCTTCTGTTAAGAAAATTCCTTATCGAGAAGATGGACCATATTCTGACTAAAATGTTAGAGCATCTCCACAAAATTCCTGCTGAGGCCACGCGAGAATGTATCCTTGACGCACTTTTAGCATAAGTAAAAGCTTTCCCTCAAGAAAATTCTTTTATTTGGAAAAACATTCTGACAGTACTGCCTTCCGATATCCTTGTTAGCAATGAAAAAGAAAGATTTAAATACTACCTCTAGCGGATGAACTTACCAGATTTCAGATAGGTTAAGAGTACTTGTTCGTAATTAAAGCATTACATCTACTTGATCCAGCGAAGGATGATGAACTCTGCTAATCGCACTGATATACGTTTATGATTGAGAAGAGTCTCATGTATTATCTCATGTGTGAATTATTTAAAATTATTTACTATTGGGGACTATTATATATTGGATGGATAGTAAATAAAATTTAAAAAGCCTGTCCTAAAAATTTAACTTTTAATCAATTTTTTTTTCTGAATTTTTTAATTTCTCTTCATTGATCACTTACTATAAATTTTGAGCGATTAATGCAAAAAAGAAATATCATCACGAATGGAGATGCATTCCTTTCAATGATGCTATCGCAATACTAAACAAAATTTATCTCGAAATACATTTCTTTCATCATGTAGAGAACGGTTCTCATACCAAAAATGAGCAATCAATTGAAAATCGTACCTTTTGCACAAAATATTATTGATCTCGTGAATAATTTTTTTAGCATTTTTCAGGGAGTAATTCTAAAAATACCTCAAATAATTTCTTAAAAATGGTAAAATTCATATAAAATTACTTTTGCCATGTATGAAGAATATTTGCTGTTTTGCTTTTTTTTAAATAATTTATTTGCTATATGAAATACAAACGATTTCGAAAATTATCTTCCAGCAATCTTTAACATTATATAGACTTAAATTGATGCTATTTCCAGCGTAATTCGTGGCTAACATAAAAAATGTCTTTTATTTAAAAGTTACGTATTGTTCAATGATTTGGAAACAATTCTGAATTCATAAATTCATAAATAAAGTGATAATCTAAAATTGAGCAATCACAGCTTCAATAATTAGTATATGAGCGTTCAAAATGAATATCATGATATTAGATCATCAACTTTTTTTAAAAAATTAACTTTTACTTTTTAAGAGGCATGAGTGCAAAAAGCCAAGTAAGGGCCAAAGGATATATTTAAAGATTATTTCTTGAAAGTTATCGATTTTTATTATTTCTATTTTTTGAAAGAACATCGGTATATAGTTTATTTTTATATTCCTGATGGATTAATTAAAATTAATTTTAGAAATTCAAGAGAATATATTCTTCAATCAATCTGAGGCTTCTTCTAAAGTCTAAATTACCAATCTCCTTCTCCTGAGGTGTTCTTTCTTCGTGCCAAGCATTATCTTTTTAGATGTGAGCACCTCTAGTGGACTTATACTTCTCATAAAGTGAAAAGAGATTATTCTAATTAACCTGCATATGTCTTGCAAATTAACAGTTTTGACCTCTTCCAATATGGAGGTGACACTTGGCAGGGATCTGATGAGACTTTCAGGATTAAAATATTTCAAGATAGTGTTTTTGTTGATATATTTTCTTCCCCTTTTAATATTAATCAATGCTATAATATCGTAAAAAGTTAATCTGATTAATTTTTCTTCGTCCTATGTTCTTCTGAGGCGTTTAATCGCTTGGGCGAAATATTTGTACGATTTTGATGGGTTTCTAAAAAAGGAAAAAAGCTGATTTGTTAAATTTCCCTCTGAATTTTTCTTTGCACTTTATATCTTTTTGCTTATTTTTCCTGATTTTCTCTTTTTTAGAGAGGATTTTTTATAATTTAATCTTTTGGTGCGAGTTACGTTATGCTGAGGAATTGGAATATTATGTTGTTGGTCTTTTTGGCTGTTGGCTTGATAACTTTCCTAATGAGCTGTAGAGTTATTCTGTGAAGAGGAAATATTGATCAGATAGTAAGGCATGTAACCGGGAGGTATTGAGCTGTACTCTTCAAGTGGAGTATAATAATAAAAAATACTTTACGGATAATTGACGAACATAATAAGCTCTTATTTAATATATATATTACAGAAGATGAGTCTATTAATGATTTAACATGCAAAAAAATAAACATAATTTAAACTGATGATATGAAGAGGAGAGGTCAGTCATCGCAAGAAGCAAGATAGATTACTTCGAAATATATATTATTTTTTAATTTTTCCAAATTTGTTGTTTGATCAAAAACGTTATTTATATCTTTAAACTACCTATTATTTGCAGTCATTCAAATAAATACTCAAAGAATACTTCGTTTGCAATTAAAAATGCTTAAATGTCAATAAAAATTCATGGTTTCTTCAAATACAGATAATTTTCAAAATATAAAGGCTTGAGTATCGATAATTCTTTTACAAAAGATTCTAGGAGAACAACAGATAACCATTAACGTATGAATTTGCACTTCTTTGTGAAATCGAAAGAGTATCATCGCCTCAAATATCAAAAATAATTTTTATACTTCAGATCAACTCTGTTCAAATTAATTATCAAAAATGCCTGATTTTCCATTAAAATTTATGCATTTTTTGAGTCTATCTTCAAAAATGATCGTTAATAGAAAAATATAAAAAATCCAAATGGAACTAACCAATCTAGGTTGCTGAATCTCATTGCTGAATTGGATTTAATGTTAAAAGTGAGCCTTATCATAGTTTAATATGTATCTATGTGAGACCAGAGAAGAAAATTCAGCTGCAGTCCGGTGGTTGATCTTGGCTCATAGCACTGTAGTTTTTAGGCGTAAATAAAACCTAAAATTTACAAATTAAAGCCTTCATCATAATCAAAAAAAATGAGCCAAAAATATTTCAGATAAAACATTAACCCCAAAAGAAGAACGGAGAAGAAAAAAATATCAAAAAGAAGTTTGTAATGAAAAAAGTCTGCAAGATTTACTCCAATATTGGTAAAGATCAGTCGATTTATGAGTGCAAGTGCAATTAAAAGATAAAATAGTTGAAAATATTTTTTATGCAAAGTTTGTGACAATAGCGGGTCAGTCGATCAATAATTCGACACTCATACCAAAATGTCAGACCAAAATCGATATAATTTGAATAAATTTACTGTTTACAAAAACAAAATTTCTGGCTACATTGCTGCACAATAAAAGGACACTTAATTTAATATCGGAAATGATCATTATAAATACAATAATGATGTTAATGATAATAAGCCCATAAAATTTAAATGATTAGTTATATCCTTCAATGCTATCGATTTATTTATGAAAAAGCTGAAATTAATTGTGAATATACCTCAATATACAAAGAAAAAGTATGTTGGTGGATATGATTTATAATCATTTCATAAAAATTTGTTTAGCTCAATGGGAAAAGTATACTTTAGTATGACTCTTACTTGGTAGCACACCTGTCGATTCAATTTTGCAGAGTATCTTTTATAATTATATAGTTGGTATTCGCAATGTTTGCACCTTTTTGCTTGAATGCTTTAGATTATGATGATATTGGCTTTTCTATCAATGGTTTTATCAAAAATAAGAAATAATATAGAGCACAAATTATTCAACAATTAAAATAATCTTCAAATCAAAGTCAACTAAAACTAACTCTCAAGAGTTGAAGGTAATTAAAAAATTATAATTGGCTTCACGAGAAATTAATTATTCTTCAAAAGATGGATCATTCCATTTTTTACTCTGTAATTTATGCTTCTTTGCATGCCATCATAATGACAATAATGATGCCTATGAATGGTTTGTGATAATGGCTATTATAATTGGTAATACTGGCTTTGGACTTTTGATTCTTGTAAATTTTAAAAATAAAAATATTGCGCTCGTGAATGCAGTAGAAAATAAAAAAGTTAAATATGATACTTTACAGCAATCAATAGCAGTCACTCTAATTATTTGATTTTTTTAATGAATATGAAGAACTTGCAAAATATCTTTATCTCTATTTTACTTCTTAATAATCAAATCAAATATGTTGAGTCAACGAATTATAAATTTAATAAAAGATTTTATATTGTTGAATGCCTTTATTTGAGACCACCATCCCTGTTGATGCGGCTTTCATTGCTAAAATTGTGAAATAAAATTGGAATTTAACATTGGGAAAACTCCTCAAAGCTTCTCAAAATCATACATTTGAAGCTTTTTCGGAAGATGAAACTAAAAAATTTTCAGTGAGAGTAACTCCTGATCCTGAGCATAAAAGTCTTCAAAGGATCACTGATGAACTGACTTTTGTCTCATATTTAGTTAAGGCTGGTTTAAATCATATTTGTCCTCCAGTTCCCCCGATCACAAATACTCAAAAAAACATTTTTCTCTTAAAAGGAAATCTTATTATTGTTGTATTTGAATGGGCTCATGGTGCGCCTTTACCCTTTATAGAATTTAGGTGGATGAAGGACAAAGCTGTTATTCATGCATGGGGTCGATTCTTTGCTCAAATGCATAAAATAAGTCGCAAATTCAGTTAATAATTTTCATAAGTTGCAAAAAGGATTCAAAGCTGGGACTAAGTTCATTGTGGTATCTTAAAAGGAATAAAACTTCATCCTTTAGATGAAGTACTTGTATCAAATCCTGAACATTATGGAGTATTGCATGGAGACTTAAACATAAGTAACATTCATTATGTCTAGGCATAAAATCATCTTTCAGTTTATGATACTGATCAAGTACAGCAGGGTTTTTTCTTATGGGACGTTGCCCACGCTATTTTTACAACTGTGATGCTTGAAGAGGGAGGAATGCCTTGTAGTGGAACTCCTGTAGAAGGAGTGAACAGAAAATAATTCTAATAAACAATAATAGCTGGTTACGAATCGGAGGGAGTGAAGATCGACAAGTAAAGACTTGATCGCTTGATTGATATAAAAAAGCAAGGGTGCATAAGATTTGCAAAGAGAGCAGCCTAATAAGGAAATACTCCCACAGATATGGCGTATTTCCTTAAATATATTACTGATTTCTTGGATTAAAAATGGAGAATAAAGGAGGAATGATAATCTATTCTGAAATAATTCCTTTAGAAGTTATCTAATCATTTTTGATTATTGCATTTCTAATTATTAACTATTGATGCTAAAAATAAAATATAAAAGATGAGCAGAATCACGGTAAAAAGTCACAAAGAGAAGCTCGTGGAATCTTCTTCAGAAGTACTAGATAAAAAGATTGATGCCTTGAGATTTAAAATAAAGAGTTCTCAAAATAAGCTAGACGACTATATCGATAATGTCAACACCAAAGTTGTTAAAATCATCAGCAGTCGTCTCAATAAATTTAAAGTCATACACTAATAAATAGTCGAATAAAAAAACATGGAAATCAAAGGATTAGAGGAGGACAGGTAAAAAATGAAACTATCATTACTAAATTAAAATTTGGAAAAACTGGAAAAAACGATTAACTACTATGAATCTGAAATAGAAAGAGTTACCAAGATCAAAGAAATGTTCAAAAAGCATAATTAAAAACTAAAAATAGAAATGGACATTAGAGAAAAATAATTAGAAGCCTGCAAGGAGAGGGAGAAAAGGCTTATCAAACAAATTTGGATCCTTTAGGAGGATGTTAAAGATATATACTCTCAAGATGAAATCCTCTGCAAAAAGGAAAGCCAAAAAGCAGTCATAAAATGCAAACTACCGTCAAGTCAACGACAATAAAATTATAAACAAACGATAAGATGTTGATAATCGAATATTATAAATTGAAAATTGTCGAAAGGTGAACACTGAACCAGTTGCTCTTTCTTAAGAAGACAATAAATTAATACATCAAATTTAAAATTAG
>Ga0302186_10000747_pt1 | contig 28262 bp, 37 predicted proteins | sample II_Bog_E1_2_FD_198782 | JGI IMG/M metagenome (GOLD analysis project Ga0302186, IMG submission 198782) | Peat permafrost microbial communities from Stordalen Mire near Abisko, Sweden - II_Bog_E1_1 | ecosystem: Environmental > Terrestrial > Soil > Wetlands > Peat | place: Sweden: Abisko... | reverse complement strand
TGTTTCCATAAAATATAAAATGTCTTAAACTTTAATTATTATATGCGAAGCTTATTAAGGTGTTCTAATGTCAAAGTAGCTAATTTCCCTACATCTTTCTTCTTTATATCTTCTCTAATTTTTTCTCTAGGTATTTCCAATGTTGCATTCAATAGATAAATGAAACGATTTTTCACAGAATGTTGATTTCTTCCAATGGCTTTCTTGGCTACTTCTGACCATTTCATCTTGACCCTGATGCAATTTTCCAATAACGAAATGTCTTCTTCTAAGTTCCAATTTTTCCTATGTTTTTTTAAATGAAAAAAACTTTAAAAAAGTTCAAAGAAAATCAAAAAAACTTCTTCAAATGAGGATTCAAATGGTTTTGCCATCTTTCCTTGCATTGTTTATTGGTCTTGAAGGCATTGAAATCTGCTATTTTCCTACAGAAATCCATGCCCACAGTTCTCCATTTCACATTTATCTGAGTATTAGTTCCAAGCAATTGAGGATATAAAGATTTAATGATCTGAACCAACAATTTATCACTCCTTAATGTCCAATAACATTGATTATTTTGCTTTACATCAAAAAGCGGAATTTGAGGCAATAACGATTCCAATATGTTCCATTCAATTTCAGTCTAAAGTATAAATAAATTGGTTATTTATTTTAATTTTTTCGATAGAAAATACAAAGTCACAAATGCTTTTTTGAAGCAAAAGCTCTAATATCGTTGCCAAAGCAAGGCTTTGGATTTGTTTAAAATCTCTTTTTCCAGGACGATTTAATGCCATAACTTGAGAATAGACACGCTCTATTTCCCCAAAGGTTTGAAGAGACTCATGCAATGATATTTTGGTTTTTTGCTTAATGGACTCATATCTCCTTTTTAAAGTCTCACAAATGGGAATTTGGACTGCTTTTGCTCTTGCCATAATGCCAGGGAATGAGAAATAACTAAGAGGAAAATGATTGGAATAGAAATAGGAAAATGAGGGAAATATAGCAGGGAAAAACAGAAAGGTGTTTAAATCATTAGTGGGTGAGAAGGCTATCATTTTCTTTTAAAAGTTGAATTTGGAATTGCGATTCCGAACTTTGTTATATACTATGATATTTTATGACTTCATACGCAAGAGATATAATCTAAAAAAAAAAAACATGAGATATTAGATAATAAACTATTTATTAATAATGAGTATATTTATTTCCAGAAATTCAATAGGAATTCAAAATTTTGATGAAAATTTTAATAAATTATTGTTTTTTAAAAATATACTGTCAGCCAAATTCCTTAAAAACGCAATTTAATAAAAGTTTCATCAGCAGTTAAATTTAATGTGAAATAAGTCTTAATTAAAAAAACTAGCAACCAGATTTTTTAAATTTTATAAGTTTTCCTTGTAAAAGAAGCATTTTCACTGATTTTTTCGCAAAAAGTCTGTTTGTTTTTTTAAGAATCTTGCGTTTTAAATAACAAAAATTCTTAAGGACACTGGCAATGACAATTCCTAGACTTTCTTAATTTTAGAGGATTAATAAAATTGTAAATATTGATTTTTTTTGATTTTTTCATTTGTTTTGATTTTCAAATAAAATTCATTTTTTCAAAATAAACATTGATTTTTTCAAAATTCATTTTTTCTAATTCAAATACTATTCTTCTATTTCATTCTTTCAATAAAAAAACGTTAAAGCAACAAAAATCTCCTAAAAAAATACAAAGTTCCCAAAACATTTTCGAATTAAATGCTTTGATATTTTAGACAACGCCAATATCAGGCTTTGGACTGTTTTCCAATTTATTCATTCGAAAATTTGCATACTGAAATTCTTTTAGTAGGAGAAGTAACTAATGGGAAACAAGCCGGAATAAAAAACAAATGAGGATATGGATAGGGTAAAAAACATTTCAATGAGGGAATTTGTATTTAATTAAAATGCTATAAAAGTCCTACTATAAATTTCATTTTCTTTGAAATTAAATTTCTCACTTTTTAATTTTTTTCTTTAAAGTTTTTTCCTAATTAGGCTGTTTTTTTTAAAATAATTGTTTTTATTTATTCAACAAAAACAAATTTAATAAAGGTTTAAAAGACCTTTAATTAAAAAAATCTTTCTAAAAATTTATTTTTAGAAAATTCGGTTTAGTAATGCAAAACCAAAAAATATGTTTTTTTTTAGTTTAAGGGAAGAAAATTTCTTAAATAATAAATGTGAGACAATAAAAAACTTAAGCTTTTTCTTGCATTGATCTTGGAAGTTTTAAGCTTTCAGGTCTTTTATAACTAAAGAATTTCAAAAATTAGCTAAATTACAAACATCATCTTAAAATTTACTTCGCTTTCACTTTTAAACTGGTTGGGCCCCAATGTTTATCTGGATTTTTGAAAAAGAAGCTATATTTCTTCACTTCAAACAAACTTTCTATCAGATCAATTTCCTTTTCCAGCTCACTTTTTTTCATTGAAAGTTTTTCTGAATTGACTTTGTTTGAATTAAAATTCACTTTTTCACTTTAAAAACCATTCTAATTTTCTCCAAAATGATTCTTTTCTTTACATTAATCCTCTTGATAAAACCTTGCTTAATCCAACATTTTTAGCTGGGTAGGCCTTAAATTCTATACTATTTTGTTGTTCAGCCATTTCCTCTTCTTCATCTTCTTGAGTTTTAAATGGACGGATAACATTTGCATCTGCATCTCGACCTAGCATTTTGTGCTAAAATATGAAAATTTATTAAAAATTATTTATCAAAAATTTAATATTTTAGATTTTTACCCATGCTAAAAAAACTTGCATCACTATTCTATTAGGAGCGTTGGTTTTTAAAGCGAAAGGGAAAATTGCTGAACGTCGCAACTGATATCCCAGCGAATTCAAAGCAATTCTGCAATGATAAAATTGTGTTTTATAAAATGCCATTTTTACTCTATTTTATCAAGATTTGGCTTTTTGATCAATTTGAAGAAAAAACCATATTCATTAGGATAAAAACTATATATTATATGAGAAAGTGTCATTTCCTAAGTTTTAAATTTTTTTCCTAGTTTTTTTTAAAGATTTTACTTTAACAATTCCATAAAATATTGCCTCAATTTTGAATTTGGTTTGAAGCAAAAGTTGGTTTTTTATGCTTGCAATCTTCTGGTTTTTTTTCACTTCGAAAAATGAATTGATCAACTTTTTAACAAATTCCCAATCATGTAAATTTTTATTCCAGATTGGTCCACCTTTCATTTTTTTCCAAAAATTCAAAAACTCAAAAATTACTCAAAGTCATTGTTCCCTCGCAGATTTCGCATTTCGATACCTTTGAAGTAAGTAAACTTGGGACACATATTTCTTGGTTTTTATCGTTTTTTTTTATTTCACCTAAAGGATGTGTGATAATATTGGGACAACCATTGCATTTAAAAACCTAAGAATAACAAATAATTCATTAAATAATGATTAATAAATTATATGAACTTTAGAAAATCGTGCCATTGTTTTTTCTGCCTCAGATTTCGAATCAAAGACTTGAAAATAAACCTTGGCATAGAAATCCGAATAAAAACTGAACAACGGCTTGATATATTTATGTTGCTTGGCTGCAGTGTTTTCTATGCTATAGAAAATCATTCTTAATGCATGCTGGAAATATTAAATCATTAAAATAACAAAATTTTATAAAAACTTCATGAGCGTTGGGACCCATTTTATCTCGATATGATTCATAAAAATGAGTTGATTTTGATCGTTTTTCACCACTATGGTTGGCACCATCTGAGAAAGTGGCTGAAATCATCCCTTTAGTTTTCCCAAAAAAATTAAGTATATGTTAAATAAATCATGGTACCTCCATTATGTAAAGAATTAAATGCATGCTCGAAATAATTTGTTGTATATGAAAAAGGATCTAAATTTATAATATGATATTTGAAACCCTCCAAATTAGTTTTTTCATTGAAATTATATTGGGAAGCAAGTAGAGCCTGTTTATTCGAGTTGCATCTTACTATTACAATCATTTTTAGTTTATTTTGAATAATATTAGTCTTTTTACATTTCAATATTCGATTGACTGTTTCTGTGTTTAAATTGTTCACATCTAGCAAAAGATTCATATAATCTATATACCTAGAATGTTCATCATTTGAAACTATGGTCTTAATCTTCGTCAAATCCAATTCTTTTAAAATTCTCAATGTTTTGACTCCTGATCCCGAAAAACTTTCGAAAATATTGACTCCTTCGAAATCTTTTCAAAAATTCTCCGCTTAACTCAAAATTTTTCTAATCTTGATAAATACCAGAAATTGATTTTTTCTTTATTTCCTCAATAAACTCTTTCATCACCAACAAACTGATGTCTCTTTCTAACATCTTATATATAAATTGTCGATTTTTTAAGATAATAACATTCCCTATATCCTATTACCATAACGATGTTATAAATGGAAAATAAATCATATTTGGCATCTGGATCATATTGTTCTTCGTTTTCTGGGATTATAATTTTTGCTCTTCCCTCCGTTAGTTCATTCAAATTAAAATCAATATTCTTTTTTGATCTAAACGGATCCAATAATCCTTTATTTTTCAACATCCCTTCTAATTCGCTTAGTTTTAAGCTTTTTTTATTCATTGAAATGTCCATGAAAGCCTTTTTATTAGAGTTCGGGCTATGGGTATAAAGATAACTTTTCCAATTCTGATCAATAAGCTTCGTCCTTTTTATTATCGAATTAAAAAATTTTGATCCGGCCTTTTTGAAAACGCTGCAGCTTTTATTACCTGAAAGGACGTTTAGCATAAAAGCAGTGTTAAATCTTTAAATTTTGAGTTTTGTTATAATAAAATAAGAAAAAATGATAATTTTATGAATTATTATGGCTAAGAATATTTTAAAAATTGATAAAAACACAGACGGTTCTCCTGAATGCGAGAGGAAATCTGATTCCAAATCTTCTTCAACCTTTGACATCAATAAGCACAAAAGTTTGATCCAATTTGTTGGCACTGAAAAAAAAATCACTCCTTTCGAGCTTCAAAGGGTTGAGAATTATATCATCAAAGCCTTTTTTGCGAAATATAAGTTGGACACGAAAAAGTTCATTTGTTTTATGGAGGGACTTCTGAAATTCCTCAAGGAATCGGTCATCAAAGCAGATGTTGAAGTATTCAAACCAATAGAATTGGAAATATTTGTGGAGGATTATATATTCAAGAATTTGGCTTTTCTGAAAAAAGATGCCATTAATGAAGCTATTAAAAAGAATGGGTTTCTGAGCTTTCTAATGATAATAGTGCAAAATCGGCTACAGAAGGACAATTTGCAGGATTCTTTTGTGGGTAAACGGATTAGACATAATCAGAAAATCATTTATTGTTCGAATGAAAGGTTTGGATGTGAATATAAGGGAAAGTTTTCAGATTTCCTGTTACATGAAAGAGATGATTGTCTTTTCGAAAAGATCTGTTGCCCATTTGTGAATTGCAAAGTTAAGGAATTAAGACAAGACATGAAGGCACATGAAAAAATGTGTCCTTTTAAAGTAAGTTGATACTAATAAAATTATTTGGAAAGCTTAAAAAAAGGATAACCCGAGGACTGAAAACAAGGACCTGAGTATTTTATTGCATATAGACAAAAGCAAATTAAATTTTACTGAGCATGCAAAGAAAGAAGATGATTTGAATTCCAGCGTGGAAAGTCAAGATTCACCCATTTTTACCTGGATGATGATGATTTTCAACCGAATAAAACATAAGTTGAGATTAAGTCAAGTAAATTAAAGCCTTATTGATTTTATTTTTGCTTTTTTAAAAGTCTCAAGTTGTAGATCTGCAGGTAAAGAAAAAAAAAATGAAATTTTCACAGCTTAAATCTAACCATTCAATAAAACGACTGATCTATATGCTTCTATTGATCATTTTCTTTGATACTTTGGTGTCTTCATTCTTCTTCATGTCTTTGTTATTGGAAATAGGAACCAATGCCTCACATATCCAGGGATCTAATTTGGCCTATTTGATAGCAACATCTTTTATTTTGTTGCTGGACTTTTTGTTAGCCTTACTCAGTTTATTGCTTTCTTTTTTTTTATATAGGAAAAATCTAGATGGATTTGTTCCTTTTTTGAGAACTTTGTTTTGTTTTGGTTTGTGTCGAGTGGTGGCAAGCATTGTCTTATTTGCAAATTTTACAATGTTTAAGGAAAGCCAAACATGTGTGGAAATCACAGATCTTTGCTCGATGAACGACCTCACACAAATCGATCATTATGCTTCATTTGCAGTGGAGTTGGTTGCTACAATTTGTCTTTTTCTCATTTATTGTAAATTTTAATATTTTTGTTTTATTTATTCATATGTTATTTTTGAATAATGGAATTATTTTTATTTTAGTAAAAAGATTTTCAATATTAAAACAAAATGTTTTTTTTTTAAAAAAAAATGAATTAGGTTCAGTTTTGAATTATTGATTGGTTCTTTTCTTTCATAGAAAAAAAAAACCTTAAATTTAAAAAAAAAATCATCTCAAAAGAAAAATAGATAATTTTTTTTTCCCAATTGTGAAGGAAAGAAATCAGATTAAACGAGTGATGGAAGCAAAACTAAATAACGACATCATAAACGAAGAGCACATATGTTCAATTTGTTGGAATCTCTTAGTGAGGCCAATAAAATTTGATTGTGAGCATAATTTCTGCTATCACTGCATTTATTATTGGATGGAAAAGGAAGAAGAAGGCATCAAATGTCCCAAATGTCGGAAGTTTTATCCCATAACGATCGAATTGAAGGAAGATAAACCATTGATCACAAAACTAATGAATATTTATAAAAAAAAATACATCGAAAGAGAGGAATTCATAAATAAATTCATAAAAGAAGAAGAAAAAACGGGAAAGGTGAGATTTATATACGGAAACTACCTATATAAGTCTGAAAGTGGCAAGTCCAAACTTCAAGAATGGCGATTTTACCTTAAAGTTGCTGATCCCAAGCTAGACATCAAGAAGTTTATAGAAAAAGTCGAAGTTAATTTGGACCCAGCCTATGGAGCCAAACCAATCCCAATTATCAATGCTCCTTTTGAGCTCAAAATCACTTCAACAACAGAACTTGATATTACTTTCAAAATTTACTGGGAGAAATGGTTGAACAAGGATCCAGTTAGTTTGATCTATTATGTAACTTTTAATGGAGGGTTGGGGAAAACGTGTTCTTTGATGCTGACTTACAAAAAATGAGAATAAAGAATAAATCGAATTGTTAAACAATGCACATGTTTTATTTAAAGGGAATAAAAAAAACCAAGGAAAAATAATAAAATATTGAATTTCTAACAGTTTGCTCGTTAAATAATTTTTTTTTCCAAAATCTGAAAAAAAAAAAACTTGAAAATTTGCATAAAATGGATGAAAATGAAAGAAAAATTGCCCTCATAAAGAAAAAAATTCATTTAACAGAACAAAGACTCCAAAATTATTTCAATGATAGTATGCATTCCTTGACTCGTAAATCATTTGAAACTATATTAATTAATTATTCTGTAATTTAAAGAAAATCGATCCCCCGAAAAAACAACTCAAGTGCCTTCAAAAAGATGTTTTTCATCAAATAATGCAAAGATTATAAATAAAACAAACACAAAAGAACAAGAAAAAAGAGAATCTCTCAACAAAACTAATAAAAAAGAAAAAATTCAAAAGAATAATTCACAAAGATCTTGCCTCAAATGTAAACCAATCAAGAATAAAAGCAAAAACAACCCCTCGGCTTCATATGATAAGATTATGAGAACAATGCAATTAAAAAAAGTGAGGATTCTTGATGAATTGCAAAAAATGGAAGATAAAAAGTTAACTAATCGTCAAGAAGAAAAGAAATTCAAATATCAGATAAGTGTTCTGAAAGCGGAAATTTTAAATGAACAGGAAAATAAAAAGAAGCTTTCATCAAACCTCGAAAAATATCAAAATAGATATAAATTGAATAATTTCCATCCCGAAAATCATAAGAATATCCCCAAAAATTGAAAATACAAAAAAATGTTTATAAAATAATCATATATATTTATTTAAAATCAAGTCGACTTTTTTTCTTGTACCCTAAATATTTTTGAGTTTATGCTTCAATTCCAAAATTTGATTTTAAAACAATTAGAAAAAAATTTTCAATTTACTTCTTTTGGAAATTTTGCAATTCTAATTTTTTTAATTTTTTTTGTCACAAAATCGAAAACATATTAATTTAAAAGTTTTTTTCTTTCCTCGATTTTTAATTTGATTAAGAAAATTTCAGAAAAACTAATTTTTAAAAAAAATATTAAAAAAAAAAACAAAAAAACATTAAATGATTAAAAAAAAAAAATCTAAACTAATTATTTATTTCTTAATTTTCATTTTCCATATATTCTTTTCTTTCTTAATTCTTCTTTATGAATTTTCATACTCATTTCCCCCGATAGATTTGGTTTTAAACAACGAAATCCATCTATCTTCCTTTTTATTTTTTCGCAAACATATGATCAATTTATCTTGTTTTGTGAAATATTTCGATTCTTGAGTGTTGATGCTGCAATGCAAAGTCGGGACTCCAAAGGAAAGGTTTCTAAAGTTCAAATCTCTAATTTTTATCTCAAAGCTTTTGTCCAGAAATCTTGCGTTGATTCTATTTTTAGGTAGTTTATGCACATTTCTCAATTCCAAAATCACTCTTTTTATCAAAAATCATTAACAAATCATTAAAAATGAACTATACCTCACCCAATCATCATCATATTCATAAAAAGTATATTTATGTATACTTTCATAAATGTCCTCTTTTTGAGTTTTTCCTTCTTCCTTTAAAGGAGCGTTCGAGCTTTCTTCGTCCTCTTTTTTAAAAAAGAAATTTTTATAAATTCCAAAATGGATAATTTTTACCATAATGGAAAATGACATCATCAAGATCATTGAAAAAACTGCTCATGTACATATTTTTATTCTTCAACGGTTGAGAACTAAAGCGAAAGTTATAAAAATATTATCTTAATGACTCACTCAAGTCGTGTGCAGATTTCAATTGAAGAAAAGACAGGGTGCTTTTTGTAATTTTGGAAAAATTATTCATAATGAAAAATTAAATGAATAGGATACCTTGCTTAATCCCAAAAAAACCTTTTTTTCGAAATCTTCGATTGTGATCAACTCTTGGTTGTCAAGATGATAGACGTAAGTTTCAACTTTGCCGTCCTTTTTATTTTTCTTGAGGAGGTGGAGGTAGAGTTTCATTTCTTGGAGGAATTTTTCAAATGTTTTAAGATTTTTTTTTTTCTATTATTTTCTAGAAATAGAAAGAAAATTGATCAGATTTAAATTTCAAATTTAGGGCGAAAAATTAAGAGCTCGAAATTTTTTTTAAAAAAGTACCTTGAAAATTTTTTCATTTATGAAACAAATATTTAATTAATTGTTTTGTTTGAAATTTGGCTTTTTTATAATATAAAATCCTATTTTTATGTAATGACAAAAATAATGGAATGGGATGGGATTAAAATCTCAGATTTTAAAAATATAAATGTTTTTTTACCAATTTTCCCTACAAAAGAATTTACTTGATTCCTAAGTTTTAATAAAAAAAAAAATCTTTTCTTGATTGGGAAGAAACAGATTCAACAGAATATTTTATACAAATATTTTTTCAAGGGATTAAATCAATTTTATTGTATATACTAAAATTTTTTTATTTGAAAGTCAAAAAACCATAAGATTTTTAAATGGGTGGTAAAATTCCTTGTTTTAAAGATAATTCACCAGAAAAAGTTGGCAAAAATAATAATCAGAAACAACCACAAGCGAAAACTTATTATAATGATCTCGAACAAAAACTAAAATCTCAAAATAAAAATAATGTTAACAACTCACAAGAGGAGAAAAAAGGAGATATTTCAAATGGAATTTATATTAAAAATCCTGACAATAAAACGAGTTACAGTCAAAAAAGTGAGCCGAAATTATTTCAAAAAGTAAACAAGGAAGAAGAAAAAATTGAGAATATAGAAAAAGAAAGGAAAACTGATTTTGATCAAGCCTCAAATCTCAAATTCAATGATAAATGGCACGATGAAATAAAAGGAAAAATTCAGAAAAATGCTGACGATGAAGTTGAAATCAAAAGAAAAGCAGCAGAAGAGAAAGAAAGGAAAAAAGAGAAAAGTTTGGAGTTTAAACAAAAAGGAAACGATCATTTTAACAAAAAGGAATACCAAAAAGCAATTGAGGAATATACCAAAGCTATCGTTAGTTTTATCACTTTTTGAGAGTTATAAATGTTTGGTTAGAATTTGTATAACGAATCAAGCATTTATTTTTCAAATCGAGCTATGTGCTATAGAAATCTCAAAAACTTTTCAAAAGTATAAAGACTTTGTAAAATTAACTTATTTTTTTTAAATAAAAAAGGCAGGTGAAGATTGCAAAAATGCTTTGGCATTAGATGGAAATAATCTTAAAGCATTCAATGTTTTGGGGATTTCTTTGATTGAAATGGGAAAATATGATCAAACAATGGAAAGAATAAACGAAGGATTAAAACATATCGGTAAAAAGAGTTCAATAAAAAAAAAACTATCAAAATTTAAGAAACTATGATGATAAAACCAACCACCAATATGAATTTTCGTCAGATTTTCGAAAGGAACCTCATAATTGGGAATAAGATAAAATTCCTCAAAGAAAAATCTCTTTTAAACGAAAGAAAGGAGGAAATGCATGCTTTTCTCCTAAGTTTAATTGACCAAGATAAGGCTCAAGACAAAATAAAGCAGGATGAGTTCAAATCTGATATAAGTGCCTTGCTGAACCCAAAGTCAACCCCGATGAAAATACCAGAACATTTGACTTGTAGAATTTCATTTGTAAAATTTGATTCAAATGGCTTCAATAAGGCATAATTTTTTTTGGAAAAGGGTCTTATAAGTGAGGGTAGTTTAACACCAGATGGTTTCACATATGAGAAAAAAGAACTTATTAATCATTTGAAAAATGGAGGAAACTTTGATCCGATGAGTCGATCTCATTTATCAATCGCTTCTCTTTTACCCAATAAAAATATTGACAAAGCAGTTGAATCTTACGTGAAAGAGTAATTATTTTCTGTAAAATCATGATTTTGTCTTTGAAATTTAGAAACCCATGGGCTGCAATTACAGATTATGAATTAAATTATGAAAAAATCACATTTGATGAATAGGATCCGATATCGCCATTGTTCAAATAAAATATAATAATAAGACTAAATATTAAAAAAAATTAAACAAAGAAGAATTTTAAAAAAAATCATTAAATTAATAAATATATTTAGTAAAATTATAATTAATTTCAGATGTTTTTATTGATTAGTTTTGAAATAAATTGATATCACAAAAAATATTATTTGAACAGAAAGCATCACAATGATATCAACCAAACTGCTCAAAGTCAACCCCAATAAAATGGAAATCACTACACCCATGTTTTGGATTAAAACATAATGAGAAAAATGCAAAATGTTGTTTCCATCAGTTGAAACCAAGGCATTCAACATTATTTGCAAGATGCAATCTCCAGTCCCGAGAAATCCAGCGATAACAAAACATAACGCATAATTTTGCTCAAAAATCAGAGCTAAAGACAAACAAAACGATATAAAAATCAACAAATTTGCAAAATAAACTAATGTATATTTTTTTAACCGATCTCCGAGAAATGCTGCAATCAATCCTCCTAAAATTTCAAAGAGCCCTAAAAACGCGAAAACCCATGCTGTATAAACATTGATATCTTCAGCTTTTAAATTTGAGCTCAAAGTGATTTCAACAAATCTATACAAATTCCCAATCCAAAATCCAATTTCCATTCCGCAAAATCCCGCAATGCAAGAAATCGATATTTTATCTTTTCTTTTAAAAAGAGCATATAAATCTTTCACTTTTTGCTTAAATTCACTCTCTTCGACAAAATCCAAAGTGTCAACATGAGGCAAAAATAAGAAAGAAAAGGCAGCAACTATAGTTAGAAACAAACATACGCAAAAGAAAAGAAATTGGTTTTGAAAGAAATTCATAATTGAAGCTGTTATTAACGCTCCAAATAAAATAGAAAGTTGAAAAATGCAGGAAAAAATTCCAAAGTATAGACTTTTATGACTGTCATCACAAAGATTGGTTGTATATCCGCATTGACAAATCCAAAGAATAACTATGAAAAAACCCATTATCAATGCAAAGAAGATGTTCACAAAATAAATCAAGATTTCATTGCAAAGAACAAAACCTGGTTTAGTAGTACAAAAACATGTGAAGGCACCCATAAATTGCAAAATTATAAAGGAAATAGAACAAAAAAACATGGAAATCTTAAATGAGAAAAACTTTGCTGCAAAAGGTGCTAAAACGGAAGAAAGGGATACTGAAAAGCACATTGCAATCAAGGTTAGATTTCCTAAGGAATAATAACCCATTTGAAAATACATTTGCGAAATCATGGTGTCAAATGCGTTGTTGGAAGAATACAACATTAAAAATATAAGAGCCAAAACGATGACTTTGTAAATGTTGCTTTTAGGATTATAGTTTTCCATTTTGAGAGAGACCTCCGGAGGGTCAGAACTAGACGTTTTAACATCATCATTAAAAAATTTTTTTTCTTCCTCAACCATAACTTTGTATTTTGTTTTTTATTTGATTTTTTATTTTTTTGTATATTTGAATTTTTTAAATATAGTCATAGTCTCATATATATAAAAAAAAATACTCTTCTCTTTTCATATTATAATGAAAACGAATGAATATATAGATTGTTTCATGAAAAAATATATTTTTTTTTCTAATACATTTTTTTTGTTAAGAGTTAAAAATAGTGAATTTTAAAACAAAATAAAATTTGAGGAAATTTTGTATTTAAAAAAAAACTCTTAAATTAATGGAGAACAAAGGTAAGAAAATAACATGAAAAGAAAAACCATTTTTTCAAAGCGACTTGCAATTTTTTATTTTTATATATATTTATATAAAAAATGCCAAAAATTAAAACTATATGATAATAAAAGAAAAAACTATGTAGAAATCTGACCAAAGAAAATATATTTCTATTATATTTTCTTTCCACTCACCCTCATATATAAGGCACAAATTCATAAACATTTTTCATACCTCAACATGGAAAACAAGCAAAAAAATAAAGCAATTTCCAGAATATATAAAGACCTCAATGAAATCAAGGAGAATCCCATACAAGGTCTTTCCATATGCATGCCAGATGAAAACGACCCATTTTCTCTTCATTGCAACATCCAGATCTTAAGCGGCATATATGAGGGTATTCTTCTGCATCTGGAAATGCAAATTCCTGAAAACTACCCAGTTCAAGCCCCAAAGCTTCAAATATCTCCAGGTCAATCATTCTCCCATACTTACCATCATCACGTTTTCGGATCTACTATATGCATTGACCTGTTGGATCATGGTTTTTTTGGTGAAGGGGAAAAAACTGGTTGGACTCCTGCCTATACCTTATCCACAATTTTGGTTCAAATGCAAGTGTTCTTTGCTGAAGATTACGATTTGCCAATGATCCCTAAAGAATCCCAAATCTCCGACCTCAAAAATCAACTCAAAAAGTTTGTTTGTCAGATCAAACTAACAGATGGAAGCTTCAAAGTCCACACCTTTCAAGATCCTTACCCTCCAATTAATCAGGTGAAGGAAAAAGTCAAGTTGGTGGATTTTGAGTTGGAAAAAAAGAAGAAAGCCTATGAGAAAATGACATGCTTCCTGACCAAAACAAACCCAGGTGATCAAGACACTGTCATTGGGTACCCTTTTCATTTAACCAGAGATGCATTTGGTAGGATAGAGATACTACCCATTTTGGAGACCCTCTCTTATGATGGATATATGATGCAAATTCAAAATTCACCTGATAAAATCGATGCTTTTGATTATTTTCATTTGCGAACTGCCAGCGGTCAAAGTTTCAACTATTGGTTTCCTTTATATGGCAATGAGAAGATCTATGAGCAATTCAAGCAAATTTTTTATAATTCCGTCAGCGTTTTGAAATATGGAATTGAGGGAAAAAAACAATACGATTTCAACCCTGAAATGGTTTTGCAGATTTTCCCTACATTGATGAATAAGACCATTGTAGCTCTTCAAAAAGGAACTATGTTTCAGAGCATGGCTGCCATAGAGGCTTATTGCCATTGGTTGCGACTTTTTCTCAGATATTTGCAGGATTTCCCTGAACTATATGAGAAGATCAATCAAAAAGTTGAAAAAGCAATGCGAAACGCTCATGAACGAAATAAGACCAACTTGGGTGATATGGGTGAATTTTTAATTCTCTTGTCTTTGTCTAAATATGGACTCAAACATAAAGGGGTATGGATGAATTTAATAAAGGAATTCCTGGCAAGGAAATTTCTTTGGAATATCAAAGAAATTAAGTCAGGCCAAAACATTTTTTTCAAAAATGATCTGGAACTGTTCAACAAATCTCCTTTGGCATTCTTCCATGGTATAACAACAGAAAATCTGAAGAAACTTTACAAGGCTCGAAAGGTTTCGAATGATTTGCTTTTATTTAATTTTGCAGCAGCTAAGAAGTTCCTTGTAGATAAAGAATCATTTATTGCAAGGATTGACTCTAATTATGGTGTGATTGATGAAGTTCAAGTGAATGAATTTATAGAAGAGGTGAATGATATCAAGAACAACATCCAAAGTTATGAAGACTTAATGGCTTTCCTTGGATTAAAGCAAAAACTAGACGAGCCTAAGAAAATATTAGCCTTATTCAGAGAAGCCCATCAATTATCGTATGTGCAAGGCTATACGAACCTCTTCGTTCCTAATGTGAATCAAAGCTTTCTATCGAAAATTGACCATATTTTGATCATTGTTCAATGGTTTATCAAAGATGAAAGAAATATGATTTTCTTCAAATTTTTGATCAGAAACAAATCTATGGTCTTTGCTTTGAAAGATTATTTGGTCAGTCAAGATAAAAAAGTCTTCGCGAAGTTCGAAAAATTACCTGCACATTTTTTCGAATATTTGGAAGACACTTCCTTTTTCCTCAAGAATTTACTCAGTCATAAATTCTTGTTCTATTTCTTAACCTTGTTGGAGACAAAAAGCTATCAACAAAACAGTTTTCTTGTCTTGAATAAAATTAATTGTTTGCAAGAGTTCGAACGCAATGATGAATCTTACAAAACTATGATGAATTATGAAGGCATTTTAAAATCATCCATTTGGATGATGATCCTTTCTTTTCATGAGTTATTTGAAGCGATTCCAGATGTGCGAAGAGGAAAAATCGTACTTTTGCAAAAGTTTGCTTTATTTTATAGAGTCATCTTGAAAAATTTCGATTTTTGGAGCACGAATTTTTATAGAGCTATTGACTCACAATTTGAAGCCTTATCGAAAATGTTCGAAAAGGATGCTATTATGTTGAAAGAAACATCAGACTTTTCTTTCTTGGAAAATAACCATTATGATTTCTTAATGTGCCTTATGATCATTGAACATATTAAAAGTAGATTAGTAAATCAGAAAAACGATTATGTCAAAAAAATCGTAACTTTCATTCAGGAAAGTTTAAAAAGCACCGAGAAATTTGACAATTTAAAAAATGACGTCCTGAAAAAAGCAATGATGTTATGTAGAACAATGGATGAACTTGATAACATGAAATTTGAAGTCCAAATGGATCAAACCTTTTACATTTTGGAAAGAGAACAATGTTTGAAAATCATTCATGTTTTAATGGGTTGCAATGAAAAAAATGCGGAAGAGCTCAAATTTTTAAACATTGATGGAACAGTTAACTTATATGGTCTTTTAGTCTAATGTATATATATATAGTGAATTATTTTTACCAAAAACAAAACAAAAAAATGAATTTTACATAAACAATAAGAAATTACAAAATTATTTAAAAAATTACAAAAACTATAGTGATTTTTTAAATAAAAATCCGAATTTTCATTTTTTATATTAAAAAATAAATTATTTGTTAATCATTTTGCTTTATTCATAAATATTTGTCAATTATATATTTTGTTAAGGGAATAGAACATGTCCATCCTGGTGAAACAACATTCAAAAGATGTAAAGAATTCTTATCTTCCTCCACAATGAAATCATTCACCAATTCTCTCGTTTCAACATTCACAAGTTGAGCTCTGATGCCTGGTTTACTGAAAACAATATTCTTCGAAAAGGGGTATCCAAATATGTTCTTTTTCAAATCAGAATAAATATCAACCAATTTTCCTGCATCGTGAAAAACTTTAGGCATATAATGTTTTGGGATTTCTTTTTGCAAATGTCTCAAATAAAACATAAATTTGGATGAGAAGACATTCTTGATATATTCTTTCAAAATTTCCAAAAGTTCCATTTTGGTTATATTTTCAAATCCATTATAATTTTCTTTAGATAATGTTGGAGTCGCAGTTGGTCCGAATTTCAGTTTCCCATCGCAAGTCAAGGTGACATGAACTCCAAGAAAATGGTTTCCTTTGGCTGGAGGGACTGGATAAATCAAGGTTTTAAGTTTTTTGTTATAATTTTCATAGTCTTTATCAATGATATAAAGTCCTTTGAAGGGAAGAGCAACATATTTTTGACAGAGATTGAATTCTTTTGCTATCTGATCTGCATATAATCCTGCGCAATTAATAAATTTCTTCGTTTCATATATTTGATCGCTGATTTTTATGGAGATAGAATCTGGATTTCTTTGCTCAATGCTTTGGTATTTGGAGTTGGTAAACACTTGGACATTGTTGAGTTGTTTTAAATCATCAGTCATTGATTTCATCACCTCCATATTATCTCCCACTTTGGTGGTAGGACTCCATAAATATTGGAAGTTTTTGTTCTTTACTTGGAGATGGGGCTCGATTTTTCTTGCCTGCTCACTATTTAAAAGGTGAATGTCTATGCCATTATTGAGACCTTGTTGATATAAATCTTGAATTCGTCCATTTTCTTCCTCATTTAAAGGAGCAACAATTTTCCCTGTTTTTAAAAGAGGCAATTTCCTGTCCTCGCAGTATTTCGTCAATTCCATATTTCCCATTTTGCAAAATTTTGCCTTAAATGATTCTGTGGAGTAATAAAACCCAGCATGGATAACGCTGCTATTTCTTGTTGATGTGTGGGTTCCCAATGTATTTTCTTTCTCGATAAGGTGAATTTTTGATGTGGGATATTTTGATGCAAGATGCTTCGCACAATTTATTCCAATGATACCTCCACCAACAACCAAGAAATCGGAAACTCTGGAAATGGACATTCTTTGAAGAGTTAATATTCAAAAAAAATAAGAAATTATATTATTATTAATAATTTTATTGGCAGACTCATTTATTGGATAAAATATAAATTTAAAAAAATTAAAAAACGAATTTCTAAAAAATTGTTTTAAAATTTTATTATTAAAATTTTCATTGTTCCATATTTTATTGATATTCATTCTTTTTTCTCGAATATTTTCGAAAATTTTCATTAAGTTTTTCATCATTTGTGCAATCATTTTCGACTTCTCTTATTATAATATTTTTTTTTCTCGAATATTTTCTAAGTTTTTCATCATTTGTGCAATCATTTTCGACTTCTCTTATTATAATTTTTTTTTTTCTTCATAGTCAAGAATGGATGGAAAAATACCAAAGAAGGATTTAATTAAAAAATTCAAATTCGGACGAACCCAGAACACAAATCAAAATCAATCTCAATCCAGTAAATTCCAAATTTCAAATTGTTTTTTTCAATAATTTCTAAAAATAAATAATTAATTGCGTGTCTGATCTTATTTTATTTCCCACCAAAGTTAAAAAATAAAAATTGATTTTAAGATTTTAAGATTTTATGTGTATGATTGGAAATCGTTATCTTCAATTCGTGACTCATCTTCACATGTCACTAGTCTTGCTGAGGCCTTGACTTTTATAAATTCTCCAGTTTTTTCAGTTAAATCTAGTTCCAAAACTTGTTTTATCGCCTTCATGAAATTTAATAAAAAATAAACTAAAGTATTATGATTTATCTTACCAAACGGCACAAATAGCATTCTCCTGTTTTTTTGAAAATATCTGTTGCACATTCAATGCAGATACCTTTAAATTAATTTGATTTGATGATTAAAATTCAACCAATTTTTAAAAATGAAACCTCCATGGCCGCAATCCATGAAGACAGCATTCGGCCTTTTATCGAAACAAATCAAACAACTATTTACAGATTGATCCAACACACTTTTATCTCTATCTCTTTCTTCTGGTGTTTTATCAATGTCACCAGTTTGATTTGTTTGATTTTTGCTATGAGTTGTGAAATTAAAGCTCTTATTCATGAAGAGGTCAGGTTGTGATTTAATCATAGGTGGAGTAGTTTCAGTGAATCCAAAATGAGGGAGATCTTCGTTGAAATGGTCTTTGAGTGAAAATGGAATATTTTTGCTGCTTTGAGCCTCATTCATCATCGCTCTGGCTGATTCATTTTTATTTTCTTCAATTCCATGCTTTTTTTGGAAAATAGTTCCAAGGAAATTTTTTATAGATTGGGGTGTTTTAGTGATGTTTCTAATATTGGGGGATGTCAGAATTTTTTTATTTGGTGAGAGAATGAATGAGTTGCTTTCTATAATGGTTTAATATAAAAAATTACAAATATTTATCTTAAAAAAATAATTTGAACTGAGGTTTCTTGATCTCGTTTTTTTGGGAACTTGCTTTTTTAAAGGTTTGTTGGATTTCAAAAAAGATAGGTTGACAGTTTTGAAATAAGTTGATGATGTTTTTGACTAAAAAGCGAAATAATAAATGAAACATCTTTTTTTCTTTAACCAGGAAAGTCGGGAAGTAAAATTTCAAGGGATTGTTTTCAACTTTAATTTTTTTCTTCTCTATGAAATAATATAAAATTAATACAAAAATATATTCAAATTTGACTTTTTTTTGTTTGACCATCATCTTCCTCTTCCTCCTCTTCAAATTCATCATCGCTGTCTTCATCAGTTCCAATTTTTTCCAAAAAGCAGCTAAACAAAAATAAATTTCACCAAAAATAAAAAAAAAAAACATTAAATCTGCTCTGGTGACTAATGTGTAGAACAACAAAAAAACGATATAGATTGAGATAAACACAAATGATATCAAGATGTTATCTAAGAAAAAAATAATAATAATTACCACACTGATATTAATTACTATGGAAATTTTTTGTTTCTTTTTCATCATAAAAATTCACAAATCCCGTTATTGTTAAAGCTGAATTCATCGTGATTCCCAAAGAGAGATAAAACAACCAAAAAAGTCCTTTGACTAAGAACTTTCTCATTATTTATTACAGATAATGTTAAAAAAACAACTTTCATAATTTTCCACTTTTTCAATGCATTTTTGATAGACTTTCCCTAATAAAATTATTCCAAACCCAAGGCTGACTCCAATCATGATTGAAAAGAACACCCAATAACACCAAAAAATATCCTTCCATTCCCAATCCAACGTTTTATCTAATTTTAATGTGATCATTGTCGATTGTGTGCACAAAAACAAACGATAAGCTAGTTCAATCTTAATATTAATGCAAATAATTAAAAAATGTTAATAAAATGCCATTAATACCCCTTCTGTGAGTATCGATTTATCTTTCACCACTTTGTTATAAACCACAAATAAAATTTGAGCAATAAAATGGCCAAAAATGAGGACCAACGGATAAACCAACGCGTGAATTTGGAATTTTAGCAAGACGATCACAATAACCTTCGAAAATCTTTAATTAGTTAAATTATACGTACTTTATAAATCGCCAGAGCAACACTCTCCAATATATTTAGGGCAGGTCTTGTAAAAATTTTGTTTTTTCTAAAGAAATTTCAATTCAGATTTAGTTTTTAGACAATACGCTTTCGTCTTGAGTAATTTTTGAAGGTAAAATAACAAATTTAACAAGTCATTTAGCCATGAAATTGAAAATATGATGTACAATGGTAACTCCCATAATATATAAGACAAAAGAAACAAAAAGAAAATTTGGAAATTGAAGTGAGTTTTCAATATTTTGGTCATCAACACCGAAACTACCTCTAGATCTTCTTCGTTTTCTTCCTCTTCCTCATTTTCTGCATTATTGTTATTTTGATTTTCATTATCTACATTATTATTTGGATTTGGATTCGGCAAGTTTTCCACTTCTCGATTAGAGATAGTAGTTTCTGCCAAAGCATTGGCTTGATGGACATTTGAAATGTTGGGCTGCACTAACATGTTATTAGGAGATGTGTCTTTTTTTTCTATGATTGAAATTGGATGAATAAGTTCACTCAACGGAGTATCAGGCTTCTCACCTCTGAATGAGAAAATCTCATTGACTTGAGCTTCTATATCATTAAAGAATGTTGTAAAAAATCTGCTTTACTTGATTCGGAATTTTCATTTACGATCATTTTCAAAAGACTCCGTTTTAAAAAAAAATGTTAAGTTTTTCTTTATTAAGAATTATTAGGTTTTTTTTTTATTAAGAAGGTTTGAAATTATGGAATTTTTATTAAAAAAAAGCGGATTTTAAAATTTTTTCCATGGAAACCTCTTTAAAATATTCCGGAATCACCTCAAACACAATGCACACTCGTGTAATTTTTAATTATATTAATTCTAGAATGGTCTTTTGAATGAATGGAACAGGAAAAATTAGGGACATTGTGCAAGAGATGTTTGAAATACTTTCATGATAATAAAAATGAGATAGTTACTTTGTCAAAGGTAGACATATTGATATTTTTATATTAAAAAAGCAAAAATTTAAGATCATCCAAGTTATGCTGAATTACACATCTGATATGAAGAAAATCTTTGATCTCATCTTTATCTTGGAAGGAATCGGACTAATAACAAGGTTTTTGATAAATATTTCATTTAAGTATAGATGATGGCTTTTATAGAATTTCAAAGAACTCTCTGATATATACTGGTTTCAGAGGAATGACAGCAAAGCTAAATGGTTTCTAATTTTATTTATTAAAAGCAAAAATGGACAATTTTTAGAGACTATCATTAAAATTTCGGAGAAAAAAACAAATCCAATTTGTGATTATTTATTTGTAAGAAAATTATTCATTTTTAAATGTTAAATTTCCTTAGTTTTCAGATGAGATCATGATCGATGAGAAAAAATATGTTTTTAGAACAAGTCTTTTCGTAGGGCTTCTGGTTTCTGATATAATTTGCTCGCTCTTATTAGATTCAGGTTTTTATTTATAATTTTCCATTAATATCTATCTAAATTTAAATGACTTTAAGCAAAATCAATGTCAAGAAATGAAATCGAAATTAAATTAGAGTACTATTCCTCTCAATGCAAAGAGCTGTTTTCCAAAAGCTTGGTCAATGATTTAATAAATTTATTGGTGTCGATAAGTTTTGTTGAAAAGTAAAAAACAATGGCTTTCAAACAAATTTTATTTCTAAAAGGAATGAACAAGTCGAAAAAATCACGTGGATTGGCCCAGATTGTATAAATACCAGCGGAATAACAAAAGATCATATACATTTGCTCACGAACCTCGATCAAATTCTAAAGGCAAGCTCTCAAGATGTGATTCCCAAGGAGAATTCATTTTTTCAAACACTTTTCAGAGAGATTGAGGATAAAAAGGAAAAAAAAGAAATCAGAATAAAACAGGAAATTTTAAAAGAATCCCAAGATTTATCTGATAAAAACAACACTAATATCCAAGACATCACTTTAGAAAAAAAAAGGAATTTTAATGATAATTTACCAGTCCCTCTGCATATATCAAAATTTCCTGTATTTTATTTAGATGAATTTGTAAAAAATAAAATTGCCTTAGGAAAAAAGCTTTGCTATATTAAAGTCGAAAAATTGGAAATATAACATAAAAAAACTACAAATAATCATAGGACGAAATTGCCTGCATAAAGACTCTTTGAGTAAATGAATGATAAAGATTAATATTAATTTATGAATAAATAAAATATCAGAGAAAAAAAATTTCAAATGGCTTGTGGATGTGGATTTAAGCGCAGGCAAAAAGATTTCGAGACAACATGCTGCCATATTATACAATTATATTGGCAAAAAGTAAAATTATTTGTAAATTCTTTTTTTATTTCAACGAAATAGTTTTGAAATAAAATGTCTGAGCAAAAAATATCCTATCAAAATTGATGGAAATGTTATTGGATATAAAGACAAAGCTTTTCCTTTATACGAGAAATCTTTCATTACAATAGGTTTGATTTTTATAAAGATCATATAAACATCTATTTCAATAGGAACTGAAACTTTCTATTTTTTGCCTGCTGTCATAAAAAAACTAGAGGAAAAGGAAGAAAAACGACCTGATGAATTGAACGAGTTGGAATCAAACAAAAAGATAAAACAAGAGAGTTATTCTCAATAAATCGATTATTTCTTAATTTGCTTTGATTTCTTGTTTAAATTTGAAATTTTGATTACAATTTTATTGAAAAATAAATTAAATAAGCATAACCAAAGCGCTTAATATTTTGGATCAAAAAAAATGAAATTAAAAAGAAACGCCCGCATAAATTTAAATTAAATTTTGACACCGCGGTTTAAATAAAAAAAGCTTAAATACCTATTGAAATTAATCAACTATAATAAAACAAAAACAAAACAAAAATGACCTCCATCTACAATACACTTATGAATTCCTTCGATTTCGAGATCTCTGAGCTTCATATTCAGAATCCTCTGTTCAAGACCTGTCCAAAAAATAGACATAAAAATTCAAAAGTTTTGCATATGAAGAGAAAATTCAAACACCATATTGATGATGATGATAGTGAGGCTGAAGAAGTAGAAAGAATTAGAAACAATGTGATAGTCAATCCTTTTACAGATTTTTTGTCAGAAGAAAAACATGACAAAGACTGGGTTTTGAAAACACCCATTAAGAAAAGAGCCAAAAACAAAATAGACTCTCTGATCACAAAAAAAAAAAAAAAAACTATTTATACTGATGAAAAATCCGATGAAATGACTGAAATTATCAGAGGAAATTTGTTTCCTGAGGATGAGAAAAATGTTGTTGTAAAAGAGTTTCAGATGAATGAATTACAAAAAAACAGCGATGTTATTTCTATGGAAACTGATGCCAGCGAATCTCAGATGTTCATTCAAAGAATCTATGAAAATGATGTCTACTTGAGTCCGAAAAAATTGTTCTAATATATATACTGCCAACAAAAATTCCAATTGTTTATATTAAATAAAAAATATTAAAAAAAAAAAAAAATCGATATTTTTGTTTTAATTTTTTGAGATTTTGTTTAAAGCTTGATCAACTTTAAAAAAATAATTAAAAAATTGCCAAAATAAAAAAAAACTTCTTAAAAATTTACAATTTTTATAATCAGAAAGATGCCTAATTCTTTTGAGTTTAAAGGTATATAAATTACAATAAACAATATTATTATAACTTAAAAAAAAATATTCAATAGGAATCTTGAAATTTATTTTGAACGGAAAAGACCCCAGGAGATATGGAAGAGCTAATCAGATTTTTTTTTATAAATATCAGCAACAACAAAGCAATAAGAACAAGGAACTTTGCGGAAAAATAAAGTTTTCTTATTAAGAAAAAAAACATAAAGAAAAATTTGCTAAATGTTTTTTAAAAAGATCTGAATAAAATTTTCATTGAATTTTATGTTTTTTTAAAACATTTGATTTTTTTGTTTTTTAAACATCACACAAATTTCTGAAAATATCAGCTCAAAGTTCAATAATTTTTGTTTTTTTTCACAAAACTATTCGAAGGAATCTGGCAAAAAAATTTATCATTTTTAAAAAATAAAAAAAAATTGTTATGAAATTTGAAAAAAAAACAAAGAATTATATAAATATGAAATATTGCTTTTCTTTGATATTAAAAATTATAAAACTTAAAAAATTCTGAGTATGAACAAATTGAATTTTAACAAAAAGGAGTTCAACGCTGATAAAACTGAGAAGGAATTTGAGGCGTTGACCTTAAAGATGTCCCTCAACAACCAGAATATTTTCGACTTTGAGGCTGACATATATTATTTTATTAGTGAGAATTTTGGTTTATGTGGTCAGCTCATCCAAACTCTAGATTTCAAAAACTGTTATTTTATTTACAAGAAAAATGAAAAACTTTTGATGATCATCTTCAAAGCATTGCAGTCTTACGACAATCCCAAATTTCCAACAAAAGAAATCTATTTTGAGTTGATGGATCCCAATAAAGATGTGAATTCTCTTGATTACAATGTGGTGATTAATCAAGCGATAGAAAAACCTTTGAAGGATGTGATTTTTCATGAGGATAAGGCTGTCACCTTTTTTTTTGAGAAGATGGTCCGTTTCTTGCTGTTTAGTATCAACAATTCATCCGTTATTTTAATCCTCAGAGATAAATTTTTAAATGGATGGCAAAATCTCATCAAAATTTTGTTTGTTCGATTCAAGGTCATGAATTCTCATCTTTCGCTTTTTCATGTGGGGGTCTTGGAAATGAACATCGCTTATGCCCTCTTCCTGATGGAAAAATTTGATTTTGCAAATATCTTTATGAACCGAAGTTTGAAAAATCTTGAATTTTTAAGCAAGGTTGAGAAAAGCAAAGGTGCATCTCAAGACAAGGAGGATTTTGTCGAAAAAAAGACAGATTTTTTATGTGTTTTAGAGTGAGTTTTTTTTTTTTAATTTATAATATGTTATGATAAATAGATTATTGGCCAACAAAAGCCAAAAAGAATATATTGATGAAAGCGTTTCATCCTCAGAGAGATTGATGAAACTATTGGAATTGGGATATTTCTTTTATTCGAACGTTTTGGAAAAACTAAACAAGTAAAATTGATTAATCATTGATATTTTTTCTGGGTGTTTAGGAAAAATGATGCTGATTTCGCAAAACAGAAATCCCAGAACTTCAAAAAAGAAATTGCTGGAATCCTGCCAGAGAGCGAAGAACAAAAAAAACCCAGTTCAGCGAAAAAGAATGCCGACCCTCCGAAAAAAACTACTTTGAATGAAGATAACTTTAGTTCAGCATCATTTAAAACAATCCAAATTTCGGAGACATTGGAAAATAATTTGCTTGCAAAGGAAAACATCATATTTCAAAAATATATGTAAATAAATAATTAAAAAAATGATAAATTTTAAATAAAAATGCAGAGAGGTCAACAAAACAAGATATAAAATCATTATGGTGCAAATCAATGAATATAATTGCATAGAAATCTTTTTGTATTGCAAACCAAGACATTTCTTGAAGAAGATTTTTATCACCTATGATATTTTGTTGAAGTTCGCAAAGAATTTGGAAGAAAATGTGCTCTCTGATGAGAAAAATCTCAAAATTTTGTTTAAAAAGTAATTAATTTCTGATAGTTGAAATTTTGGAACTCATTTTTAAAACAAAAGATTGGCCAAAAAATTATATGTGAGAGATGATGAATTGTTCATAAAGGAAATGGAATTTTACCAAACATTGGAGGAGCTCATTAAATCAACTAGTGGTAAATCGAACAATTAAAATTATTAATTTTAGTGTGTTTTTTTATTTGGTTTATAAAATATTTGGAAAAATATATATTTTTGATTTTTCGCTTTTTTCATTTTTTTTTTTAATTAATTTTTAGTTCCAAAATCTAACAGTTATTTCTCTTCCATTAAACATTGTTTTGTCCATATTTTCTAAAATTTTGTATTTTCTAACAAAAACAAAAAATTCAATGAGTACGTATCGCATTTTCGGCTTCTTCCTGATCATTAAAAATAACAAAGCCACTTCCTTGAGATTTGCCCTGGAAAATTCAAAAAAACCAATGATTATAAAAAATTCTTTATCTCTAAAAATACAGAAAAATCTGTTTTTATATCAGCTCGAACGACTTCCCCATGAGCCTTGAAAGCGTCCTTGAGATTTTGCCATGAACAGCTATAGGGAAGGTTCTGAACATAAAGTTTGTATCCTTCTTGGAAATTGCCTCCTTTGTCACTTCTTTTCCTACTACTTTCTCTTCTTTCATAAGGCTGAGCATAATATTTTTTCTCCTCATGAACTAAACGAGAAAATTTTTAAGACAAATAATATATTAAGACATTTGGGATTTTTGTTGAAGTGGACTGGTTTTCTTTCATAATTCTCTTTTGATCTAGAACGAGACCTCTCTTTTTCATATTCTTCGTCTCTGTCTCTGTACTTGTCGGAGCTTCGGAAATTATCATTACCATGGAATCTGTCTTTATTGTTAAACTCTTTCCTTGGAAATTCTTTTCTAGGGAACTTTTCGAACTTCTCCCCTTTATTGTGAGATCGATTTTCATTGCTCTTTTGAAAGAAATGTTTTTCATATAAAAAATTAATTAAACCTCTTTCAAAAAAATTTTCCTTCCCTTGAATTCAGTTTCATTGAGCAACTGAATAGCGTTTTGGGCTGCTTCATTCGAGGAGAATTCGACAACTCTTATAAAAATAATTTATTTTTAAAAAATGAATCATAATTTAATAAAGTACCCGCAGCCTTTTGATTTCCCGTAAGAATCCATAAATACATCTGCATACAAAACATCACCTGCGGTTTTCATGTAATCTTTCAAATCTTGCCAAGAAGTTTGATAGCTTAAGTTTCCGACGAAAACCTTGGTGAAATCTTTGCCGGAGCTTTCTACATCTAATAAGAAAATCAAGAGTTATTTTTCTGGGTAGTTACTCATTGCATTTTCAGAAAGTCTAGGACCCCTTTGCTCTTTGTCCATTTTGATGACTTCTTCCAAAGGAACAGTTAGTTTATTCATACGGTAAATTTTTTTTTTTTCAAAGAAAGATAAGGATTTTTTTTGTTTCTTAGGTTTTCGTTCTAATTTAAAGAATTATTTGAATTAAAAAACATTTAAAAATATGTTTGGGTTGATTTTAAAATTTTTGATTTAATTTTTAAAATGCTATTTCTCTCTGAAAAAATTAAAAAAATATTACTTTTTTTTTCATTCAATATTACAAAAACTTTAAACCTTAAAAGTTATGCTCAAAGTCTACTCTTAGAACTAAGCCATCCAATTCAGCCCCTTTAATATTTTCTATTTAAAAAAAAACTTTCTTTAATAAGTTATCTACTATCATAGCTCTCAATAGCCTTCTTTGCTGCCTCTTCATTGTCATATTCGACGATAGCAGTCCCCTAGAATAGAAAGAAAAATATAAGAAAAGATCATTAATCAACTTTAGAACGTCCTAAATCATCCCATTGGATACCTAATTTAACAAGATGCCCATTTTGCTCAAAAAGCTCCTATTTATTTTTGGTCAATATATTTTTTATAAATTAACAAAAAATTTAAATTTCTTGGTTTTATTGGGTTTAAAATCTGAGAAAATTTATTTATGATCACCCTTAATTCTGAGTTATCAATGTTTCTGTCTAGATTTTCGATTCGCAATCTTCGAAAGTTAAGTTTGGATTGGTCTCCTTGTTTTTCAATTGTGAGAATTTTGGGTTTGGTAGAGAATTTTGGGTTGCCTTTAAAGCTGGAGGCCTTTATAAAGAAGGATTTAACAACATCTGCTTTGAAAAATATCTAAACTTGGAGATTATTAAATTTTCTGATTGGCTTTTTGTTTATCCGATTGGTAGAAAATTTCCGATATTCATTTTTGTTGTTGGAGTCTTTTCTTGAAACTTTTATTACATCATCCAATGACATATTAAGATATTCTGCCATTTTTTTAAAGCTTGATATTTTTTTAATTATTATTGAATTCGTGTTTTGTATTTAAATAAACATTTTAAATTAATTTTAAATAACAGAATTTCGAAGTTTTTTAATAGCATTGACTAAAATGAAGATGGAGTCTGGAGTATTGATGAAATTGAAAATGATATAGAGAGCGAAATTTTATTTTATGAAATTTGTTAATTGAAATTAAAGAAGCATTTTATGGAGGTTATGGTACCTGCAAAATCATATATATGGCATTGATTTTTGGAAATGGAAACATTAATTAATTGATTTAAAAGACATGTTAAAAAAAAAAAAAAATGGAAAAATGGAAAAAACAGAAAAACAGAAAATTAGAGAAATATGTCTGAAAAATGGATGGGAAAAAAATACATTATCTCATATTACATTCACAAAGAAATTTTATCATATTTTAATAATATTTTAAGGATTGTATGCAAAAATGTTGGGAATATTGATAATATTTAAAATATTTC
>Ga0302186_10000743_pt1 | contig 28347 bp, 22 predicted proteins | sample II_Bog_E1_2_FD_198782 | JGI IMG/M metagenome (GOLD analysis project Ga0302186, IMG submission 198782) | Peat permafrost microbial communities from Stordalen Mire near Abisko, Sweden - II_Bog_E1_1 | ecosystem: Environmental > Terrestrial > Soil > Wetlands > Peat | place: Sweden: Abisko... | reverse complement strand
TAATATTGCAAAATTTTTTGATGAAAAATATATTTTTTTTTTAAAAATATTCAGTCAATATTTGTTTTTTTTTTTAAATGAACTTCTTTTTATCAAAACTGAAAAAATTAAAAAAACAAATGACTACTTGCACCTTTTCAAATGGAATTTTATAAATATATAAAAATAGAAACTTACATAAAATTTAAAACCTTTTTTTGAAAATTATAATTTATATTTTTAACGAATTTTAAGATGAACCTTCTCAATTAAAAAAAAAAATTCATAAAAATCAAATCATCCAATTCACCAAAATTTCTAAAAATTTTGAATTTAATTACAAAGTTGAAAAATAATACGTTCCCAATGAATAATAAATACATGTTATTCCCTCGCCTCTGAATTTAAATATTATTACCATCCTATTATAATTAAAAAAAAAATCAAAAAATCAAAAAATCAAAAAAAAAAAAACGCATTCGAGCTATTTTCCCACATTATCCAATGCTTTCTCCTCATTTCGAAACTAACTACCCCTCAGACCTCATTAGTTTGAACAATATCCATTTAAATATCGTGAATTCTTGTGGTTATTGTTCATCCAAAAAAACTTGGGTCACGTCAGGTTTTTCCAGCCCTCAAATGTCATGTGAAACCTATCAAATTCTATTGGAAAAAGGATGGAGACGTTGTGGGACATTTTATTATAAACCTGACTTAACCAAATGCTGCTGTAGGCCATATTCTATCAGATTAGAGGCCCAAAAATATAAATTTAGAGGCTCTCATCTCCAAAGTTTAAGGAAATTTGGCAATTTCCTTAAAAAACAATCTGACCCACCATTAATCAATCCAGATCCACCAGAATTAGATTCAGAGGCCAAGCAATTGTTATTCGACCTATATGACGAAATAAAACTCAGATTCAAAATAAATGGGAAAGCGCTGGAGCTCATGAAATCTGAAGAAAAAGAAAAAATCAGAATAAATGCCCCGAATTTGAAAACGAAGAAATTCCAGAAAACATCAAATTTGATGTGGTTGATTTTTATAGTCAATGAGCCGATCCTGAGATCAGAGAATATTGATTTCAAATCTTTTCGGGAAATTTTGGCGATTTTTATTGAAGAATTTATGAAGCAAAAAAACTCAAATCTCCTTTTGCAATGTCATCATTCCGGCTACATTTCAATAAAATTGAAAGAAAAACAAGTAAAAAAAATCAACACCCAAGAATTCATTCAAAACATCCTTTCTGATTCCACAACCGGCTTTGAGATCAAAACGGTTCCAGCCGCTTATGAGGAAGAATCCTATGAGATTTATCGAAAATATAGTCAAGTAATACACAATATCACAGAATCTGAAAGCTCATATAGATCCTTCCTATGCCAACAAGCCCTCAATACAACAGATTTCTCAGGTCTAGACTCTGATTCTTCTAATGATATGAAATATGGATGTTTCCATATGAAGTATTATTATAATAAGAAACTTATTGCAGTCGGAGTTATTGATATTTTGCCAAAAGGATTGAGTTCAGTTTATTTCTTCTATGATCCTGATTATAAAAGAAACTCATTGGGAGTCATTGGATCCTTAAGAGAAATTGCCTTGGTTATGAATTTGAGCAACATTCTACCAAAATTCCAATATTATTATATGGGATATTATATTCAAAATTCAAAGAAAATGAAATATAAGGGAAATTTCGAACCGGCTGAACTTTTATGCCCAAAAACCATGAAATGGGTTCCTTTGAATGAAAAAACCAGAACATTGATTAATCAGAACAAAGAAGACCCAGGAATTAGCGAAGAAAGTCCCATTGAAGGGAAAAAAAACGATGAATTGGTCAAAGAATATTTTCTAGGTAAAAAAAAGCTCTTTTTTCTTGATGATTGGATTCAATTGGGTGAATTGCAAAGCAAATATGTGAACCATTTCATAGATAATATGATAGGATTGGGAAAGGCAATGGGAAAAGATGTGATGGATAGATTGGAATTCACAATGATTTAATTATTTTGTATTAGTAAATTAATATAAGTTAATTCAAATTTTTTTTTTATGATTAATGATATTTTCAGAATGCTTCAATTATCTGTTATCTAATCTCTCAATGTAGGAGTAATTTAAAACAAATATATGAGAATATCTTTATAATATTTAGGAAAATCTTTGAATTTGTCCCTCAAAACCATTATCATTAGAACTTTTGAAAGTCTTTCTTTGGTGATTTTTTGAACCAAAAGTTGAATTTTTTGTATTTTTTCTTCTTTGATATTGTTGCTTTTTACAAAATTCGAAAAAAATATGTTAATATTCAGTTACTTTGTTAGAATTAGTTCGCATTTTGTCAAATATTCAAGTTTCCTTATGCCTTCAAAAATTAAGAGATCAAACCCTTTTTGATTAATTTCATTCCATTCCAAATTCAAATAAAAATTGACAAGAGTTTTATTTAGTCCACAGGAAACTAAATTGATTAATCCATCATCCCCAATCTCATTCCAAGTCAGGTCTAAATAAAGACTTATCAACTTTGGAAGTTGAGCTAGTCCATTTTTAACGAGATTCAGAAATCCTTGTTTTGTTAAATCGTTTCTTCAAAGAGAAATCAGAGAATTTTCGACACATAAAAATAAAATAACCACCCAATTAAAACCATTTTCAATTTTTTGAGTTCTCTTTGGACTAGCAAAACTTTCTCCGCAAAGAGAGTTATACCCTCATCTGATATTTCATTTCTTTTAATTAAAGAATTAAAAATTTGCTCAGTATATAGGAAAATACCCTTGTAAATTTAGAAGTATGCTCTCTAAAGTCGCTTCCTTGAATTTCGAAAATCCCTTCGTAGATAATGCCTCCATTCCTTCAAAACCTATTTCTTGACTATAAAAATTAAATTGATTTTCGAAAAAAAATTAGAGAAAAGCTACCCTTTCAAATTCACAACAACCCTGGTGATCATGGCTTCGGATGGCAACTTATGAGCAATCAAATGATCAAGATTTGATGTTTTAAAATCAGTTTTTGCTTTCATAGAAATGTGAAAAAATTTCCAATAATTATTGAATTTATTTATTTAAAAAAAAAAAAATGGATACAAATCCTGATACAAAAATTAATGAAAATGCAACAAATGATAAATTGAAAAAAGAAGAATCCTTTCTTCAAAATCTAAAGAAATTAGAACAATTGGATTCCTTAATCACTAATTTCATTGATCATTTTAATCAAGGTCTTACAGATCTAGCCTATCTTCGCTTTAAAAATGAAAATCTGGGATATTCTTTAAACGCAGGTTCTTATTCCGAAACCCCAGCAAAACGAGTTCTCCGAGAATCAAATAATTTATTTTTCATTGAGATTAATAATGAAAATAAATGGAATTTAGAGGAAATTGAAGAGGAGGAGGATTTTGATGAAAATTCACAATTTTTGAAGAAATTTAAAGACGAAAATGATACAGAACTCAAGAAAATAGACATTAATGAACAGATTCTCACGAAATTCGGGATCCAAAATAGAGATCCTTTGGTTTATCACTCCCAGAATGAATTTATAAAGGCGCTTGAAAAAATAATCGAATTAAGGAACTTCTTAGAAACCTCGGGAGTTTATAAATAGATTATTTTCTCATCAAAATTCATTTTTTCTATATATTTATTCATTTCTTACCGCCTTGAATTTCTAAGGCTCCTTCATTCTGTTTTCTTTTGAAAATGCTTGCAGGTTTACCCATAAAACTCACATTTTCTGATCTAACATTGAATTCAGCCAAATCCTTTGATTTACTTTGTTCGAAAGGTGGCACATTTGGAGGCATATTCCCAACATTTTTCTCATCTTCTTCAGGCTTCGGAGCCTCATTATCAAAGAAATTATCCTTATCCTCCTGATTCACAGTTCCGACCCTCACAGCCATTAAACTCACGAAATATTTGAGATTACAAACGCAACAAGCTGTGAAAATAAAGGTCAAAATAAAAATCACGAGATAAATATATCTCGGAATCACATATCCATCAGTCTGAAATTGTTCTTGTTCAGTTTGGGCTCTTTGCGCTTCTTTAGGAGCCAAAAAAAAGAACAAAATCAAGAAAATCGGAATTATCAAACTGAAAAGAAACCAATATTCAGGATATCTCGTCGCTCGACCAATTAAACATAATATAATCGCCACGACACTTCCAAACCCTATCACGAAAACACCATATCCCACACCCACGATCAATGATGAGGAGGAGGTTTGGGCTGAAGCTTGAAGCGAAAAAAACAGGAAAAAAAAGAAAAATTTAAACATTTTCTTTAAAAAATTAAGAAATTTAAGTCTTTTTTTTTCTATATTTCGCTATGAATTCCTGCCAATCTCCAATGCATGCCTGGTATTTGAAATATGATTATTTCACTATTAGTGAAGCGGGTTTCTTGGATTGTATTGAGGAAATCATCAGAGGACTTAATATAAGTCTAATATATCTTCAAGCTGATGAAATTCTGCTTTCTTCAAAACTCAATAATGCCTGGATCAATGATTTCCAATTTTCAAGCAATTCCTTTGATAAAAGAATCCAGGAATTTCTCATTGGAATTCTCAGTTATTTGATGGATTTCCTAAAAAACGAGGTAGCATGTTCAGAAAATAAGGAAATCATTGAAAAAAGCTATAATTTAATAAGTTTAGAAGTCCATTATTGCCAGATCTTTTGGAAATCAGCCACAAATAAGCCGATTCCTGATTTCTTGAGAGATCGGCTTTTCTGCAGCTTATATAGAATCGAATGCATGTTATTGAGTTTACATCGAAGCCAGAATTTAAAGGAAAATGAGGTTTTTTCTGGTATTTTGAAGCTTTTGGCCGAGATTTTGAAGGCTTTGATGCTCGAAATGGAGGATTTGAGGGAAATTTATCATGATTATTTCAATTATCTCTTAAGAATATTCAATCTATTCAAGTTTTTTAGGTTAATTGAAGATCCTGAAGCTTTAGAAGATCATCTTTCTGAGATTTTCCCTTTGAATTTAGTGAAGAAAATAATGAATGGGCTTCTAGAAAAATCGCATAATAAAAACTCTTTCAAAGTCATTAGCAATTCATATCATTTACTTATTGAAGAAAGTCTATCGGAATTGAGAAATAATAATAAATCCGAGGATTTAGCTTCAGGTTTCGTGATAAATCGTCTCTCCTCAAAAACGCATTCAAATTCATTCGAAAACAACCCAAATAATGAAGAATTCGATGTTTTGAATCTTCTCAACAAAAGAACCAGCAAAAGCATAGGATTAACCTTATCGAAAATAGAGAAAAACGCAACTGACCCTATTATTACCACAACTTTAGCTCATGAAAGCCCGAAACTGCAAAAAACCCTGACTTTTAAAGATTCAGAAACTGAAAATATCGAAGATATCCCGTTTCTTAATCAATTGGCGAATTCCTACCTCACAACTCAAATTATGAGCACTCAAAACTTCTATACTTCGTCCAATTATAAACTAAATAATTTGCCCATTGAAAATCAAAACGATTTGTCTATAATTCGAAGCAAAATGTTATTGAAATCCCCGAATTTGCCTTTTAATTCAATGTTAGGCATGAATCTCATAGAAACAACCATTGATGAATCTTTAGGCTCGAAAATAGTCGCAGGAATAAAGAACAACAAATCGAAGAAAATCAACTTCGATGATCAAGAAACACAAAATCAAAGGTTAAAACCTTCACTTTTATCTCTCCAACCATCGAAACAACCAAGTTTTACTAAGAAAAAAAGCGAAATCGGTGATAAATTAAACCAGAATCTCTATACTATCTTATTATCGAGAGATTCGGCTCAAATAAGAGATAATATAGTCATTGCGAAAAATAAGAAAAATGGGGGTAAACAAACCACGCAAATGGAAAACGGAGATATTGAGGATTTCTTCGAGAAAAGAAGAAAAGATCGAATCATTCAAAGTAATAATAGAGAAAGCTCAATGAAGGATTCTGGAGATGAATATATGACTAAAAGCGGGATGAAAATCGAAGAAGTTCAAAAACCGCAGGAAAAAACCTCACTTCAAAGCAATGATGAAAGGAAACCTCCTAGAGATTTCAATAAGAACCCGAAAACTATCGATGTCAAAATCATAAAGGAAAAAGACTTCATAAAAATCAATAAAATGACTGCCATTACTGATCAATTGAAGGCAATTTTGGTTCATGAACCCTTGGCTCAAGAACCTTTTGATGAGGAGATCATGGAGGTTTCTGAAGAAGATGAATGGGAAATTGAAGAAAAAGGCATTTTTTCGAAATCCTCGAATCTCATGGATTTTAAAAAGACCTTCCATGGCGATTTAGAAGAGAAAATTGAAGCTTTTTGGTTCATTCCTGGACTTAAATATGGGGATCAACTCAGAAGGAAAAATATCATGGACTTTTTCCAACCTGTGCAATTTCTTTCAGCTAGAAGAAGAGGAATGTATCAACAAATTTGTGAGACTCTTGTTACTGATAGGAATGATTTGGCTGATGAATCAAAGGGAGATTGTTTGGTTTGTAAAAGAAATCGGTCTTTAAGCAATATAAAAGAGGCTCTTTGGCAAGAAATTTAGATTTTTTTCTAGTATTTTACTTAATTTTACAAAAAAATTTGTTTAAATAAAAAAATTTAAATACAAAATTTAAATAAAATTAATTTAAATAAAAAAAATTTAAATAAAAATAATTTTAAAAAAAAACAAATAAATGGTTCTCGAATTAGTTCCCAAAGCACCCAAACCTCAGGCTCAAAATTCATCAGAAGCCATAGTTTATGTTCATACCACAATGAAAGGAGTTCAATTGGGTTTGGTTCTCGGGTCTACAATTGGAGTTCTATATTCTCTCATTAGACTCAAGCGTCTGATGTTTTCAAAAATAGCTCAAGGCATTAATTACGGCATCATTTTCGGTGTCGTGGCTACAGATTTGATGACTTACTATCGGCTTTCAGGCAGCAATCTTGAGAAAAACCAAGGCAGGGCCTATCGAATTGAAAGGAATTCCAATCAAAATGTCATTGACAACTTTACTTTTGGGGGTATGTTTTTAGGTCAATTTACTTTTGCCCAGGTTTTATCACAAAATATCACGAAAATCGCTTTTATGAAGATCTATACAGGAGGTTTGATTGGTTTTTGGTTAGGCGCTGCTTATCTTAAACTTAAATAAAGTCTTGTTATGAGGAAAACAAATTAAATGAATATTTTCTATTAATATATTATTTAGATTTCATTAGTTTAGTCGTTTATGTATTCAGAAAGTTCAATTTCTTCGTTTATGTTATTATTAGGATCTAGAGATTCAGAAAGATCTTTTTTGCCAAGAAACTTCTCCTTAAGACAACTCCTCACATTCTTATTGAAGCCATAAATGATCGCATTAAATAACCCTTCGAATGACACGAAAACTATTTGTAAAACATTCAAAGTGGTGGAATTTTCTGCGAAAATATTGTAAATCCTATTAATAGTCGTCCAACTCCAACAAAACACCAAGACCATCGGATATGAAAAAAGCCGAATCAACAAACTTTTGCTGACTTCTTTTTTATAGAGCCTCTTTAGAAATCCAATGCATCTTATATACCAATAGAAATTAAATCCCAAAGCAAACCATAGAAAAACCTCGAATTCGAGGATTCTTATCATATTCCCCCAGAATTTCGCTGTGGGATCTATCACAATCCAACACCAACATCCTGTATAGCTATACATGCCTAAAACCAAAGGACTTTACTTTAAATTGTCTAGTATTATGTAAATTCAAAAGGAAAAATTACAGGAAACTATAGCAAATAGGAAATATGAATCCAGCCATTAGATATTTGATTTCCTGATGATCTATGTCAGGCATTTGATAAATCAAGGTATTTTTTAATGTGTAGCTGATAATCACAGTCCAAATCACAGAAGATAATTGAGCTGCATTGATGAGATAGGCCTGAATCTCACAAAGTGGGCTGAAATATTCAAAGAAACTGAGCATTTTCGCAAAGGAAAAACATAAATCTGCCATGGATAGATAAATCACCAATTTAAAGCCAAAAGTTTGGAGTTCAGGGAAATAATGATAAACTGAAACGATAAAGAAACTGCCTAGAAACGAAAGCACAGAAATTAATGAGGAAATCAATGAATAAGTAGCGGTTTCCGCAGGGTTCAAAGCCAAAAACTCATTGTTTATCATAATTTAATGTTTTTTTTTTTAAATATACTAATGCAAATTTAAGAAAAACGATCTATTTTATAGAGAAAAATCGACCCTTCTTTCATAATAACAATTTTTTCCAATCCCGCTTCTTTGAGTAAATCATCAAAGACACTTTCTGGATATTTCGCCCTATAACAAATTGAGAAAAGGATTAGAGAAGCTGGGAATTTATCTTTTATTGTTTTGAGGGTTTCCACTAGAGGTTTTATTGAATCCGGCCAAAATAACACATCTGTTCCAATCACTATATCAATATCATCGATTTCCTTCAATAAATCTAGAGTGTTTTCCTTCCCCCAAAGCAGTTTTTTCACAAAAACGTTCTCTTTTTTTGCGAAAACCCGGTTTTTCTCAAGAAGCTCGATAACTGTATCATTTCCATCTGTTAAATAAGCTTTTTTGGCATATATTGATGAGATTAGGCCTGAAAGGCCAACTCCTGAGCCTAATTCTAAGACTAATTGATCTTTAAAAATCGTGGGGTTGTCTATTATATATTTTGAAAGATATTCAGCCGCTGGCCAAAGAATTTGGCCTGTGAGATCATAATCTGTGGTAGAAGATGTTAAGGAAAAGAGAGATTGGGAGATTTCTTGATAAGAAAAGGTGATGGTTTGATAATCTTTGGAAATGAATAAATCGGGATCAAAAATAGATTCCATAATATGAGGAAAATTTAGTGAAAAAAGAACTGATTATAAATTAAGAACCCGAAAAATTATGAAAAAATTAAAAAAATTAGAGAAAAAAATGAATTAAAAATTTGATTTTCGTTCTATTTTGTGAAAAAAGCTATTTAAAACGGCTTCTAAAACCATAAATTATAAATTTGAAAGGAGTTTTAATTATATCTTTATAAGAAATTTAAAAAACCCTGTTAATGGCTCAAAAATTAGAGGATACTTTCCTTCTTCCATATGAAAAAGACGTAACTTTCTATATTTAGTTGAAATTTGTAATTTTTGAGAAGGAAAATGTGGGTCTAGCCTTAAAAACGTTAAAAAACCCAACAAAACCAAAACCCCGAAAATCCAGAAAAAATCAATATTATAACAAAATGAATGCCAAAAGCTTGTTTTTATTGAGTCAGTTCTATGAAAAGGTTCTTTAAATTCATTTTAATTGTTCACTAAAATTTCTGATCTTAGAATAAATATCCCTCGAAAGAGGAAATCAAGCTTTTGGCTAAAACGGTGAGGGAATCCAACGAGAAAATCACTAATTGGTTCAAACATAAAAGAAGAGCTCAAGTCAAACAAGGAATCATGAAATTCCAAGTTTTAGACCTTAAATTTAAATTTCTTAAATTAAGAGCTTTTTTAGAAGAAAAAAGTCTTCACTCAACAGGAAAGTTTTTATTTGATGAATGAATTCCTAAAGAATAAAAGACCAAATTTTGCGAAATATCAGGAAATGTCAGAATTTTTAAATTTCCATTGTTTTTCTAATTTTTTTTAATTTAATAGCGCTAACATTCTTAAATGTGAGCCAAAAAATGTCATAAATTGGTTCAGTTATAAGCGGAAGATTATTTTGAAAATTGATATTTTTCGTCTTCAAAACTTGCAAAAAAAAGATCATCACACAGATCAAATTTTACCTTTCCTAAATGTTGAAACAAATCCTTGCAAATCCATCGAAAATGACATGAAAAAAGAACCAACTTTGAATAAAATGGAAATCAATAGTCCTTACAAATTCTTTGATGAAATGAAAAATCAGGAATCTTTTGAGAAACAAAAAAATTCCATTCCTTTTTCGATCAAAATAGAAGAAGAAGAAGAAGAAAGTCCTAAAGAAGACAAAAGGCTAGAGAATTTCTCAAATAAATTGAATTATCAACTCGCAAATATCAATAGAAAATTATTGGATGTTTGGAAGTTGGAAGAACAGGTGAAACTTTTCAAATTTCTTGTGAAAAAGTTGTATTTTTCGAAGAAAAATTAAATTTTGTATATTTTTTTTTTCTATTTTATTTAAGGATTTTGAATAAATTTAAACACACTTAATCTGATTTTTCTTCTAAATTTAATTATAAACTTCTTAACACGGAAACATTAATTTTTTCTTTCATAAATTAGCTTTTTTACATTCCTTCTTCCATTTTCGCCTCTTCAAACCCATAATCTATATAATTGGGATTTTCCGCAGCCTTATATTCATCAATCAATTGTTCCACAATTTGTCTTTTTAAATAAAAAATCGTTTTAATTTCAATGAAAAACCATTTTTTACTTGCTATCATCAAATTCCTCCAAATTATCCTTAAACAACATCTCTTTTTTATAATTATCCAAAAAAGCGTTTCTTTTCCTTAATTTCTCATATTGTTTGATGACTCTTTCGAACAGCTTTATAAAAAAAAAGAAACCATTAATTAATTATAAATATCTTTTTTTTAAAAAAAACATACAGTATATATGCTTGTATGATTGGCCAACATCAATCCGCTAACTTTATGAGAAGTTTCAATATATGGGCTTTTTTTTGATAAGGCCACTTGTATTGAAGCAGGTCCCCAAGGAATAAAATTGGCTAATTTCCTTTCTCTAATTCTTTGAAGACTCTTATGAATTTGTGTGGCATCGACTTCTCCTTGAATGATATTCAAAATGCTGATATAGACTCCTTTTTTTGTTGATGCACTGACCATGATATTCTTAGTTTGTAACAATCTCCTCATAACATCTAAAACAGTGGTTTTTCTGACAGAATTGATGCCTTTATCCACAGTCAAAGGTGTATATCCAGTCATCAGAAAATGGCATCTCGGAGTAGGGATCAATGAGGCTAAAAGTCCAATAAGATCATTGTTCATATATCCAGGATATCTCAAAGTAGTAGTAGAAGCAGACATCACAGTGCTTACTAAACTATTAGTTTGAGAAAAGCTGGGATTAGGGATCTTGAGTCTATCAACAGCAATTCTATTCAATGCTGTGTTATCTAAAACAACCACAGCATCTGCATTCAAAACCAATCGCTTTAAAGTCAAAAGCGAATTATAAGGCTGAACCACTACATCAGAAGTTTCCAATTGATTAGGAAACACTGAATAAGTCTGAATGATCTTCTTTGGAAAACGATCATTAAGCTTCTCAAGAAGATTAGACCCTAAACCTGAACCAGTTCCTCCTGCGATCGAATGGATCATAAGGAAACCCTCTAAACTATCAGATCCATCAGCCTCTCGATCTATCATTTCTATGAGATCCTCTTGGATTTTCTCAGCAGAGGCATAACCACATGCCCAATTATTCCCAGCACCACCTCCATCTTTCGAAATGAAGATATTTTCCGGATTATACAGACCCGCGAAAACAGAATTTTGAATCATATTAATCACTCGAGGCTCTAAATCTATCAATAAAGCTCTCGGGATATAATGTTCATCATCAGCCTTGAAATAATTTTATCAGAAATTCATGAAATTGTATTTACTTGATAAAAGAAGACATCCTTACGATCATCACCATGGGAAGCGAATTCCTCAAGAACACCCTCATTATTTATACCATGTTCCTTGCATAATTGTTTCCAGAATTCCATTCCAACTAATTTGTTGAAAAAAATCAGTGATAATGAAGAAATTGAAAAGAAAAAGAACTTTGGTTGCCACATTGACCGACTTGAAGAGTGATGATTTCGCGAGGCATTTTTATGAAAGGATTAATGCAAATTTAAATTTAAATAGAAAGAAAGAATTTAAAGAAATTTAAGAAGTTCAAAAAAATTCAAAGAAAATTTGAAATTGTTTAGACAATAAAAATTTAAATTTTAGAGATTATTTGTTTTCTAATTTATAACAATAAAATCGTTAAGAAAAAAATAATATAATTAAAGAAAAAAAAAATAATAAACAGATTCTAATCTTTAAATTTTTTGATAAAGAAAATAAACACCAAAACTTCTTTTTTTTTGTTTCTTTCCTTGGATTTTTCCCTTCTTTCTTCTTTTTTTTCAATACGAGCCGTTTTTTATTTTTTTTATTGAACCCAAAAACATTGGCACTATTTTTCTAGCTTTAATCCGTCAAAATTAGAGATAAATATTCAAAGATATCTTAGAGTTCCCTTCTAAAAGAAAACGTCACAGATTCGTCTAATCCGAAATTTACAAAAAATACAAATTTTTTTTTAAAAAATCCACCTTCTTTTCGTTTTTAGCCAGTTAATGAATTCAGACATTCTATTTTCTGAAGACCAGTCTGAAACTCCCAATTCTGGTAAATAGATTCACATTTTTTCTATTTTCATTTTTTTAATGTTTAGTTCTTTCAAAATCCAGTCAAAAAATCTACCTAAACCGAAAAGAAAAACTTGAACAAAAGCATGAATCTGAATTAATTCGTTGTAGAAGCTTTTTCGAAGAATTCATCGAGAAATTCAAAAGTCCCAATAGCAATAAATTCGGCTTCAATAAGGTCTTGGAAATAGTAAAAGTGCCTTTCAACTCATTGCCTTCAATGTGTCAAATCAAAGCGTTTTATATGAACTATCTCTCCAGGTAATTGTGATTTTTGCCATAAATAAAAATTATCCTAATTGAAATTAACCATGAATTTTCTTATAATTTTCTTGTTTTTTTTAACGATTTTTTCATTTTTCATTGATAGGGAAACTCGGAGAAAATACATGAAGAAAGGCCTTTGGAATGAAAAGGAATTGAAACTTTTATTATGGTCTGTGGTGTTTTATAGTGAGCACATTAGCCAGAAAATTGATGAATTTGTAATATTAAATCTCGATTTATCAAATGAATTTTAAAATAATTATAATTAATATGCAAAGAGTGACGCTGATTGGCATGAAATCTCACAATTGTTTCCACATACTCCTGCTTTGAAATGCAAGGCCAAATGGTTCTCCATCAAGAAATCAAAGTTCATGCGGGCCAAATGGACTCCCGAAGAAGATTCTCAACTTTTATCAATGATGTAATATTTTTTAACGATTTTTATTTCGAAATAATTTACATTTTCTAGGAAAACTTCAAAAAAAGGAAAAATCTCTTGGAATGACATCGCGACCACCATCAACAATTCCATATATAAAGGCGAATTCATGCGAACTGGTAGACATTGTAGAGATCGTTGGGTTCATCATTTGAATCCGAAATTGTCTAGAATTCAATGGTCTAGCGATGAAGATCTCCAGATCGTGCGATATGTGATGGAAAATGGCAAAAAATGGGCCAATTTAGCCAAAAATATGGATAACCGTAATGAGGATTCTATCAGGAATCGTTTCATTAAGCTGATGAAAAGTTGTAGAAATAAGGAAAGAATTGGTAAAAATATGAAAGAATGCAAGGCTGAAGGAAATATGCTAACGAAATTACTCAATGAATTGAACAAAAAATCGATGAATGAAGAAGAAGAAAAGTCTGAAGATCAAAATAACGAAGCAATTCCAAATAATTTGGGGTCGAAGAGAAAAAGAGAAAAAAGTCAAATAATTAAAGAAGAAGCACACAATAATGTGAAAATGGAAACTGAAGAGAAAAAACAGGAAAACATCTTGTCAAATCCAACAAAAATCGAAGAAAATCCAACAAAAATTAATGAGACCATTAATAATCAAAGAAATTTATACGAGTTATGGGATCAATTTGCTATGCAAAATCAATGGATGTTCCAGGAAATGATGATGCAAAGAATGAGGTTGATGGCTAATAATTTTTTATGGAATCCGAATCTACAGAACTCATTGTTAGGAGGCGCTAAGACTTTAAATAATAAATAAATATATAAATAAATAACTAAATAAATGCTAAATTTTTTTCTGGATTAATAATTGAAAAATCTCTAACAAACATTAAGAAAAAACACTTCTTTTTATTTATTTTCAAAACTTCAATCATTAAAAAATGAATGGAAATAATAATGAAAATCTTGAAAAAATCTTAGAAAAAGCGAAAGAATTCCATAAAAACTTCGAAGTTCTTATCAATGAATATCCTATGGAAATTGATAGAAGAATGGCTTTTCTGTTAGGATTTTGTTCAGCGAATCTTGGAATGTCTAATGATTTAAAAGATCTTACGAATCTATTGGATTCCTTAAGGAAAGCCAATAAAAACCAAGGAAATTCCTTAGAAAAGTTGAAGAAATTGCAACAGGAGGAAGAAAAGCAATTTTTTGAAGAAAAAATTGAAAAAATGGAAAAAATTGAAAAAAACAAGAAAGAGGAATTCACTAAACCCCAAAAACGCCTTAATTTCAAAGAAATCTCTCAGCTCAGTTCAGCTGAAATTTGCGATATTTGTCTGGAAGATCTCTATAAATCTCCAATACATTTAATGGAAAATTGTTCTCATGTTTTCCATATCGAATGCCTCAACGAATATCTCAACAATGCGGTTTTTCTCTTTAATATATAATTTTCATAGATAATGCCTTCTTTCTATATATATTAAAAGATAGATCAGAAAATCAAAGCAAAAGATTTGAAATGTCCTGATTCCCATTGCAAATCGCTTTTTCTCATAAATGAGCTAAAATTGCTCGTCAATATTGAAAAAACCGAGAAATTCCTGAACAATTCTCTCGAAAATTATATCGATTTCGAGGCTAAAGATGTATTTTTCTATTATAAATTTATACATGAAAAGTTTTTTATATGAAATAACGAATAGGTCTCATGGTGTCCCAATCCAGGCTGTAAATTCGCCTTTATCAATAATGACTCCCAAACTTCGAATTTCCAATGTCCTCTTTGTTTGAAAAGTTATTGTCTTTTTTGTCGAACTGAATATCAAGAAAAGAAACATATATGTCCTAAAACAGTAATTCTAATGATTTTCCTGAGAAAAATTAATAATAGACCGAAGATTCGAAATTTGAAATGTTCGCAAAAGGCCAGAAATTCAAACAATGTGAAAAATGCCGATTTTGGGTGGAAAAAACTTTAGGATGCGATCATATGACCTGCCGATGTGGACATCAATTTTGTTATAAATGCGGAGGACCATATAGAAGTTGTGATTGTAAAAACGACGATTTTTGCAGAATTATCTAACTTAATCTTTAATGAGAAAAACATCGTTTTTTCATTGTTAGTTTCATTGAAAATTCATATATATTTCTCATAAAAAACTTCTTTATATATAATTATATATATTTACAAAGAAAATCTCGATGTTTCTATCTTTTCCTTTTTTTTTCTTATAAAGTCTCATTTTCCTCTTCTTTTTTCGATATTTTCGCTTCTCTTTTCTTCAATCCTGAATTCCTCTTCATTTTCGGCTTTTCTTTATTATTATTCATCTTTTTCTTCGAATTTTTATTCAAATTAACGGACTTTTTGCCTAAAGAAGAACTCCTCACTTTTTCCTTATTTTTCTTTAAAGAATCTAATAAATTATCCAATAAATCGCGATTAGGACTTCCTTGTTTTTTCAACATTTTCTCTATAATTCCTGCTTTATTCTTGCTTTTCTGCTTTATTTGTAGAGTTTCTAATAATTTCTGCAACAATTTCGTTGAATTATTCGAGCTTTTCAGATCTTCTAAATCTTCTTTATCGAGACTTTTCCTTGAATTTATTGGTTTTTGATGGCTTTTTTTGGTTTTTTCTATAAGATCTCGTTTTTCTGGCTCTAATTTATTGCCCATTGGTAATAAAGGACTTTCGATTTTCGAATCATCTTCTGATTTCTGCGAATTACTTGAAGATTTCTCTTTATATTTCATTTCGAAAAGTTCTGCTGAATCTCTTCTTTTGAAAAAATCCTCATTTTTCTTCTTATTATTTCCTGAATTCGGCCTATTTCTTGAATAATCACCAGGAAACTTCTCGAAATCATTGTTATTAATGGGCGAATTATCGAATTTATAGTTATCAGTCTCAAAAAACGCTTTTTCTTTTGAATCTGTGCCTATTGGAGGAGTTAAAGGACGAAATAATGGATTATGAGGCCTTAAAGCTGCTTTTTCATCGATTTTCTTCTCTTCATTATTTTTCTTGCCTTTTTCTATTAAATTCCCGTTATTATTCGAACTAAATTGAGGACTATATTCGTTTTTCCTGTCGATATTGCCGCTTTTGCCTTGAAATTTCTTGCTACTTTTATGGTTTTTCAAGGTTTTCAATTCCTCGGAATAATATTCATTCCATTCCTCATCATTAACCTCGATAATCCCTAAATCCTCGAGATTATTGTCATGATTTTCTTCGATTTCCTCTGGGAAAACCTTATTTTGATTATTATTATCATCAAAGAAGAAATTGCCCACTTCATCAGCCTCATAAATGAATCTATCATAATCTTCTTCGATATCATCTTCATTATAATTGGCCCTTTCAATCCAAAGATTTTGAGGCGGCTTATATTCGTTTCTAAACATAGCAATCAATTCCTGCAATTCCTCATTATTGAGTCTTTCCATCCAGAAAACATTCGCCTCATCAACATTATTATTATTATTATCGAGGAAATTATTATTATTTATCGAAGAATCTTCGAAATTCTGCTTGTCATTTGAGTAATTCTCTATATTCGGCAATAATCCGCCTTGATTCCCTTGATTATTAGTGTTATTCATTTCTAAAATCGAAAATTCTCGTTTCAATCGAAACAAATTCATTATCAAATCTTTCGGTCCAGCCAATTGAATTAAAGTCGCAGCAGCCGCTTGATTTGTGCCATCCCAATCGCTTTGAATATCGAAAACGCTTTCCCAAATAGCTTGCGTAACGATATTTTCAAATCTCCTGAAAAAACGCAGGATTTCTGATATTTCAATCTTTGTGAAATCGAAACCGAACCCACAGAAAGAACCCAAGATATTCAATCCTCCAGTCCGACATTCTGATTCTTTCGAAGTTAATAAGGCTAAAAGTATTGCGAATATTGAATGTAGAAGGTTTTTCATAAGACTTGGCTTATAAAAAGAAACATCGGATTTCACCCAATAACAGATTATTCCATAGGCTAGACTCCGGATATTCGACCAACAGGAATTCATAAGTCCCGAAATACTCGGTATTATCCTCAGTATTTGGAAAAGCCTTAAATGCAAATATCGATCATCTTCAAACGAAAGACGCAAATCTTCAGGAAATTCGTAATTGAAGATATCGATTACGATATAATTAGGCTTTAGAAGATCTTCTTGATGCGAAAACACACGATTTAGCTCAAATTTCACATCAGGAGTACCCAAAATAGTCTGGAAAAGCTGATCAAGAATCAATAAACCATTGAAATGCAACTTTGGGTCAGAAAAAGACTTCTCCCAACAGGTTTTCACTGAAAATAACACGAATTTCGTCAATAAATAGGAGTTATAATCGAAGAAATTGCAATTTTTATGCGATTTCAGGTATCTTTCTAGGACTTTTCGCACAATTTTCAAGCCTTTTAAACGGACTTTCGCATTTCCGGAAACCACCAGTTTTTGAATAGTCGAATATATTGGATTTGTAGTCTTTAAAAGATATAACAAAATGAGAAATTGTTCTTCTATGAGATCTTCGAAGAGTTTTTCTGCAAAAGTGAGCTTTTCAAGGAAAAGCTCATGATTTCTATTAAATAGCTTGGAATCATAATTATTAATGAATTTATTAGACTTTGCTTTTAAAGACCCTGACATTAATAAACTATTGGATTTTATCGATGATTCCAAACAATCTTCATTATTATCACGATTTCCTTCGAAAATAGGCTCGTTATTTTGAAATAAAGTAAAAGACCAAGCCTCGAATAAAGTTTCCATAGATTTCTGAGCTTTGATTTGTGAAATTAAGCAATTTTTCGCTTGTTTTTGTGCTTTGCTTCTCATAGTGAATTGATCAATTAAAGCATTGATGGCCTTTGGAATCAATTCTTTTTCCTCTTGTAGGAAATCAGCGATTTTCTGAAGTAAAAGCTCGAAAATTATAAAGGATTCATCATAAATACTATGAGGAATGCAATCACAAAAGATTGAGAAAAATTCAATTAGAAATCGATGATCGAGTTCCTGTTTAAATTCATCAATAGTCCTGAAAATCAATATTATCGAATTCAAAACTTGAATAGAAGGAGCTTTTTCACTGATGATTTGTAAGGTTTTCTTTAGTAAATTAAAGGAAATTTCCTTGATATGTTTCAAAGGATTTTCCAAAGAATTCAGGACTTCCAAAAGACATTGCCAAAAAGTCTTGATAGTATCGAAAAAACCGTTATTTTGCATATGAATTGCTTGATTTCCAGTTATATTATTATTGTTGTTATTAAGAGAATTGTTATTAATAACTCCGGAATTTATATTGATATTGTTATTATTGATATTGATCGCATTGATATTATTAGCATTCATCATTAATAAATCCTCGATCATTAAAGTCAAAACGCTTGAAAAACCATCGAAATTCACAGCCAAATTGTTATTATTCATGTTATTCCTGATATCCCTTCCGCAAACCCCCCAAATCTCGCTATTTTTCCTTTCTCTACCACATAAATTCCTGATAATATCGATAAAAACCCCTATCCCATTCAAATCCTTTACATTTTCCTGAATATTCTGCATGTTTTCTAATGCCCAATCGCCCAATTTCCGAGCTTCCAATTGAGGGAAATTCACAATAGCCTTAGTTTTCACGTTTTCCCATAATTTTTGGGCTGCGAGTCTTAAAGAATTGCTTTGTGGTGTTTTTCCTTCTAAATATTGTATTAATTCAGCCACGAAACTCGTGTTTATTTCAAGATCTCCTTGACAAATTGCAGTGATTTTCTCAGCAATTCTAAAGACGAATTTCCTTAAATCGCCATTCATTTCATTAAGGAAAATATTCGGTGCGATTATTTCGATAAAAAGTCCTCTCAAAAGAAAACTACTGGCAGAAGTCAAGACATTAAGGAAACTTTCTAATAAATGATTATAAATATCGACTAATAATTTCTGAGTTTGTGAATGTTCAGGAATTTCCTTGTTAATTTCTGAGGGTTTATTAATAAGTTGATTATGAATTGGAGTGCTTAAAGGTAAAAAAACCTCAGAATCATGAGTTTGTTGCAAAGGATAGGTTAAAATCATCGTTTTTAGAATTAAAGCTAATTGCAATGATATCGAACAACCTAAATATTCCATTAGAAATTCTAGGCCACGAACAGCCGCTATTTTCAAAGGATCGAGTTTTTCATAAAGCATTTTAACTAGGAATTTGCAAAGATGAGGACTAATTTTCAATAAAGCTGTATAAACATCGAAATTGCTTGAAATCAACAGGCTATTGACGTTATTGTTTAAAGATTTGCCAAGGAAAAGCTCAGTTGCTTTGAAATAAGCCTGCATTTTCTCATTAATCATAGATGGTTGTTTAATGGCTTCAGCTACCAAAAGTTGTATTTTAGCGGCTTTAAATGTTTTTCCAAACTTTGATTGGAAAAAACTAGCAGATTTACGTAAAACTTCTGCTGCTTGTAAAAATCTCCTTGCGTTTATCAATGCAAGTCCTAACAAAATATTAGTTTCATAAAGATCTTCAAATCGTTTGTTTTTATTAAATAGCTCTGAAATGTTCAAAAGAGGAATCACGGAACTAGAATTCGGACTAATATTCAAACTAAAACCATGTATTTGCACTGAAGTGAAATAATTCAAAAAAAGCTTCGACATATCAGGATTATTACTATTTGGATTCATGTTTATGATGAAATTTACTCGAAAACTTGAAATAAAGGCAACTGCATGATAACTCAAACCTTTTTCAATCAAAACCTCCTGAAAACCTAAGGGTTTTATGAAAGTTTTATCATTATTATGTTCGAGAAAAGTCTCGATTTCCACGATTTTGAATAAATGTTTCGCTTTTTCGATATTGGGACTGGGGAATGTGAGACCAGTGAAAAGAATGGGATAGGAAAGATCATGTGAAATAGCGAGTTTTAAATCAAGATCATGCGATTTTATCGATATTGCCGATGTGGAGACTTCAAAGAGGATATTCGTTAATGGGGGACTCGATGAATTTAAGTTCATTTTTTTTTTTTTAAATTTTTAAATTAAATGAAGTTTTTTTTTTTTTTTTCTCTTGTTTGAATTTTGAAAACTAATAAAATAAACTAAATAATATTATGTTTTTAGTCTTATTATTTCTTTTATTTTTGCAACGATTGGGTTTCACGTTCAATCATATTAATTTTCTCCTTCAATTCCTCCATTTTCTTGGTTTGAAGCTCATAAATCTTCCTATTTTCAATTGTGTCATCATTTAAACCAGAGAGATTTTCCTCATTTTCCTTGACATTTTCGGATTCAAATCGGCTTTCCATTTTCTCGTTATTATTGTTTTTCTTCTCTTCTTCGAGTTTAGGGCCTCCTTTAATATCCTTGATGTTTTTCCTTAATTTATTGATTTCCCTAATCAAATCGACATTTTCCTTCATGATTCTTAAATTATCCTGTTTATGGATTTCATTATCTTTTTCCAGATTTTTTTTCAACATCCCCACTGATTTTTGTAGATATTTCTTCTGACTTTTATATTCTGATTCAATATCCGGGTCTATTTCCGGAGGCTTCAAATCTTTTGTGCTATAAATGTTGAATAAATTCGTCGATTGATTCTTTAATTCGCCATAATTCTGAATATATTGCACTGCCTTATAAACATCATCCTTAAATTGTTTGATTCTCACATTCTGATAACTGATATGTGAACGTTTTTTCTTGATTTCCTCATTAAGTGTGCTTTGAATAGAATCGAGGTTATTGACGAATTCACCCAATTGATTGTTCAATTCATTGAATTTCTTCAATTTCTGATCCATTTCATTCGTTTGTTCCTTCATTTTCGCTATTGCGGCTTCTCTAGGTACAATATCGCGTTTCAATTCCTTGATTTTATGATCCAACACGAATTTAAACCGTTCTAATTCCTGTGATCTTTTCTTCAATTCGCTGATCTTATTCTCTTTATCGCCGATAGTCTTATCTCTATCCTGGATAATCCGCTTTATTTCATCGATATCGCTTTTCAACTTCAGGTTTTGTTGCTTATATTGCAATTTGCTATCATCCAATTCCCTTTTTTGACCCTCAACATCATTCGCATCATTTATCAAAGCCGCGATTCTTTTCTTATTCAAGGAAATCTCGCTTTTCGCCTTTAATCCCGTATCATTAATACTATTAACTTCTTGTGAATGTTTCGCATATAAATTCTGAATTTCCTCTTCTGTTTCATTATTTATTTGTTTCAAATTTTCCTCATATTCTTTCCTACGATCTTCCTTTTCTGCTGTCAATTGTTCCCTTTGTAATCTTTCGAATTCCAATAACGAGTTATTTTCATCCTCCAATTGTTTGATGTTTCTCATATGAGTATTTTCTAAGGTCTTCATTTCCTTCTCATATTTGGTATTTCTGATGCCTTGATTTTTTTTGGCCTCCTCATATTTCTGAACTTCATGCATTATGAGTTTTTGATTAGTGTTATCCAATTCTTGAATTTCGATTTCGAAGTTTTCTCGCATCAATTTCAATTCATCCTCATATTTCTTTTCTCGATCCTGCTTACTTTCCAATAAACTGTTATAATCCCGGACATGATTCTCCTTATTCGATTCTAATTTTTCCTTCAATTGCTTAATCAAATCATCTTCTTTCGCTGTGGTGTTTTGACTTTGTTGTTGATCCTGCAAATTCTGAGTGAATTGATCAGTCATTTCCTTTATCGCATCCAATTCAACTCTAGTTATCAAAATCTCATCGCTTGGTTTTGAAAATCCCTCCTTTATTTTCATCCCTCTGGCCTCTTTATCTTTAATTTCAAATATCATCAAACATCCATCTCTTCCAGCAGTTATCAAATATTGATCATCATAAGTAACCCTCATTTTCTCGATTCCTCGATCATCATGAGCTTGATATTCTGAACAATGACCACTTAAAGGGAATTTATAACATCGTATGGCTCCTGCACTTTTGGTTTCATCGCAAATTCCAGCAAACAACAACTTATTACTCGTTGGAAATGCAATTTGACTGATTGCAATCCCCATATCCTTCCTATCATCAGAAGTCCCATCCAAAGCCACTTCCTTTAAAAACCGTTCGGTTGACCCTTGTTGTGTGCTATGTCCTGCAGCAAATATCATCTTATTATCATTAGTTAAGGCCACACTCGTAAATGAGATGGATTTTGCATAACTTGACACTTTATTTAATTCGGCGTTAAAACCAAAAGTCCATGCACAAACCATGCCATCTTGACCCCCTGAAACCAAAACAGTATCATCTTTGGACCAATAAATACAACGTACTCTTGCTGTATGGCCTTTGAGCGTGATTGGATTTTCACCTGTATAAGTATTGAAGATATGAATAGTCTGATTATTGGGGAAAGTGCCATTGACTACTGCGAAAAATTGGCCTCCATTGCTATATTTGATTTCCCTACAGCCTTTAAATGCGAAACTATGATATTGTGTGATTTGGTTATTAGGAATGACATTCATTAGAAGGATTTTATCTGCGAAACCGACCACTAGATTAAAGCCATTAGGATGAATAGATATGGCGAAAGGCTCATCATGACAATTCGTCATCGTTTCCAAAGTTTTCTCTTCATAATTCCATATTTTTATTGTTTTGTCATTTCCTGCAGTCGCGATCAAAGGTTTCCGAATAGCAATATCCATGGAATTGATCATCTTATAATGGAAAGATAATGTTATAGGTTCTAATAATGATTCTCGTAATTCCTGTTGATCAATCTCGATATCAGGTTTTAATTTCGCTCCAAAAATCATATTGTTGCTAAGAATACAACTTATTTTCTCTTCGAGGTTCGGAGAAACCGCTAGACTATTAACAAAGAAATCCTTATAATCATTCAATTGTTTCGCTTGGATCTGATGACAAACATCCCATTGTTTGCTTTCTTCATTGAGTCTATATACGAAAATCAGACAAAAGTCTCCTCCGACGATAAATCCCTTGGAATAATTGGTGATACATCTAATATACCAGCTTGCATTCAAAATATTAGATGGTGAGTTCTTAAAAACACTTTCAAATTCACACATTCCGTCTAATAAAATCAATTCCCCAGTTTCATTACCAACGACGATTTTTGGCTCTATTGTCAACCAACAATGGCTGGAATAATTGTTGTTGAGCTCTGAAGGCACGCCATTGATTGTGGAATTTATGAGTTTCATGACAGGGGTCTTATTATCTTCTGAAGATTCTGAAAGCCTATAAAATTTAAAGATCTTGGGTCCTAGGACTGAAACATAGAATGTGTCGTTGGGATTGAATGCGAGTTCTAAAGGTTGAATCACAGATTGTGAGATTTTAATAGGAATGCATTTGGATTTATCATAATGCCAATAAACCAGATAAACATCTCCACCAGCTCCAGACTTTATAAAATTAAATGAATCATTTTATTTTTTAAGGGAAAATACCAAGGAAATAAGATGTTTGTTCTCAGATCCAGGCGCAAAAGCTAAAGAAATCCATTCCTTTATGACACCATCATTGAATGGCAGCGTTTTCTTCTTTTTCTGTGTCATTGTGTCGAAAATCACGATATTCGGCTTATCACCTTTGAGTCCCAAAGCCAAATATCTTAATAAAATTAGATATTTTAAATAGTAAAGATCATTATTGAAAATACCTGCGATTTGGAGAGAGACACATACAAGAGAAGCCATGAAAATTTTCAAGGCCATAATAATAAGTTTGGGTTTTTTCTTCGATATTGTAGGAAACTACTTGATAACCTGCAGAATATAAAAGGACCTGTTCATCTCGATAATGCAGATTATTGGGAAAGGAATCATTCACCCCGAAAATATATTTGAGCTGAATATGTTGTGACGGAATTATTGATGGTATTGTATTCATTGAATTTTTTCAAACTTTTGGAAAATGTTAAGAATAAGTTACGATTTTGAAAAATTTTTTTTCAAATTTTATTATATATTTAAAGCTTCCTTTAATTAAATAAAGTAGTCTTTAGCTATTTTATATCCAGTTTCAACTATCTTCGCGAACCTTTCTGAGAAAGCTTCAAGATTTTCTGATATTTCTGCATTTTTCGAGTTTTTTAAAACTATTTCTAATACTCCTATGATTTCCCTTTGACCTTCTAAACTTTTTATCACGATTGGCTCGAAAAACACAGGCAAAATAGAGGAAATATCCACATTTGGATCAAATTCCTTATTTTTAAGGCATTCTGCAAATATCATCGATCTTCCATTAGCAACAATAACTCCAGCTAAGCCGCAACTCGCGTTTGAAGTCTTGATTCTTCACTTATTTATAAAATATAAAGAATTAAGCAGAAATATCGTACTCATTTTGGGATTTATATTCCACGAAAAACTCATTTTCCTTAAATAAGAACTTTGTCGTCGATATTGCAAATATCCTCTTGCTCCATTTAATAATACATGCTGAAAAGTCGCTTTTTTTCCTAATTTGAGTTAATTCCATGAGAAATTCCTGGAAAAGTTGTTCGAACCTTAATTAAAAAAAATTCTCCTTAAAAATTTAGGGAAAAAACTATACTTTAATTGTTTCCTTATGATTTCTAATGTTCGCAATTTTGTTATGATGATTTGTGAAGCTATCAACATAACAAGGCAATTATATTCATCATTCACATCAAAATTATTGAATTTAGAAATTTCCAAGACTCCCATGCATTCCATATTATTATTATTTATAATAGGAAAAACCACGGTTTTTTCTCTAATTTTCTCTTTTCCGTCCATCGCATTCATATAAATCATTGTTTCCTTAATATATTTCGCAGCTATTTTCCTCTCAAAAACCTCTTTAAAAACTCCAATTTCTTTCAAAGCTCGAACCTCATTTTGCTTTGAGTCTATTGTATATAAAATGCCGGTTTCAGTGTCTTCCAACCATAATAAAGTCTCTTCACATTTGAACACTGTCTTAAGGTTTTTGGAAACATTTAACATTAATTCTTCAATAGAACCTGCTGTTTGCAATAGGCTTATCGATTCTGAAAGACATATATTCAGGTTTTCAGAGAATTCCCTCCAATTTATATAAAGATTCGTGATGAAATCAATAGCCGCTTTTCGTTGGAAAGGGTTTTCGAGATTTGATATTTGGGCTGCAAAAGAAGTCGGTCCATAAATCGCGAGATCATTGAGCATATTAGCGAATTCAGGCTTCAAATTATAGAACTTAAAATCCAAACTGTTTGGGAAACTGTTGGAATTGTTGGAAATCAAAGGAAAAGCCTCGGCTTTGTTATTAATGAAAAATTCCTCGATATCCTTCTTCTTTCGTAGGCTCAAATTATCCACTTTTTTCGTTAATTGCAGGACTTTCCCTTTCAATTGTTGATTCATTTCGCTTAATTTTTCGATCTCCGCATTTTTCGCGGTTATCGTCCATTTTAACCCATCGTTTTCTTTCATTAAATCCTTTATTGAGGTATTCACTAAATATTGATTATGCGAATTCTGGACAATTGCTTCAAGTCTCGTGCGTAAAGTTATGACTTTTCGTCCACTTTCAGCTTGTTTCGCTGTTTCATGTTGAACTGATCTCAACATTTGTCCATTTTCTTCCAGTAAAAGCTGCTGTTTTTTCTCTAATTCATGAACCCGACTCTCGAAAATATCTGCTCTGGCTTTCATTTTATCATGAGATACTTTTAATCGCGTGATTTCAAGAGATTTCTTCTCGATTTCACGATAAAGATGATTCAATTCGATCTCGTTCCGTGAAACTGAATTGAGAGTTTCAGATAATTCCTTTAAAGTCTCCACGATTTTGAAGACATCCCTTTGATGAATACCGTTTTTTGAAGATTCTTCCATTAAATTGCCTAGATTCATCACAGATTTCATACGAAAATCCAATTTTCGATGGTTTTCCTGCAATTTCATGCATAAATTATTATAAATATTCATCAATTCCTGAATCGAGTTATTCGGAGTTTCCATAAGCGAAAAATCAGAAACATTCATTGGTGTTAACATATGGACTTTCTTAATATTTTTTAGTTCGTGTTCTCGATTCTTGAAGTAAATTTAAAGGAAAATTGCAATATTTTTCAAAAATATAACTGTGAGTTTTTGCTTGAGATCCAAAATCTCTTGCTCCTTTAAGGAATCAGAATTTGGTAAAGGATTTTCAGGCTTTGGTTTGGGTTTAAGGTCTTTTAATGAATTATCGAAAATAGTGTTCAAGGCTTCATCCATGGAAGCCAAATTCACAAAAACTGAAGATTTCGAAGTTTTCATATGTTTGAAATTATGTGAGTTCTTTTTATCGGAATTCGAAGGCCTTGAGGTTCTATTGGCCATGTGATGGTCTTCTCATATATTAACGAAATTCATATTTTTATTAATATAAAACGTACCTCTCGATGTAGAAAAGGCCCGAATTGTGTTAGAACCGTTATTGCCAAATAGCATAAAAATTATAAAATATATAAAATAATATTGGAAAAATGAAATAAACAGAAAAAAATCTTCCAAATAGGTTTGTTTTCAATTTGTCAATATTGTCAATTCTCCATTGTCATTCATATTCAAGATTTTGTTGATCATAAATTCCATTTGTTTTTTCAAATAATAAATAATGTTTATATTTAAAACTATTTTAAAATAGAAATTTTTGTTCTTGAAGAAGCTAATATTAAACAACATTTTTAATTAAAAAATATAGTAATTCTGATTAAGCCTTTTTTTTAATAAAATATGGGATGTCGATTCTTTCCCGGCTCATCAAGCGCTGAGGAAAAACTCCTCTACTACGAAAAATATATCACTCGTACACGCATCAATTCTCCTATAAATCATAAGGAAGACATGGAAAACAGCCCTAAGGCCTGGAATTCTTTTGTAATAGATCGTCTCCATAAACTAGATCAACGAAACCTTTGGCAATCCTACACTTCAGAACTCATCAAATTCCTTGAAGAAAAACCTTTGGAACAATATGTAAGGCCGATCAATTCCAAGTCCTGGCTGAGTCTTCTTGGTAATTTTTGATTTTTTAAATATTTTACAGATTTTTATTATTTTTTTCTTTAGAAACAAGAGCCAAACCTGAGAAAAAACCTTATAAAACATCCTATGAGTTGCCAAAAGACCCCAAATTCGCAGGAGAAGTGAAAAAGATGGTTTCTTGCACTGATAAGGAAGTCACGAGGTTGAGAGAGAAGCTTTTAAATGAAATAACAGCGCCATTACATATTATTTCGGAGATTCTGGCGAGATTTTCAGAACTTTTCCTGAATAAATACCTAATTTTTTTCTCTGTGGATCCTCATAATGATTTGGAAATGTTGACGAAGAGCTTTAGAAACGATATTTCTATTCTGATGCAATTGGTGAAGGATATGATAGAAAAATGGTATTTGAGCATCATTTTGCAGCTTCCTTGTTTAGCGAAAAATCGTCATAGGAGACAAGATTTTATGGATATTTTGATAAACCTGACGATTTTTTCAAACACCAATAATATTTATTACACATTGCATAATCTTTATGGGCTTATCACTAATGCAAATGAAAGGAAACTTGATGATGTTATGGAGATTCTCATAGATATAAGGCCAGAAAACATGGACATAAACCCAGTGTTTGCCTTAAAAAATTGCCAGGAACCTTATATAAATGTGATAAATATATTAAATGAGCAGAGTTCTCATATATCTGCTTATGAGAAATTTATAATTATTTGCAGAGTGAAGGATGAAATCATGGAGAGCATTGAGAGATATTGGGAAACATGGGACCCAAATATTCCCGCGCAGAAACTCATGATTGATTCTGATCAATTGTTGACCATCGTCACATATTGCATTGTGAAGACCAGGAATTGCAAACTGGTGAGCTATTTGGGATTTATCAGAGAATTTATGGGAAAAAATCAACTGGAGAACTCATATTATTTTACTACTTATGACGCCGCGATGAATTATCTATTAAAGCTAGAAGAAGATGACTTGAAGAAAATTAGTGGGAAATAAAAAAATAATTAATTTGTTTTAATGTGTTATTTGTTATTTGTAATGTAAAACCACATATTGATCAAGCACCCTAATCATTAGTTAACTGCGAGCGCAAACATTCAAAAATTCTATTTATTTTAAAGGATTTATTTTTTTTATTTTTTATTTGACTAA
>Ga0302186_10000740_pt1 | contig 28400 bp, 34 predicted proteins | sample II_Bog_E1_2_FD_198782 | JGI IMG/M metagenome (GOLD analysis project Ga0302186, IMG submission 198782) | Peat permafrost microbial communities from Stordalen Mire near Abisko, Sweden - II_Bog_E1_1 | ecosystem: Environmental > Terrestrial > Soil > Wetlands > Peat | place: Sweden: Abisko... | reverse complement strand
AAAAAAACCCAAACCCCCCCCCCCCCCCCCCCCCCGCTTTCTTTAGTCTTTAAAATAAAAATACTTTTGGGAAACTAGTCACTACATAATTGAAATTTCTTTTGAATTTTTCTGTAAATCTATCCCATAAAGGAGCTTTATAGATAAGTTTTTGAATCGACTTTGAGTTTAGAAAGTAATTTATGAACAAGGCGATAAACATTTTAGTGAGCATGACTGATCCACAAATCAAAACCAAAATAAAATAAATCGCAGCCTTGCTGCCAAAGGCTCTCATATATTGAAACATGATGACATGCCATTCTTCATCTAAAAAAATTAAGGTAGTTGTCATCACAGCATCCAAAAAAGTGTCATAATTTAATCTCGGAGTTTCTCCATTAATCAAATCATGTGAAATGTTTTCCCCATCCAATCTCACAGTATAGGCAAAAATTTGCATTCCATATAGACTTGCAAGGAGATTAAAGATAAGAATTACTATAATGAAATCTAAAGTTTTTCGCAATGTGGTCATTGTTTCTCTAAAGAGCATAGATCCAGTTTTCCAATGATCTAAGTCAGTTATGAAACGAAACAGCCTTAAAAATTTCATTGATTTTATTCCCGGACTGGATACAGTCTGCGGATAGAATAAATTATCCTCAATACTGATTTCATAAATTATCTCGAAAACATTTAACAAGATTATCAGGAAATCAATGATATTATGAATATCTTTGAAATATGATTTAAGCCCATAAACTGTGATTTTCATCAATATTTCTCCCACAAAAATTAGAGTTAAGACTAATTGTAAGACTTCGCATATATAAGATTGATAAGTTGTCTCATCAGCAGAATAACCCACGATCAAAACAACAATATTGAGGACAACTAACATGAAAATAAAGAACTTGAAATTTTTATTTTCTATGAAATGATGTAATTTTATTGACATAAAAGTTTCATTCACTGATAATTTTTGTTTTGAATAGCTCATGGATTTTCGGATTTGATTTAATATTTGATGCTTTGGAGATATGCCTAAAACAACAACTTGATTTAATTTTTCTGCAGGTATTCTCACATCTGTTAATAAAAAATGAAAAATAACATTATTCTAATTATTACGAATGTGATCTCGGGTTTTCAATTTTCTGGTTGCAAATGTTTTAATTCCTTTTCTCTGATATGTGAACGCTTGAAAAACGGATCCCGTCAACATTTGATAGAGAATTAAGCCTCTAAAAAAAATTTTTAATTATTCCTAAATTAAAATTTACACTATCAATAAGAAACATAGAGAATACAAACCAACTAAAGTTTTAGAGACAGGGGTCCAATACTAAATGAATGATAAATGTAAAAATATATTTGAAAAATAAGAATTACAGTATCATTTATGCTGCTCCATCCAGTGAACGTCAGGTAATTAAGTCCACTTAAGGCAGAATACAATATGTTATTAAAATTTGAGATTCCATAATTTAAAGCTTCAACATCTGATTCTGATTGATTCCATGGCAAATTTCTTTCAATAGCTGAATGACAAAAAGTGCTATTTTAAATTTTAATATATAATTTTTTAATTTGCTTACGTTATATAACACGAATCTCTATTAGCGCTGTCACATAAATATGGTTGTGACTCATCAACCAACCAAAATGTTTTATTATTGAGAACTTCCGGTTCTTGTGTTAATCTACAACGATACTCAATATCACCTTCAAATAAATTCAGGCCCAAAGTTGAGAATAAACCGAAAAAAAAGAACAAGTTGAAAATGACATTTCCGCTGTTGAGAAATGATAAAACAAAGCAATTGGTCATTAATTTTAAAGCTAAATAATGTTAGTAATTTTTTTTTATATTTTGTTTTACATGGAAATAAATATATTATTTGGATCACTCTGGTTAATCTAATTGTTTTGAAAATTTCAGATACCTCATTGTTTTCTATATATGTGAGAAAGCTTGATATGACAATCAGAAAATTCACACAATTCCAAGCATTTCTCAGATAGGAATTGTGATTTAAAATCAAACCGTGGGCCAAAATATTTAGGATCATTTCCACACAAAAAAAAAAATTGCATAGAAGCTCAATATAAAAGAGAACTTCATTTAATTTTTCAGTCTCAGGGTTGTTTATATAAATTCTAAAAGAAAAGTCATGTAGGCAATAAACAAGAATATTTATCAGAGTCAGTCCCAGAATTATCACATAGAAACCTCTAGAAAACATAATTTTTTTAAAAAAAACGAAAAAATTACTTTGAAATTAAAATTTTGTGAAAATATTTCCTCAAATTTGACAACCCTTCCTTTGCTTTCAATCAATCAAAGTAAAAAATAAAAAACTAACATATTCATCATGGAATTCATTTTTTTCCCCCCAATGAAGCCGTGTCAAATAAGAACTCATTAACTTTTCTTTAGTTTTTTGATCTGACTTAAATTTATCGTACTTGAAAATAAAAATCATTAACTAAACTTCTTCAATAATTACTTCTTCCTTTCGAATTTTTTTTTGGCTTTCTATAATTTTTTTTGCTGCAGCTCGGAATTTAGCTAAACCCTTTTTTGTTTGGCAACTTTTGTTTGTGCGATTTACGTAGTTATTCGTTTTTTCATCAATGTTTTCAAAATCAGGATTTGAAATGATTTCCAAAGGAATTTGGAAAGGCGGCTCTGATGTTTGGGGGCATTGCAACTTTAAAATTGGTTTGATGTTTGGGGTTACTTTAATCGATTGGAAGTTTTTCAAAATGCTAGTGTTATCATCAATAACCTCTTTTTTGAAGTAGTTTTCCATTAGGAAAAAACAAAATTGTTAAAATTACTAAAAACTCTCTGAAAATTAATAATGGAAAAAAAAAAATCACTTTTAAATCTATTTTTGCATAGAAATAAATATTTTTCTTTGGCAACTTTTTTTAAACTCCTCTTTTCTTTTGGGAATATAAAAAAATTAATTTTGAGGAGCATGCTTTCTTTTAAATATTCATAAAATAGTTTGGACTAACACTAAAATAATAAAAAAAAAAAACAGTCTTTCAAAAAACTCTTTCTAAATTTACAAGGAAACTTTTCATAATATGCAACAATACTTCAAAAGTATTATTTATTTAGTGATTTTCCATTAAAATTATTTGTTAGCATCTGAAAATTTCCGATCTCCGAAAAATTTGGCCTCACTACCGAAAAAAAGGAAAGAACTGAGCCTTAAAAATGAAGATTTTCTTATTAATCAATTCAACTCGAAGATTAAATTTCAAGGAAAGACGGCCGTGGATTTTTTTCCCGACAACAATAAAGAAAAAGTGCAAAAAGAGCCTGAGTCGAACAAAAACTTGCCTGAGACAAAAAACCAATCAAATTTTTTTTTTTTTTATGAAAAAAATATGAAGCAAAACCTCCGCACTGAACAAATAGAAACAGAAGAAGCCCAAGGAGAGGTCAACACAAATGAAATTAATAATGAAACTCAAAAAACTTTTTCAATTGCAAATTCTCAAAAAAATATCATGAAAAAGAAAAAACAAAAAAAGAACCATTATTGTTAAAATTTTATTTTTCATCTCTAAAACATCATGGTAGCAACATTCCTAAAAACTGAAAAAACTGAGAAAATAGAAACAAGATATCGTACATTTGACCTTAAACCAATAGAACGGGCAAACCTTTTTGAGGGCTTGCCTTTTATAGCATTTGACGTTTTTGTAAGAAGAGGTACAAATAAATAACTTCTCCATTTTTTATTTATTTATTTATTTGGTTTTAAAAAAAGACTACTCAATGCAGAACATTATAGTTCGAGACCTTTTAAAAATTTTGATAGATAAAGCCCAAACCTTAAAGGCTATGATAACTGATAAATCGAAAATGAAAAAAGTAACTCTTTTATCTGAAATTTTTAAAAATCATTTAAAAAAAAAAAAAATTCAGATTTTCGATATGGTCTCCAACTATCAACAGGTTTCCTTCAATAGGAAAATCGAAGAAACAATCTCTTTACTCCATATAGTTTGCAAAATAATTTTAGAAGGTTTATAAATTTAAATTGCCAGTTTTTAATTTTCATTAAAGGATTTGAAATGCATTTATCAGACTTGGGGATCTCTCCATCCCCTTTGGAAAATGCCGATTTGTTGCAAAATGATTTCCCTAAAGAAAGCGAAGCTATTGAAAGCAACATTCAAGTGTTTAGTTCAATGTTGGATTATTTACGCGAAGCTGTGGAAATATTCTTCATAATTCGAAGACAAAAAGACAAACGTGCTTTGGAAGAAAAAAGATGCAATGAACTGCTGCAAAATGTCACTAAAGCAAGATATAATTTGGGGGAATTGATTGAAAATATCCGGATTTTTGAGAAAAATCTAGGCAAAACAGTAAAAAGATTTTCTTTGATATTTAAAGGATTTTTAAGAAAAAAGTATTTTGAAATCACCAAGAAAACAAATATTGATACAATGAGAATAATGAGTGTAAAAAGCGAAAATCAAGGTTTTTTTTTAATTATAATCGAGATAACTAAATACAAATTTATAAGATTCTGATAAATACCAAAATAAGATTGCATTGATAAAGAAAATTCAAACTTTGAATACTTTGCTTCAGAATAAATTCAATTTTTCGAAAAATAAATTTCTGACAAGAGAGTCAAAAGTCAATTTGAATAATGAGTTTCTCTTCTTTTTTTTTACGAATAAAAACAAAAATTTGTAGGAAATATGACAACGAACAAAATATTCTTCTTTCTGCAAAAAATTTGCAAAAAAATAAACCCATTGCAGATCATCGAAAACAAATATTTATCGAACGAGTGATGGACCCATTTAATTTACCAGAAGTATGAATAAAATTTATGTTTTTTTTCAGAAAATACATTTTCTAATTAATTAGATGAAGGAAGCCATGAAAATCGCCAAAAATTTAAATTTAAATTTTGGTTAATCGAATATTGTTTAGTATATAAGCTCAGTTTGAAAATTTAAAATAAATTTTAATAAATCAAAAACATTTGAAAAATTTTAAAAATGGAAAAAGATATTGATATTAATACGATGTTTGAAGAAACATCTTCTTTTTTGGAGAAAGCCTCTGGCAATAATCAAAAGGATTCGGATGACTTTTTCAAAATGCTGGAAAAAATTTTCGCCGAGGCTGAAAAAAGCAAAACCAAAGCGATTTTTCAAAAACTTTTTGTGTTTTTGTCAAAAATCCAAAATGATCTTTACAACTTGCGTGTATCTGATTTTTTAAGACTCCAAATGAAATATTCAGATCGTCATATCTACAAATTATTCTTGGAAATCGAATCATTTGAAGCTTACCTTGGACATCAAGTTGATTATTATGACAGCAAGAATAAAGTTTCTTTATTCATGATGATGAAAATCATCAAAAGTTGTTCTGCAAAGGAAATCGTTCTGTTCTTAAATGAACATTTGACGGAAATTCACCTGATAGAAAAGAAATTCTTCATCATTGAAATTTATATTAAGATTCTTGATCAATTGCAGAGAAAGGAACTTTATCTTGACCAGATTTTTCCTTTGATCCTCATGGCTTTCAGCACAGCAATCCAAAAATTCATAAAAAATAAAGAAAAAATGGATAAAAACCCAGATCTTATTTCAAATAAAGAAATCATCATAAATTTTGACAAATATGCCATCAATCTCATTAGAAAAATTTTGAAATCGTGCCAAAATTTCCAAGAATTGCAAGATTCCCAAATTAAAAATCGAATTCTGACAATCAATGATATTCTTGATTATTCTTATGAGATCGGCGAAATAAAACCAAAAGAATTGAACCCTAATTTGTTGCTAAAGCATTATTTAATCTGCTTTGTGATGGACATTATTGAAGGTGTTTTGGACGCTTTAGCCAGTCCTTTTTTTACTAAAAACAACTTGAACGCGTTTTTAGATGAAATCACTCAATATTTGTTTAATTTGACAGAAAATAACATTGACTTCATCACCTGTTATTTAACTCAGACTAGATATTTTTCTGTAATGAAGCAAAAACCTGCAACCATTAAAGAAAATATAAAAACATATGATAAGTTCTATTCTTATAATTGTCTTGCTGTGGCCAAAATGTTGTCAGAACTCCTGAAAAATGACCAAAAGTTTAATTTGGTTTACTCTTTGAAATACAAAATAAACTTATTGATGCCGGTCATTTTCGAAAATTTGAAGGCACCAGACACAAAAATTGAGTTATTTCTGCCTCTCATTCAACACCTCGAAAAATGTGTTCATAATGAAAAGGAAATCAATCAATATAATTTGTTTAATTTTGAAAATTTAAACATTTTCAATGTTCCTTTGTCAGAATTCGTCAATCTTCTTCTCGAACAATCAGGCAACTTTAATTGCAATGAAGAAAACAGAAAAACTATGGTGGAACTGAGCAATATATTAATGGATATGCCTAATGAAATCGTATTATATTTATTTTTCTTTCATTTTTTAAATTCCTTTTGAAAAAAATAGGGAAAATACAAATTAATTGAGGATCTTATTAAGAAAAGCAGCAATTCGAATTTATTGGCCTACATAATTAACCTGACAAAGAAGAAAATTCAATTCCAACTCGAGAAAAATGCCAATGATGTGGTGAATATTCCTATCATTAACTCTCAAAAAATCCAAAACTTGATTGAAAATTGTCTCAATAAGAATAAATTTTCAGGCATTTCTTCAAAAATAGAATTAATGAACGACATAATCAATTTCATGATTTACATTCTCATAAAATTCGTCACCTTCCAAAATAATAATCAGCAATTTATCCCAAATGAAATGCATATTTTGCATTTAGCTTCAAAAAGCATTCATGAAAGCATTGTGAATACTCTCGTTTCATCAGAGAAAGAAATTAAAGAAGAATTAGACACTCTCAATGGCAAGAAGAAAGAGATAAATAATGATTCCAAAAAGGCTAAGGAAGATAAAGAAAAAGATATAGCAAATTTAGAAATTCGAAGCAATCAACTATTAATTTTGATCGAGAACTTAAAGAAGCTAAAGGAAATCAAAATTTAAGCAAAATTAAAGCGATTTAAAACAAACCGAAAAAATTATTTTTTTTTTATCGAAATTTTTTTAACGTTTTTTTTTTTAATAAGTAATTTTCGTAATTTGAGAATTTTATAAACGATCACAAAAATAGTTATTTTAGTGAGAATTTAAAGAAGCTAATGGAAATAAAAAATTTACAAAGAAATAGATTTTTCTTTTGAATAATAAAAAAATATTGAAATTTTTCTTTGAACTTTTTTTTTTACTTTTTGTTTTTTTTATACTAATAATAAGTAATTCTTGATTCTCCGTAATATCCAGCTGGGACCTCAGCTTGAGACTCATTTTTAAGTTGAATTTTGATATTATTAGCCTTAGTATAATTCAAGCTATCGAAATTTTCTCCGTTTAAAGCTTTGCTGGTGGGGGCTCCTTTTTCGATTGGCATAAAGGTGGGTGATTTTTGGTTTTCAGACAAGGGTTTTAACCCACCCATAAAAACTGGTATTTCATCAGAATTCGTTGCAGTTTCATTTTTTTTAAAGGAAGATTTGATGGGAAATGCTTTGTGATTGAGTGCCAATTTTTTTTTTGAATTAATATTTTCTTCTAAAGCTTTCTTGTTTTTGCTTGCTTCTAAAACACCAGTTTTGTTTTCAGCAAGAAATACTTTGTCAGAAATTCCGAAATGTAGGAGGAAAAAAAGTATTAGTATGTTGATTGGCTTCATTTCTTTATTGATAAATAATTTAAAGATGAAATAAAATTTGGAATTAAATAAAAAATTTATAAAAATTCGTTTGTTATTTTTTTTTTTTTATCTTAATATTTTCATGACCATTTTTTTAATGAGCCAACATTTTTTTTAGATAATTATTTTTAATATATCTCTAATTTTTTGTAAATTATTCAAGCACAGCAAGAATGAATTACGGGATATAAAAAATTTAAATTTATTTATTTTGCGAATATTTTGAATTTTCCTACAAAAAGAAAAAAAGATAAAATCTCACCTTTTAATATTGTGCAATTTTATCATGAGCATAGTTATAAAAGTCGAAGAGATCAACTTCCTGATCTATAAATATCTTTTGGAATCAGGTAACATTTCATAAAAGCACAGATATTTAAAATTTAATAGGTCTTATTCACACAGCATTCAGTCTTTTTCATGAGACAAATTTGGAAAAAATTTTAAGAGATTATGATGAGGAAATCAAAGACATGAAATCCGGTCTGTTAATACATTATTTGGAGAGAGGTTTGATGCTGAATCAAATTGAATCACATATCGATATGGTTTTTTTATTAAGCATAATTGATACAATTTTTAATTTAGAACGAATATTGTGAATGCAGCGAGCCTTTTCATTTAATTAAACAACACATTTGCACGATTGTCGAAAGAAAAAAAGAATCAAAATTAAAAGAAAAGATGGAAAAAAACAATATCTTCATAGAAACCTTGAAAAAAACCACGGATTATCAGATCAGCAATCCCCAAAACGCTCCTGTTATCATTGATGACAAATTCTTGCTTCAGAATAGTAGAAACATCAAGCTTAATATGGAAAATGTAAAAGAAAAAAAGAAAAAATTCAATATTGTTTTAATAGATCTCCATTATAAAATGGAATTGTGATAGGAATATTTTGAGTTTATAGTAAAGTTGTTTTGATCTTTGGTGGAAAATTTTATTATTTAGTGAAGAAAAGAGCAATCTTTTGTATTTTTGGCAAAAAGACCCTGATAATAACAATAATAATGCTCGAGAAAATGAAAAAAATCAAGTTTTAAATATAAATGGAATCGTTCCTATTCAACAAGGGGAAGAAAATTCTAAAATAACGATGATGGAATGGGATGTGCATATATTTTATAAGAATTTATTAACTAATTTAATTATTTTTAAGCCAACAAATAAAAATTTGCTATGTGTCTTGGAAAACAACTATATTATGGTTTTTGATTATGAAGGTTTAATTTTTTCTCTTAATTAAAATTAATTAAAAAATTTAGGGATTCTACAAAGAATGTTCAGTTTAATGAATACCAAAAAAGCGAAGAAAATAAAATGGAGTAAACATATGCAAAATATAATTGCCATCATATATGACGATGAATGTGAAGTATTTTCTCACATTTTTATTTTCCTTTATATCGAAGTAACATAGATTATGGATCCAATGGAAGGTCTTATATACAAAACCATAAAGGATTCTATTCTTGATTTTGAATGGAGAATTTATGATGAATATACAATATCTCTGGGAAATGCAAATTTAACCTCTTATAAGTTAGCAATCGAAGGGGTTCTGATCAAATATAACATTGATGTAATAAAAAACAATAATTAAGATAGACAATCATTAATTAATCAGACCCAAATTACATCAATAAAATGGAACTATTTGGCCACTTTGCTCGCAACTTTTAGTGATAAAAGCAATATAATTTATGTATACAAAGAATAAAAAACTATTATTCTAATTTTTTTTTTGTAAATATAGATTTGGACAAGCAAAAACGAGAACTACTTTATGTCATTGTCAGATGAAGAGAAGATTGTGGATTTTCTATGGGGAGGCTCAACAGGTTCGTTTTTTTTGTTTGATTCTATTAATTTGAATTATAGAAGAGACAATGAATGCTAATTTCATGGTTGCAGCAACAGAAAAATTCATAAAAGTCTGGGACATTGAGTTTGGAAGTCTAAAATATAAACATCAATTGAAATATAAGTAATTTTAATATCATAGCACAAAATAAAAAAAAATAAAAAAAAAAGGGTGAATTCTTTATATTTGCTTGGAAGTTCCCTCAGCAATTCCTACGTAATCAGCCAAAATTTCGAAGGGAAAATCAACATATTTTCCTTAAAGGAAGGAAAGAACATTTCTTATCATTGGGAAGACTCCATCACTAATTTGTAAAACTTGATCTATAATACTAAATTTTCCATTTTGTTACTTTAGACTCTGCATAAAAGATTATCAAATCGCTTTTCTTTACAAAAACAGCATTTTCTTTGTCGATATAAAGAAACTCCAACAATATAATTAGGCATCATATAAAAAAAGGAATTTTTCGTTTTAGAATATGAACGTGAAATTAATATATAAATAGAAAAAAAAATTTGATTTTGAATTCTGAGATTTTAGTATACATTTGTAAAAATTATAAATTATGAGCAGAAGTCTCGTTAAAAAACTTGTCATGTTTAACATAATCATTAACATTCGCATGATTATTTTCAGCATTATTAACGTCTTCTGATTTTTGATTTTCGTTTTTGGTGGAAACCAGAATTTGACTATCTCGTTCGATCATAGTTTGAGCCTCCATATTTCCTGATTTATTCATATTAATCTCATTTTTATTAGTTTTTGAATTACTTTGTAGAGCGTCTCCATAAATTAATTTTGAAGAAAACATGCATCTAAATAATCTTGAAAAATTTGAAAGCCGGTTAATATATTTTGGAATTGGTTTATTCACCAATTTCGAGCAAAGTTCGTTTGTAAAATGGTTGCAATTGTTTTTAAACACATCATAGGTATTTCCAAAATATTTTTTCTTCACTTCATTCAAAATCTTATTAATTTCATTCAATTTTAAGTTGGTTTGTCCTATCAAGATTGTTTTTCGTAACTGGATTAATTTGTTTGTATTTGGTTGATTTTCAATCACGCCTGTGAAATTGTAGGGGTGGGCTCCGAAAGAAAACTCAGTGTCAAAAATTTGCACAGCAGAATGATAGGCTCCAATCCCAAAACAATCTAAAAAGTTATTAAGGGATGTCAAGTCATAAATGTTTAAATATATTGAAGTAGTCATTAAATTTTTTATTAAACAAATAATAAATTTTCTTGAAAAATTGAAATAAAGGGATTTAAATAAGTCATTAAATTTTTTAGGGAAAAATTTAAAATCATGAAAGAAAAAACAAAATGTTTTAAAAAATTCAAAAAAATAAATAAATTATTTTATTAGCGGATATTTTAAATTTTGTGTTTCGGGATTTTGAAATATAAACTTGAGCTTGAAAGCCTATCCAAATATTGTGTTCATTATTTTTCATTCAAAATTTAAAATGAGCAAGGAAACTAGCATCCATTTCACTCCTAAAAACGACCTCAATATTTCTCTCCTAACTAAATCCTTATTCAAGCAAAATATTACCTTGGAACCTGAACTATCGTTGCCAATATTAAAATCCCCCTTATCAGCACCAAAACAATGCCAGCAGCCCGAAGATCTTGAGGAACCATCAAAAATTCTGCATTCTAAGTTGATCAACCTGCTCAGAGCCAAACTCCATACCAAAAAAATACAAGGCCTCTTGGCAATTTGCGACTTGCAAGTCTTAATATTTTTGAAATTTCAAGAAGGCATCGATGATTTCATCGAACATGTTTTACCCCTGATAAGTGGCGAAAAGGAGTTTGAGGAGTTGAGGGAATTCTTTTGGAAGACTCTTGATTTCAATGATCAGCAATTTTTGTCCATCTTCATCGAAAAACTGCCTCTCAAGGATTGGATAAACCTTATATTTCATTCAGCTCCTCTTTTGAATAATCATAATGGATTAGCAACCAACATCAAATTAATTCTGAGAAAACTAATAGAAATCAATGAAGAATACACTGCCCTAAAGTCAAGGCTTTTAATAGAAATCGTTCGATCATTGGACCATAAAAACAAAGAGACAGTTGTTCATAAAATCTCAAAGGAATTCATTAATGATAACATACTAAATTACCAATTGGTTATAGAAGATTATATAATGAACAAAAATAATCAGAAATCTGATGATTTTGAAGGATTTTTGAGAGCCTTATATACTATCTACAAAAGCACTCCAATCATGATGCTACCTATAATTGATAAATTGGAAAATCTTTCAAAAAGTCTTGTGAAGAATAAAAACCTCAAAACGAACATTATTATTTTCTTCGGAAGAATTGCAAGTTTTAAAAACTCCAAATTTTACTCAACCCATGCTCGAATTTTGGAGAGCTTTTTTTATACTGTCAATGAAAAATCATTTTTGTTGAAGAGGAACGAAATCATTCAGATTTTATTCAGATTTCTCAAAAAATTTTGCTTCGTTAACGCCAACAACCAAAAAAACTTTAATAATAATTACGATGAAAATTCCAAACTCATCAAAATGTGCCACACCTGCGAGAAGAAAATTATAGAATGTCTATTTATTTCTGAAAAATCTCAAGAAACAAAACAAATGATCCTTAATCAAATTTTGTTGAACCAAAAAAAAAAAAACCATTTTTTTTCCATCGAATTTTTGAAAAGTTTTTTCGGGCACATCGACACTCAGACCCATTTCATGAAAGAAAAATGTTCCATTTTATTGTCAGAAGTGTTCGCCCTTTATTATTCTGGTATGTTTACTGATAAATGCAACATTTTCTATAATATCAATCGTGTGGTGGTTCATCAAGGTCAAGTAGAATGTAAATTGCATAATTTACAGGAAACAAGCAAAAAATTCGAATGGATTATTTTAGACACCTTGTTTAAATTCAATGAGATAGAAAAAAAAGAATACCTTCTCTATCTTAACTCCATTAATAAAGTTTTCTTCGGGGAATCGTTGCTACCTTCAGAAAGAACCACTTATCTACTGGGAATTTTTTATTTGATCATCAAGAACTTTTTCGATTCGAAAGAACACTTTCCAGATTTAAAAACTAAAGGTTATGAAGAATACCTTTCAAAAATTCTGGGGTCAGAATGGAAGCTCCAAGAAGATAGTTTGAAGAATAAAAAACCGTTTTTTATTTTAAGAGGCCTCGAAATTGTGATGAAAATCAAGTTCAAAATATCCAAATTAATAAAAAAATGGGTCAATGAAGAAAATCAAAAGAAAGATTTCTTAGCAAAAATTTTGAAATATTCAGACTTTCTCAAATTCGAGAAAAATGAGAACAATATAAAAAGCTTGAATGATTTCTGTGAAATTTTTGATGAAGATAAAGGATTTCGAACACATTTTAAAAACATTTTGGAATCTTGCCAAAAAAATCATGATCCTCAAGCAGATCACAAAGGTTATTTTTCTGAAGATTTTTTCAAAAAATGTAGTTCTGAATTGGTTTTTTTCTTGAATTTTTTGGAACTGAATAAGAATTTTGACGTCAACATAGTTGGTGAATTATTGAAACATTGTTTGAACTTTAGTGAGCAGTTGAGAAATTATGAAGATCAGAAAGAAATGTTGTTTTTGTTATCAGGTTTGAAGGCTGTGCATTTGTTTGTGAAATATTCGGAATACCCCTTTGAAAATACAAAGAACCTAAATAATGCGATAGAAATCGTTGAGAGAATGTATTTATTGATTGAAGAGAAAAAAGAGATGGTTTCAACCACAACATCTCGAAATTTTGAAATGTCTTCTTTAAAACAATTTGCTTTGACGCTGGTGTTGAAAATCGCTTCCAAGTTTAATAATTATTTGGAAATTCCAAACATCGAAGAAAAAAAAAAATTGTTCAAGAATATGCTCAAAATGTCTGGGTTGAATGATGATGACTATAAATATTTGGCTATAATTTTGTTGAAATTTGATGAGATTTCCTCTGAAAAGGATTTCTTAGGAATTTTGAACAATTCATTGAATAATTTAGATGTAAGAAATTCCAATTTATCAAAAAACATCAATTTAATCCTTTATTTTGTCAAATATCAAATAAAATATCATGGAAGTAATGATTGCGATTTTATTTCAAAGGGTCAATCAAATCTTTATGAAAAATATTTAGAAACTATAGAAAAGCCTGTTGTTTTATCGAAGACCTTGCTTATATCAAATCTTACTGTGAATAAAATGAAAACCCTTAAATTAATGTATCTACTTTTATTCAAAACCAGCCAAAAATATCAAGACGAAAATTCCATCACAAGCCTCAAAGAAACTTTCATTTCGACACTTTTCGAAATTTTAGTTAATTTCAACACAATTTCTGCAAGTTCTTTGTTAGCCGATAAAAACTATCTCCGAATCAAGGCCTTAGAGATTCTATTTAAAATCATTAACAAAAATTTGTTTCCTGATCACCTGACTTCATTGGCATTAATCAAGCTTTCATATCTCTGTTTTGAGGAAAATCTCACGTTTAGAAAGGTTTTCTTTAAATATTTAATCAAATTCATTTCCCATCTTGATAATCCAATCGCATTGAAATTTCTGGCCTTAGTTGTTTTGTTCACTTTAGATGAAGATTCAACTTTGACCTATGTTTCAAGGAATGTTATGGGAAAATTCAACAAAATCCTTGGAGAACAAATTAAGATTTTTTTGGAAGATAAAAAAGTATTTTCAACAACAATCTTCGAAAAGAGCCCAGAATATCTGCTCATATATTTGGTTTTTTTGGTGACGAACAACAATTACTTTTCAGTAAAAAACAGCAGCCTCGATCTTTTCAAAGTTGTGAAGCTAATGCAAAATTTTGTGGATTTGGTGTTTCAAAACGGCGCCCATTTTAGAACTTTGAGTTTCTTAGCGATAATTCTCGAAAATTTAAAAAGGAAAAAACCCAAACTTTTGAAAATTTCACATTACTTGGATTTCAAATTTTACTCTTTAAGCAAAAAAACGATGAAAATTTGGAACAAGCAAATTCCTGAATCGTTAGAAAATAAAGCACAAAATTCTATTTTAACAGCAGTTAGCTCTATTTCAAGCTCAATGCAAACTTATGATGAAAAATATTATTTTTTAATGGACGTCCTTTCTGAAATGATGAAGAAAAATTTCAATAATAGGAAACTTGATAGTATTAAAAAGGATATTATAATTCCGATTGATTTAGACTTTTACGAAAGTAAAGAGGAAAATGAGAAAATTTCAGAAAATTTGGAAGAAAAATCTTCTCTTGAGAATAAAGTAACAGAGAAAAAGTCAATCAATGAAGGAACCAAAACGAATTATAAGATTTCAGTTACAAAAACCAAGGAGAACACAACAAAGGAGACGAAATTAAAGGAAAAAAAAGAAAAGGCTTCTAAAAAAATTAAAAAATAATTGTTTTTTTATTTTTCAGGTAATTATTCATTTAATTATGGAGAAATTTTGATTATTATATTATTATTTTCAATTTTTCAAGAAATTTGAAATTAGGTCGCGCATGTGATATGTACGCATTATTTCGAATTTTGAAATTTAAAAGAAAGATATCATTTTTTTTTTTTTAAAAAAAAGAAAATCAGAAACAAAAAAATGAAATTATTTGCCGTCCTCCTCCTAGCTTCCTTAGCGACTCTTTCCTTTACCTCTCAACAAAATGAGCTGATCTCAGGAAACTTTGAGTTGACTGTTGAAGATGAATCCCGTTTGTTCGAACAATATCTTTATCAACACTCTTCAGAGTTGCTTCACAATTTCCAAATGTCTGAGATTTCTGTTGAAGAAAGAAAAAGTGTCTTCCTTGAAAATTTGCAAAAGATCATTGTCCACAACAAAAACCCATCCAAATCTTTCTCCAAAGGTTTTTAAAGAACCTTATTAAGTTCTAATATATATTTAGGAATCAATAAATTCACTGGATTGACCGACCTCGAAAAGAAAAGCTATATTTTAAGAGACCCACAAAACTGCAGTGCCACAGCCAGAGCCACTTTGAAAATAACTTCTAATTTCAGAAGACATGCCGCTCCCGCCCCAGCAACTCAAGATTGGAGAACCCAAGGAGTTGTGAGTGAAGTCAAGAATCAAGGAGGCTGCGGAAGCTGCTGGACCTTCTCCACAACTGGTTGTTTGGAGTCCCATTGGGCTTTGAAGACTAAACAAGCTCCTCCGATTTTGTCTGAACAACAATTGGTTGATTGTGCTGGAGACTTCAACAACTTTGGATGCAACGGTGGATTGCCAGCTCAGGCATTTGAATACATTAGATACAGCGGTGGCTTGGATAGTGAAGAAGCTTATCCTTATGAAGGTTTTTTTTAATCCTTAGAATAGTAGTAAATTATTTTAATATAGGTGTCGATGGAACTTGCAGATTCCAACAATCAGCTATTGTTGCCACTGTTCCTGGAGGTTCTGTCAATATCACTGCTTACGATGAGCAACAGATTTTACAATCAGTTGGTTTGGTTGGCCCTGTGAGTATTGCCTTCGAAGTCACAAATGAATTCGAATCTTATTCTAGTGGAGTTTTCGTGGATTCAACCTGCAATCAAGATCCAGAACATGTTAATCACGCAGTTTTAATTGTTGGATATGGAACTGAAAATGGACAAGATTATTGGATTGTCAAAAACTCTTGGGGATCTTCTTGGGGTGAAGATGGATATTTCAGAATTGTGAGAGGAGTGAATGCATGCGGTTTGGCAACTTGCGCTTCTTATCCAAACGTTTTTGGATAAAATACTAAATTATTTTATTAAAATTAAGTGCGAATATAATTAAAAAACAAATGCATGAATTGCAATGAAAATAATTTATTTTTCTTGAAATTTGAAAAAAAAACAATAATATTTTTCTTAAAAAATGAAAATACATGACATATTTTTTAAATTCACAAGAATTTAATTGTGATAATTAACAATTCTTTTTTTCTTTTTTTTTCTATTTCTTTTTGAAAAATAATCACAAAAAAAAAAAAAAAACTTTTTCATTTCAATGGTATTTTATGATATTGATTTTTTTTTTTTTTCTTTTAGCAAAATTTTAATTTATTATCATGGGAAAAATCTGTTCAAAAAATAAAAAAAAAAACAACGATACCTTGGTGATCGTTGACCCTAATCTTCTAAAACCTATCGAAAGAGATATTCAAGGCGAAGAAAACGTTAGAATAATAAAAATCATATTTATTGACTATACTTTAGCTCCTTGAATGTCTGAACCAAATTTTGAAAAAAGAGAAAATGAATGATAAAGCTCAACAATTCTACCAAAATTGGAAATCATGCTTGAAAAAAACCGTCAAAACATCAACATTGCTCAAATTGCATGAATATTTAAAGCAAATATTAAATAATGATGATTTACGGTGGTCGAACCCCCAAACTCAGGTTTACTTATCATTAGCATTCAGTGTTCTCGAAAATGAAGAAATAAATGAATTAATTAAATGGAAAAAATGTTTGGATATTGATCTTTTAGCAAAACTTCAAGCAGAATACAATGCCTTGAGGGCGCAAAAAACAGCGCTGCAGGAGAAAACAGGCAAATTAGAAGAGAAAAGAGGAAAATTAGAAGCTGAGAAAGGAAAATTAGAAGCTGAGCTCAAATTACTGAAATATGAGAAGAATTTCTCAAAAGATGAAGCAGCATATATAGAAGAAATCAAAGAAATCGATTCTCAACTTCAAAAATTGGATGATTTAGAGCACCAAATTCAAATTCCTCAGAAAATTGAAGGACTTTTTGACAAGCCAACTACTTTTTCTCCAATCTTTATAAACTTAGAGGATGAAGGAGAAACGAAAATTCATCAGGGAAAACCAACAAATCCAATATTGTTTACCAAGCCAGATAATTTCACTCACATTCAAAACCTCAATCAAAACTTAGAAGATAAAGGAGAGGAAGAAAAAATTCAGAAAAATGTTATAGATGTTAGTAAGCCTTTAGAAATTGATAAAGTTCCATTCATTGACGATGATCTTCCTCCTTCTGAATATCGTCCAAAAAACATTAACGAATTAGATCAGAAACAAATCGATAAAGAAATAAACAAACTTGAAAGTTTGCTGAATGACAAAAACCATCAAATCGATATTGTTAAAAACATAAAAGGACATGAACTCAAGAACGTTGCTGAAAAGTTCTTTCAATTTGCCACAGATTTTCTTTCAAATAATTCTATGCTAATTCATTTATACTTTTTCGTTATTAGACTAGAATTAAAGAAAAAAACTAAAATAAAAGATTCACATTTGAAGGAAAAAATCAAGGATATTTTGCATAATCTTTCACAAGACATTCAATCAAAGATTTTTGTTGTAGAAACACCAGCAACTGTTTATGGATTCACAAGCAATGAACCTTTAATTTTTTTGAAATATGATTATCTGGATTTTAATTGGATTGACAACAATGATTATTTGATTGCTGCTTTAATTATTTCATTGATACATGAACTAATCCATTATCTGAGGCGTGAATTGGTAAAAATTTTCCCTGATGAATTCGAAGAAAATACCCCTAAAGTGCAATTCGCAAAAAGTAAAAAAAAAAAAATAGATCAATCTCTTCAAAATAATTTTTGGAACCCAGAGGCAGGTAAAAGGGTTGAAACACTCTTGTTTGGGGAGTATGTGATATATCTTTATGATGATGAAATTCATGATCTGATCACTTTAAATGATAAGCAAATAAAAAACCAAACTTTTCAGACATTTCGCAAGAACTTTCAAAAGAAACGAGCCGGATTAAAAAGCAATCCTAACAAAAATCCAATCAAATTTTCTGAAGCAAAACAAAAAGGAACATTTTATTTGGGAAATTGTGGAATCGCTTTAATTAGAAGGATAATTTAAAAAAAAGGAAAATTTATTGTTTTCTAAAAATACTATTGAATTGAAAAAGTTATTAATTTTTGTTGTTGGGATTCTTTTGTTTTTCAGTTTTTTTTCCAAATTGATTGCATTTCGTTTAAATTTTATAAACTTTATTTTTGTTTTCAGCATTGTAAGTTATTTTATCAAATTTTCTTAATTATGTTGATGCATTCTACTCTCTATTTTATTTCTCAAATATTTGTGTGAGTAATTTTTTAAATTCAAAATTATAACATAATTTTCATTTTTCAAAATAAAAAACATCGGATTCATTCCTAAAATGTTTTCCCAAAACAAAAACAATTACCAGTAAAATTTGTAATTTAAGCTGAAAAGAAATTTCTAAAATAGGAGCACAGAAGAACCAAATAATGACAACCACGACCAATTCGAGGAAACTTCCAAATTTAAAAATGATGAGAATTCCAATTATAATTACGATGATAGTGGCAGCAAAATTCAAAACGAAATTTTGGATAAAGGGGAACGAGAGGCTTATGATAGCAAAAACGACGAACATCATGAAGAAGATGAAGAACAGATGGATTATGAAAATAATCATTATTATCAGGAGAACGCATATAAAAACTTACAGAAAAACCAAGATTACAATCCCAAAAATGAATATGAAGTTGTTAATGTAGAGCATCAAGGAGAGACTGAAGATGACCAAAAATATTATCATTCCGATGAAAACATGGAAAAAACTCCACAAAGTAAAAATTTTGAATCATTTTTTTTTTTTTCAAAATATGAATTTAGAAAATGAAAAGAAGGCAGAAGGATTTGTTTCGAATAATTTTAACGAAAGCAAAAATGTGAATTTAGTCCAAAATAAGGAAGATGACCAAAAAATGCAATCTAATCAAGTCCAACCCAACGACATTAATTTCTTCAAGTTGAAAAACTCCAAATTATTCCAAAAATTCCTCAAAGAAGAGGGACAAATTCAAAAAAAACCAGGTAATAACAATGTTTCACCAATACCGGAAGAACAGACAAACAACTCTCAACAAATGAATGACTTCTCAAGAAAAAACAAGGCTAATTATGAATCACAAAAGAATTTCAAGATTGAAGAAAACAAAATTGACGAAATAAGGAGGATTACCCCAATGAAACATCTCCAAGATAAAAACAAAGATGAGAAATACTTGAGTAGGAAATCAAACAACAATGAAGATGACAAGGAATTAATTGCATATTCACAATATGTTCCTGGTATAAAGACTAAAACAAAATAATAAATATATGTTCTTTATAAAGGAAACGTTTACCAGACTGCTGATGTGATGAGAAATAATTTCATGCCTGGGATGCCTTATGACTATAATATGAATCCTCAAATGATTGTTTATAATAACGATCAAGTTAGCATTTTTTTATATAAATCGATGGATACATATTTTTTTTTTACAAGATGTTCAGAAATCAAAATCCTATAATAAACGATTTTGCTCAAAAAAATTATTATGCTAGCAACAATAGTGTGAATTTGGACATCTACATTAATAAAATAAATGAATTGAATGAAATTTTGACAAAAGAAATGAACCAAAATCAAGTTTTTTTCTTTTTCATAAATTATCAAATTTTTTTTTTTTTTTAGATATTGGAGAAGAAATGCAATGATTATTTGGTTCATATCGAGCAGTTGACATCGAATTATGAGGAGTTAAAACGGAAGGTTTTTCAAAATACAGGCCCACAAAGAGAATTTTCAAAATATGAAGAGAAAATAAATCTGCTGAATCAAAATCTGATGGAAAATGAAAAAAAAATTGAAGAGATGTTGGATGATAATGAAAACCTAAAAAGAAAACTGAACCAAGAAATTAACCTAAAAATGAGATTTGAAGATGACAAAAAGCAACTCAATAATTATGTTGAGCAATTAAAGATGGACGCACAGTGATTTTTAAATTAAAATTATCTTATTTATTTTTTAACAGAGAGAAAGAAAATATGGCATCAAAAAGATCAGATGACAATGTCCTTTTGAAGAAGAGTGTCGATAACTTAAAAAACGACTTATTTCAGATGAAGTTTTGAATTTTTGAAATTAAATAATTAAATTTTCTTCATTTTTTAAATTTTTTAAGAGCTGCAAAGGAAAAAATGGAAGAAAAAGCCAAAGACCTTGAAATCCAATCGTTGAATCTTAATAACGATTTGGATTTTGAAAAAAAGAAGTTTTTAGACGCAAAAGAAAGAAACAAAAATCTTGAATTCGAGAATGAAAAGTCTAGGAACGAGCTGAATTTGCTTCGTACACAAATCAATAATCTTCTTCTCGAGAACGAGAACTCCAAAAATGAGCTTTACAATCAAAAATCTTTCCTACAAGATAAAAACCAAAAAGAACTGCAGATTACTGTTATGCTAGAAAAAGCTAATATGGAAGTCAACCAATTTAAATCGTTGTTGGCCAGGACTGAAAAAAACTTATCGGTTTCTTCTTTTTTGAAAAAACATAGATTTTTTAAATTTTTTTATATTTATCAGGATCAAAGAGAAATAAATCAAAATTTAATTAAAAAAATATCTGAAATTGCCAAAGAAAAAACAATTTTTGAAAGAACCAGCATTAAAAATTCACCTATTCCAGGCCGGAATTCAAATGAGCAGATGACTCCACCTGAATCATTTGTCAACAACCAACGAAATATGTCCAGCGAAAAGAATTTACTCATTGAGCAACAGGAATATTATTTACCTCCAAGTAAATGGAGTCAAACCAAAATTCAACAAGAAAGATATCCATCAACTGACATTGCCCTGCAATCTAATCAAACAGTTAATAAATCTGCCTTTGTTACTTCCAACAATAACAGAGAAATTAATAACGTTCGTATGAATAATGCTAATATGAACTATCAAAATCCTCCTGTGAGAGTGGTCCAAAATTCAAATTTGAATAATAGTTCAATTAGAACGAAAAATTACGGAAATATTTTGGAATGGCAAGAAAATAATAATAATAATCAAATTTCAACGTCAAATCAGAGAAGACAATTAAACTTACAAAATTATGAATCAAATGCAAAAGCACCAAGAACCATTCCAGACACCAGAGAAAAATATGAAACCAATGTGAAACCAAAACAAGTTATTCCAGAATCCAGAGAGAAGTATGGGAAAACAAGCGAACAAGAATACGAGAATACTATGAATACAATTAAAAATATCGAGAAAAATCTGATGTTGGCTCAAATCCAAAAAGAGAAAGTAATTATTCGTTAGTGGTAGTATTATTTTTTTTGTTATGAAAAATCGTTAGTTGGAGCATGACTTCAGGAAAATAGAAGAAAGCAAAACTAAATCAGCCGCCAATATCAGAAGAAAGGCCGAAATTGACGATGAATTGAGGATTTTGTCAGCAAATATTTCGCACTTAAAAAATAAACTCAGGGAGATGAATGCTCTGCATTTCTATTAAACATCCAAATAATTTTAAATGGTATTTTTATTCCTAAATCAAAAAATCAAAAGAAAAACTTAAATTTATTTTGTTTAGATTTAACATTTTTTTTTGTTGATTTTTTTTTTTATATTATAAAGGATGAACCTTTATTACAAAAAAAAAAAAATTAATTTCAATGGAAATTTGACTTAGTGGGAAGGCGAAATTTGATGGTTGAGTGAATAGATTTTTTTTTTATTTTAATAAAATAATTATTAAAAATTGCTTAAAAAAGTTCCCAAAATCAAGAAAAAACAAAAATTATTTTGTTTTAAATCTAAAAAATTTTGTTCTTTTTTTTTCCGAGATTTTTATGTAGTAAGCAAAACCCTCTCATTTTTTTAAGTAACAGTGAAATTTCAAATGGTCATCTTTTATATGATTTCGTCCTCAAATAAGTGGGCTTTATAACAGATTTAATAAAAATTATTTAAAACATTTTACGCAATTCCAATATAGTTTGATCTCGTTCTCCATTTTCTAAATTCATTGATCCATCCATTTCTTTTTCTTCTTCCACTTTAAAATTTAGTGTTATTGAAAAATTGCAAAGAAAAAAAATTGCTTTCATTCATGTTATTTATGGAAGCTAGAATTTCTGCATTAGCCCAAATTTTTATCGAGTTATCATCGCTTGCTTTTTTAAGTTTTTACATAATAAATCCTAAAAAATATAGTACCAGAGGCTAAGACATAAGGATTTTTCGGATTCCAATTCACAGAATTTATCTAAATATTTAATATATATGATTTTGGAAAATGTTGAGATTTACAGTCATACTATGCCCCTCCAATATTCCAATAGGTTCTTTTGAATTTTTATGCCACAAATAAATTTTGCCATCTGTGAAGGAAAGGAGATAAAAAATAATATTTTATCTCAAACGTTTAAAAAAAATAGAAATTTCAAATTAATGAAGACCTTCACTTCCACAAGCAATCAATGTATTTGAGCATCCCCCAAAACTGCATCGAAGCATGAATTTTTCCTGACAATGTCCAGCGAAAATTTGCACTTGCTCAAAAGTTTCTAGATCCCATTGGTGTATTTCAGGGTATCTGAAAGATGTATTCAAAAGCATGTATCTCCCATCTCTACTAATTTCGGCAGAAATGATGATATCTTTCTCTAAAATTCTAAATTGAAAGTTTTATTCTAAAACATTATTGGAATTTTTCAGAACTGGTTGATCTCATTGTAATTTTTAAGGTCAATCACTGCAATTTTCGTGACACTAGCACAGACTGTGTATAAATGTTTTCCAGAAGGAGACATAAGGAGGTCTGAAATTCTGTTGGATTTTATTTTCTCTATTTGCTTTTTTAAAATAATTTATTACAAAAACAATTAGCTAAAATAAAAAAAATATTTATTAAAATTACATTATTGTCATTTTGCCAAACTGAAATAAAATTATCTATTCCTGCTGTAAATAGTCTCCCATCAAAAGGATGCCATACAGCTCCGCAAACAATGTCTGAGTGTCCTTTCAAAGTATGGATGATATCTAAATTGGTAGAATTCCATATCTTATAAATTTTTTTCTTTAAATATTTATAGGAAAGTTATAATTTACTTTAACAGAATGATCTGCAGAAGTTGTCAATAATTTTGTATCGTCATAACTCCACACTAAGCAATGAATGTCCTTGGAATGAATAGAATCTTTTTTTGGAAGTTTCTTTTTTCAAGAATATAATATAATGATAAGTTATAATAAAAAAAACAAAAATTGACTCTGTTGATTTGAAAATTTTGAAGGTTGAATTCCCATAAAATCAAAGAGTGGTTTTTTGAAATGGAGGCGATTTTGCTACCATCGTTTGAGAATTTGACCATCCACACCTAAAATTAAAGCTTGTTTGACATTAAATCAATTTTTTTCATACCTCATCTGTATTTTCATTCAAAGTTTTAAAACATTTATTTGGAATTTTTTCTTGGTCACATTTGTGTTCCTGAAGAAGACTGTAATTATCAGAAAGTTTTGAATGGTATTTGCATGAGAGAATTTGGCAAGATAAAGCTTGCTTCAAAAGTGTCTAATATTGTATTATTTTTAAGTATTAAAAAAAAATATTTTTTTACATCCATAATATCTGGTTCTAGCATGTCTATGGATCTATTCATTTTTTTTATGTTGGCCAAAAGCTTTTTTCTTTTTTTGAGCAGATTCCCTTCCCAATTAATTTTTTTACTCATATATTCTGGATCCTTGCACATAACAAGACTTTTTTTTAAAAAATTAAGATTTCATCAGTAAAAATGAATACCTTGCTAATTTATGAAGTTTTTGGGTGTCTTTACAGAATTTTTTTAAATTTGTTCTTAATAATAAAACGGCATCATCGAAATTTCCGATTTCAATGTATTCTAGATATTTTTGCTCATAAATCATGAAAGTAATTGACTATTACAAAAATTTAAAACCGATAACATTTTATTCATTAAATAAACCTCAAAGCACTCTTTTGGCATCTTCATCAATTCAAGATGTTCCATTGATTTTTCCCATTTTCCTGTAAGAATGTTCTTCTTAAAATTCAATGTTAGGTCGTTTTCTAAAGCCATTCCAGATTCTTTTGATAGTATCGAAGCGGACTCTCTATATAAAAACACATTATCTATATTATCTATGGTAATTTGTTTTTTTAGAACTCATAGCCAAAATTTTCAAGGGTTTGCATTAGTATTCTAACTAATTCATTTTTCTGGGTGTGATTAATGTTTAAGTCTAAAGCCAAATAAAGTTGAGAAAGAAAAACAAAAAACTTTTGGGGTCCAAGGGATTGACGTAAAACGGGAGCATTTTTAAAAAATTGGATGGCGAATTCTTTTTTGTTTAATTTAAAAAAATTTTAAAACTTTTTAGAAATTATTGAAATATGATTTAGCGTCTTTGTAGCCAAATCAACAAAATTTTAGAAAATGTTTTAATTCCATTTAGTTTTTTAAAATAAAAAAATTTTTTTTCGATTTTCATCGATTTTTTTTATTTATTTTATAATATTTAATTATTCGAATTTTATTATCAAATAAAATATTTCTTTTTTTCCCTTAAAAATTTTTTTTTTTTAATTGTCAAAAATTTTATTTTGTCATTTTTTAAAATTTTCATCGTCAATGACGATAGGTTTTTGGCAAAGATTTGACAACACTGCATATAATCATTAGTCGATAGAGAAGTCCATATATCTGTGGTGAACGAACAAAACTTTATCATTGTCAGTTTTTTTTTAATTTCATTCATTTTTTCTTCGTATAATTTTGGCAGCAAATCCCTTTCGTGATGGAATTTTAAGGAGCAAAAATTTAATCAAATTATGAAATTCAACCCCTTCTTACGCAATAAAAAGCTGCAGATCCATATAAATGAACTCCAAAACTTTTTATTGATTGTTTCCTTTGAGGATTGAATTTTGTGGTTTTCATAAAATGTTAAAACAGAAGGTTGTTTTGTTTTTTCTGAAACTTACTTTTACTTAATCTATTCCTGCTTTCCTTGAAAATTTAAAAATTTTCAGGATGGTTATTTTCCATGTGATATTTGAGCGATGTCCCAGGAGTCATGATTAATGGATTGTGATCATCATCTGTTGCCGGAAGAAGTCTGAATGCAGAACGATTTTGATCATTTACATAGACCTTCAGTTGACCTGAAGCGGTATCCATGTCAAAAAAAGACACTACTTCAGATGAAGAAACGTTAGCGCAACTTGAACTGGAAGTGGAAGCAACTGATGAACCTGCATTTTGAGAGCCAAAACGGTTGAATTTACCTTTTAAAGCACTTGTAAAGAGAATGATTGAAAAGAACAATATGGTGGATATTGTCTAAGTCATATTTTTTTTTGAGAGTTTCCTTTGTTTAGTTTCCCTTTTTTGAATTTATTTATAAAGGGTTGTTTGTAATAAAATTCGTTTTTTGGGTTTTTAAAATAAACGACTAAACGATCAGTTCAAACTGAACAATTTATTTTTAAAAAGGTCAATTGCAATATATGGCAAGAAAGATTAAAAGATTTAGAGTTATTTTTGGTTTGGTAAAGTTAATTTTGCATTGAAGAGGAAAGAAGGAAAATATGAAAATTTTTCAAAAATTTTGAACTCATAAACAACTATAAAGTTCAGCGAAAACGAATATATTCATTTGATTAATTTGAAATTATTTTTGAAAAAGTCACTAAATAATAGTTTTAAAGGAAATCCTCAAATGTCTCTCCAAAGCAAAATCAGCTTCGTAGTTTTCTTCTCATTTTTAATCGTTGCAGCTCATTCATTCAATGTTCAGTCCAAACTGAAATTGAAGGCCAAGGGTGCAACTTCCCAAACTCAATGCTCTGATTCACCGCCTTCAGGCTGTGTTTATCTATACACAGACTATTTTACAAAGTTCCAAATTTGTGGCAACACTCCAGATCTTAGAACCCAAGGCATTGATAAGCTGGCCATTGCAATCCAAATCGGTCCAAACGCCAACGTGACACTTTATTCAGATTACAACTAGGACAACATTCCGACAAATGGATATTTTCCTTTAACCAATTTCATTGGCCAGACATCATCTGTTGGTTTCTATACACCTCCACCAGTTGTGACTTACGCGGTTAGAGGTTATATCAAGAATGCTTTGACAAATTTAGTGTTTACCTCAGCCCAAATCCAATCTGGCTCAGTGCAAGTCATCTTCACTGTCAACTCACAAAACTATTCAGCCACCATCAACGCAGCAAACAGCACCTATTCCGTTCAAATCCCAGCAGGAAACTATACTAGATGGGCCTCAATGCTAAATATGGTCCAAGCTACAACGATTATTTCCGTCTCAGGGAATTCTTATGAAGACACGAATTCGAATTCAGTGCTTTTTGCTACTGTCATAAACGGATGGAGAGCTGTATTGACCTGGAACACAGTTCAAGATCTCGACGCATATTGCTCAGCACCAGGAAATGAGGTCGTGTACTATAAGAAGATGAAGTCAAATGATGGGTTTGTTTCTTTGGACATCGATAACAGAAATGGATCAGGACCAGAAACCATGACCTTCAACTTCACCTCAACTACACAGGGAACCTACAATTATTACGTTAACAGCTATTCAAAGCTTCCATTGAATCAATCCCAAGCAAAGGTTGTTCTCTATCAGGGAGGAAATCAAATAGTTGAAGTTCTTCCACCAGCCAATACCTCCTTGACTTATTGGAATGTCTTTAAAATTGTTGTTGTTAAAGGTGGCTCACAAACCTACAGCCTTGTCAATTCCTATACCAATACAATTCCTGGATTGTAAAATTCAGTGAATTAAGGAAAAAAAATAAAGAGAAACAATTAATTTAAAAACCCAAATATTTTTGAAAAAAAACAATTTAAAAACATTTTTATTGGAAAATGAAAAATTCAAAATATTAGAAATCTCTATATTCGAAAGAAAAAAAAATTTAATTAAGGCCAGAATTAAAAGTTCTTTGTTTAAAACATTTTCTTTTAGATATTTATGAATTTTTGCTTTAAACTCGTGAAACCTTTCTCAAATATCCCAAAAAAACATATTTTGCTAAGCATAGAAGGGAACATCGGTGCGGGGAAAACGACTTTTCTTCGTCTTTTAAAAGAAAGTTTAAAAATTCCCTTTGAAGTTGTTCCAGAGCCGGTGTCAGACTGGCAAAGATTCGGAGATTCCAACAATAAAATTGAATTGTTGGACTTATTTTACAAAGACCAAAGAAATATGCGTATTTTTGAGAGAAGTATATATTCCGATAAGTTGATTTTATCTATGAAATTCATTACAATAATTATTGTTCCTAGGCATATTTTTGCTATCAATGCACATAATAATGGATTTTTTAATGAAGTAGAATGGGAGATGTATAATGAATGGTATGATTTCTAGTGAAACATTTAGCGAAACAATTACAGGGAATCATTTATTTACAAACCACACCAGAAATGTGCTTAAAAAGAACCAAGAAAAGAGCTGTACATGGAGAAGAAGGGATTGCCATTAATTATTTCAACCAATTGCATTCTTTGCATGAGAATTGGCTAAATAACGAGGATACCAAAAAAGAAATACAAATCTTGAGACTTAACACAGACGAAGAATTCGAAGAAAACCACAAAATCAAATCAGGAAAGAATAATGAATTCCACAAATAATTTTATTGATAATTTAATGAAGACAATGCTTTAAAAACTTTTCTTTCTTATTAAAAAATTTTTGATAAAACTTTTTTCGAGTTAAGAATATTCCTACATTAAAATTTGAAAATAATAAAAATGGAAAAACTTTCTTAAAACATTACCTAAATTTTTATTTTTTTTGTATTCTTTTTCAAAATTTTAAATTTAAAATTAATTTTTTTTTTCTTCCAC
>Ga0302186_10000739_pt1 | contig 28434 bp, 28 predicted proteins | sample II_Bog_E1_2_FD_198782 | JGI IMG/M metagenome (GOLD analysis project Ga0302186, IMG submission 198782) | Peat permafrost microbial communities from Stordalen Mire near Abisko, Sweden - II_Bog_E1_1 | ecosystem: Environmental > Terrestrial > Soil > Wetlands > Peat | place: Sweden: Abisko... | reverse complement strand
TATATTAAGAAGAATTAATTTTTTATTTAGAAGGATTTTGTGGGAACTTAGGAAAAGACTTAAGATCTTTACTCGCATGAGGCGAAATTTTATTTCTGCCTCTACTATATTTTATGACTTTTTTTAATAAATGTTATTATTTCCTCAATTATGCACTTATAAGTTATAATCGCATTAAACTCAATAATGCTTATAATCGATTATAATCCCTATAATTAAATTTTTATTTATTTTTTATTGCAAATGGTTCGATCTAAACTCGCCTTTTTTCTCCTTTTTTTTACTTGTTCCTTGATATTCGCCCAAGAGGCCTATGAAACCAGTTCTCTCCTTGACTTAACCAGAGAAACTAATGATCTCAAGACAGTTTTCCTTAATCAGACTTGCCTCCCTGCCCTCTCCCTCCCAGATGCCAGCATCATATCCAACCAATCCAACATCACCCTCTCCCAAATTAAATTGACTGCGAAATCATTCGATATTTCCAATCAAAGTGTCGAGCTCGATGCCCTTAATTCTTTGGTTGGATTTAGTGGGAACAATGCCAGCATGTCAGTTGCCTTCAGCTATTATTGGACCACTCCCAATGCCACCTTATCTGGGGTCATTGTTGGTCAGCTAGCTTTGGTAAACATCTCAAACCTCAAGACTATCTCATTGACGAACTCGAAAATAAGGTTTCTCACCAATTCTTTAGGCATTCAGACGTTGAATTTCAAAGTGGACTCATCAAAAGACCAAGCCCTTCAAAATGCCTGCATTCAATATTATCAATCAAAGGCTGATGTCATCTTGAATGTTTTGACGGCCAATATGACCAATTGCCTGAATAATTGGCTGTACCCAATGCAAGCCCAAAATTTTTACTCTCCTTACCAATACACCTACCAAGGCAAAAGTGTCAACTACACTTACCAGCTCACAGGCATGAATTTTGGAAAAAACTTCCTTGGATTTTGGTACGACACAAAAATCAGCAATTTCTCGAAATCAAAAACCATCAAATATTCAACGACTAGCGTCCTTAAATACCTCAAAGATAGCAGCTCACAATCCTTCATGTCGAAATCGATTTTCATGAATACCATAGGTTACGCTTTAGACCAAAGCATGTTCGATTTGAATATGACAGAATATGAATACCCATCATCACATTTTGATTATTTCATCGGAGAACTGGCTCTTTTCATTCCAGAAATCAGAAAAGTTTTTTATGCAGATGAGAGGGTCTCCGGATTTTGCAAAGTCTCAGCTCCAGCCAATTCGACTTTCGATGTACAAATTAAAAATTACAATTTTTATTTGTTAAATTTTTTTTTTCAGCTTTTAGAAAATATTGGCATTTATGTCTCATTGCCCTATTTTTGCCGCATCCAAGAAAGGAACACTGATGCCAATATTTTCAACTTTTCAATCCATTTAAACTTTACACTGAAAGCAAATATCAATAATAGGGTGTTAGATTTCTCCATTGATAATGTGAACGTGGTGGAAAATTCAATGACGGTTCAACAAAGAGAGGAATTTCCTCATACAAAACAATATCTGATAGATTACCACATGAAATCGTTTTTGCAGGAAATGCTCCAATCCAAAACCTTTGGATCGAATTTCCCAGTGAAGGGAGATACCATTGCTATTGCGAAGGATGGGATCGTGATAACTGCTTTAAATCAATTTAATTAATTGGAGATTTAGTGAAAACGTGGATATTTTATCTAAATTTTTTTCAATAGATATTTTTTTAAAAATTATTATATTATTTAGATTGGTCTTTTGGTATTTTCAGAGCATCGTTATTATTTTACGACGAAAACTGCCAAGAAGATGCAATAACATAAATATAAAGCAGTCCAGATCAAAAACACGTGGAAATATGCCAAGTTTCCCTTTCCGATGCATTTCCCAGTCCAAACACAATGATGGTCATATCCTTCAATACAAACATTGCAATCCAAACAATGATATGAATAATTGTTTTGAATGGCACCACATTTTGAACATAACCTTTGAGAAAAAAATGTTTATATTTATTATGTTTGACAAAAATTATGAAGTTTTTATTTAAAAAATTACTTTTGAGGAGGATTTTCAAAATCTTCTCGTTGCTTATTAACTGGGATGATCCCTGGGTTTGTTAAGGCTGTTAATAAATAAAACATCAATTCCATCGTGGTCACAAAAATTGTTAATAAAATCATTGAGGCATTGTATTTCGGTGCCACGTAAATAATGCAGGCCAAACCTCCTCCTGATAAAAGCATGAACATAAACAAGAAAAATGGCCCTAGATATTATTTTTTTCATTTTATGTGATTTTTCTTACAATGGGGTCCCAAAGTATAAATGATTTTTTTGTTCTTGACCCATAAAATCCGATGATTTCCAACATAAGAGACTGCATCCTTATCAGAAAGATTTGGATTAGAAGGGTTTATATGTTTCATTTGTTCCAGGTCAACATCCTTATTTAATTCAACCACATTTTCGAAAACAACATAATTTTGTTGCATTTTTTATGTTTAAAACCCAGAATCGTTGAAAATAAATTCAGATAAAAAAATTCATAAAATAGATGTTAGTAAATCATGCAATCATTTTCATAGTACATCATTTTTCCAAAAGAATTTAAATTTTCATGCCATCTATTTGTGAATATAGTCATCTATACAATAGAAACAGGAGTCGACATCTTTTGTTTTTGAGTTTTTGTCAGAAAAAACAAATTTCCTTCATCAAAAACATAACATCAAAAATAAAAAGTTCATAAAACATGATATTTAAAGTATTGCCTTCAAAGCTCTTAATAATTAATTATTAAAGATTATATTTTTTCACAAATGGCAAGTTTGCTTCAGAGTAAAGTCTTCACGGCCTTTACTCACTCTCAGGTTTACAAACCTGACCTCCAACCTCCCCTCGAGCTGGTTTTGAAATCTGTCACTTTCATTGATACAGAAAGTGACAAAAAAGGACCTCAAACCAAGGAAGAAATTGAGCATTTAAAAAACAGATACAATAAAATTGATCCCTTGGTGGTCTTCGACCATGATACCATGTCCATCCGGAGAACCAATGAGAAAGATGGTATTTTCTACCATTTGTGCCACAGGCCGAGTGTTTCAGGTAGAGCCAGAAATTTAGATGTATTCAGACCAAGAACAATCAGGTACATTTTTTGTCATCACCCCACCCCCTCCTCCCCCCCCCCATCCTTCTCCTCTTAATTTCTTTTTTATTAGATTTTTGGTTTGTCTAACAATGTATTCAGAAAGTAGAGATGAATACGATAATACGATATATGGAATCCACGAGAATCTGCGTGTTTTCAAGAACGCAGGTATCTGCAATGAGGACATAGCTGTCGTTGTTCTGATGGATGGGGTCAAGAAGATTGATCCATCAATGAAAGAGATTTTTAAAGAGGAAGACATTTTGAAGAACATTCCTGAGAAAAGAACCATGGCCTTCCGTGAGAAAGTGTTCGACAACGAAAAGAACCCAGAATATGCCAAATATCGTAGAGACACTGTATATATGTACCAAATGAACTTGAAGCCTGAATCTGGTAATGAGGACGACGAATTCAACTATTTGAACGTTTTCGTTTGTTGCAAGCTTGAGAACGCAGGGAAATTGTCATCTCATCTTTGGTTTTTCCGTGGCTTTTGCGAAATGTTCAACCCAGATTATTGTGCACTGATAGATTGTGGGACTAAGCCGAAATATGATGCATTGTTCGAACTTTTCAAGGCGTTTGAATGCGACAAACAGGTCGGAGGTGTATGCGGGTATATGGGTTTGTATCCAGAGCCTATTGTAGATGAATTTGGGATCAGAGTAGATCAAGATACTTACAAAGAGTTGGACTTTTTCAGCAAATTTTGCATGATTTTCTTTGATATCCAGAAGGCGCAGGTGTTTGAGTACTCTTTTGGTCACATATTAGATAAATCGTTTGAGTCTTTTTTCGGATTTATTCATGTGTTGCCTGGGGCATTTTCAGGTTATCGATGGGATGCTATTAGAACAAAGATCACTGACACCAAGAATATTTTAGATAAAGAATATTTGAAGACTGTGTTGGACAAGGATTATATGAAATCTGAGAGATACACCATTCAAAATGCCAACATGTATTTGGCCGAAGACAGAATTTTATGTTTGGAGATCTTTTCAAGGGATAATTACATCCTCAAATACATTCCTGAAGCCTTGTGTTGGACAGATCCTGTTAAACATTTGGTGATGCTTATGAACCAAAGGAGAAGATGGATCAATGGGTCATGGTTTGCCTTGTATTATGTGTTGACGGCTTGTTGGGGGAAGATCTTGACTTCCAGACATTCGTTTTTCCGAAGAAGTGCCTTCTATTTCTGTATGTTCTATTCGATTGTTACGTTGTTTACTTCGTATTTCGCAGTTGGGTTCTATTATGTGTTTTTAAATATGGTGGCTTTTGAGTTTTTCGCTGCATATAACTTTTATGGAGATCCCACTAATGAAATAGCTTCATTGGCAGGGGTTTTCATGTTCATTTATATCCTATTGGTCTCAGGACTGTTTTTCTATTCTTTGGTGTATAAGAGTAAAGAAGCCATTGCCAAATTCCAATTGATATCCTCATTGTTAGGAATGTATATGCTGTTATCCTTCGGTTATATGGCTTATATCATGATATCAATCATTTTCTTGAATGATGGGAATGTCATGAACAAGAAAGTACAAATCATAAATCAAATCAAGGATATACAACAAAACGCAGACGTTTCCCAATACGAAGTTGTGGTGTTATATGACCCAACAACTCTTCAGGCCTTAGTGTCAATCAACTTGTTATGTTATATCATTCCTGTTTTAATCAACCCGAAGAAAGCATTAATAGACATTTTGTTTTCTACAAAGGATTATCTATTCTATGCTCCTTGCTACGTCCACACTCTGTTGATCTATGCCTTTTGCAACATTGATGATTTGTCTTGGGGAACCAAAGGAATGGATGCAGCTACATCCATGAATGACAAGAGTCTCAAATATAAAGCGAGTTATGTGTACAAATGGTTGATGTTTAATATGCTTTTAGCATACGTGTGCTCAATTTTGAATTATTCCACTGTGTTCAAGAACTATTTCATTTTAATCATGGGATATTATTTCACCTTCGCATTGGGGCTCAAGGCAATTTTGGCTATTGTTTACCATTTCAAGTATTACTTAATTGAACGTTTGATCATGAGCTTCAAAATGAATGAAAAAAAAGGTGAATACAAAGTCAAAAGCAAAGAAATGCAAAGCTACGTCAGCAACAAAATCAAGAAGCCCGCTCATGGCCCAGCACCCATAAAACCAGCCAACCCTGCCCCAAGAAAAAGTGAAAATGCAAATAATTTGGATCAGGTTGGGAATATGAAGAGGAAATCGAAGTTCAAACCAGAGCCTGAAGAAAAGACACACATTGTGACACATTCGGTGAATTTAGATGAGGTGGTAGATGAAAAGAATTTGGATATTGCATTTGGGGAGAAAAAAGATGAGAAAAAAGAAGTGAAAAAATGATTTTCAGAGGTTATAAACAAAATGACTTAAGATTAAAAAAAAAAAATAAGACAAAAATTTGAAAGTCTTCTTGATAACAACAAAAATTCAATAAAATTAAATTTAGAGGGGGAGGGAGCTGTTTGTTGAAATTTGTTTTTTTATGAATTTTTTTTGATTTTTTTTTTTTGGGATAGTTTATTAGATTAGTCGTTTTTAAAAACAAATAATTTTTTTCATATTCTTAAAATGGTAATGAATGGGGATCAACAGTCCTAAAGTACTTACATCCATTTTTCTCTCATATTTGATTATTGCTTTCGCAGAAGGTTACACTCTTTATTAAACCCATTGAAACCCTTTTTTTTTAGTTGGTGTGCGCGAGAAGGTCCAAATCACCTCAAAAGATAAGGTGAAATTCACAACTCTTTTTCAATTCTTTAAGGCATCTCAAAGTTTTCATTGATTCTTTTGAAAATTCTCACATATTTTAATTTTTTAGAAACCCCCCCAACTTCACGATTGCATAATCCAATTCTTGACTATAAAGCTATGAAAAATAAGATAAAAGATGATGTAGAAATCAATGAACAAAAAAATTGGGTTTACTATTCAGAAAATAATGAAAAGGATATCGATTCATTAACATTATCTTTGCTTCAATTGTCTGCCTTCAGAGGCAAAAATAACACAAAAGACATCTATCCGAAGGAAAAGAAATCTCACAAAACCCATTCTTTTGACTTCAAAATAGACGATTCACCGTTTTTCCTAGACAAAAAACATAAAAAACAAACAGACACTCTGCCCAAAACCCAAAAAAAAACTGAAAGCAATGCTTTTAGACAGCTGCTTTTGACAGTCAAGCAAAATTCAGCCAAATTAATAAGTATTTTTGTTTTTTTAAACTTGAGTTAAAGAACAGTCTAGGCATTATTACAACCCAAGAGAAAAGCTCTTATCTTGAGAACAATGTTTTACAAATTGCCAAATTTATCATCATTCTATTTTTGATCGGCATCGCAGTGTATTTGTTATTCTTGTTCATTTGGATATTATTTGGAATGGTATTTGAATGATTTTTAATCCCCAAACTATAAATTTTTGAAAGGTTTATAAAATGAGCTCGAACATTCGATTAATTCAAAAAACCAATCATTATTCGTTGAGAAACAGTATTTTAGAAGGCAAAGAAATTCTAAAACGGAACACTCCTAGAAGGTTTAATTAATTTTTTTCATGTGAGTTTCAATTTTTTGTTAATAGCTTTGCATTTGGAGAGGCCATGTTTGCTTAAGAAAATGTTTACTTTACACATCATCATTTCTTGTAAACAACCGTTTGTTTTATTTTAGCAAAGGGATTTGCGTCTATCTCAATAATATCTTGAAACACCCCATTTTTTTAAAGAATAAACAGAAATAAAGCAACCCTTCCGCAAAAAAAAAAAATTAATTTTACTCATATAATTTTTCTTCATAAAAAAAACGCAAAAAAAAATTTTCTTAATAAAAAAAACCCAAAACAAATTTCAAATTTCTATTTTATTTGAAAAACTTTAAAAAGTCATATCCCCAAATGGATTATTTCAAACATGGTCATCAAATCGAGCGTTTTGAGCTCCTTGAAAACGGAAAATGTTACCCTTCCTCCTCCAACATAAGTCTTCGTTCTCAACTTTATTTTGAAAAAATACCTATATCCACCGTCACCTACTTTCAATCCCCGAACATCCCTCCTTCAGAACTCTCAACCCACTTTTCCAAATTCTCCAAAGTTGAGCCCAATCAAAAATTTGGTCCAAGTTACGCTTTGTTTTGGTTTAAAATTGACATTGAAATTCCTGAGGGGTGGTTATCCTCTGAGAAAGAGATTCATTTGCTTTGGGATTCTGGAAATGAGGCGCTTTTATTTAATTCTGATTGTTCTGAGGTTCTGCAAGGGTTTTCAGGAGATGGTGATTACAATAAGCGGGCAGAATATATCATTCGTAGGCTTCCGGAGAAAGATGACCTAAAAAATTCAAACAAAATCACCTATTTTCTTGAAATGTCATGTAACAATTTGTTCGGGAACGGTCCTCTTTTAGGCCCAAAGGATCATGACAGTCAATACACGATCAATACATGCGCGATAGGACTATTTAATCGTAAAGCATGGAATCTCCTTTGCGATTTCATCATTCTGAAAGATTCAGGCGATAAATTAGATCGACAACAATCTAATAGGGCTGACCGAGCCATTTGCACTGCCAATAAAATTATGGATGTTTTGAAACCAGCTGATCTTTCTACATATTCAGAAGCCCAAAAACTTGCTGAAAGTTATTTAAATTGCAAGAATGCACAGTCCCAACACCAGATCTATGCCCTTGGACATTGCCATATTGATACTGCCTGGCTTTGGGATTTCGAGACCACACGCAAGAAAACCGCCCGAAGCTGGAGCACTCAACTAGAACTCATGAATCATTATAAGAACTTCAAATTTTGTGCGTCTCAAGCTCAACAATATGCTTGGCTAAAAAACGACTACCCCTCTCTTTTCCATAAAATTCAAGCCAAAGCAAAAGAAAACAAATTTATTCCAGTCGGTGGCACTTGGGTGGAGTTTGATGGTAATGTTCCATCAGGCGAATCAATGGTCAGGCAATTTCTGTACGGCCAATATTTTTTTAAGGAAAATTTCGGTGAGTTTTGTGATGTGTTTTTCATGCCTGACACTTTTGGGTACAGTCCGCAATTGCCCCAAATTATGAAGGAAGCAGGCATCACAAATTTCCTCACACAAAAGCTTTCTTGGAATCTGGTGAACAAGTTCCCACATACGAATTTTCTATGGAAAGGAATCGATGGAACCTGTGTTTTAGCCCATTTCCCACCAGCTGACACCTACTGTTCCCAGGGGAAGTTAGAGGATGTGTTGAAAAGCCAAACGAATTTTAAAGAGAAAGCTAAAAGCAACTGTTCTGTATTGTTATTTGGGAATGGAGATGGTGGTGGTGGACCTAAAATGGATTTTATAGAGAGTTTAAGTAGAATGGAGGACTTGGAGGGTGTTCCCAAGGTCAAATTCGCTGATATTAAGGAATTTTATTCAGAATTAAGGAAAAACGAAGACAAATTGGCAGTTTGGGATGGTGAGCTATATTTGGAGCTCCACAATGGCACATATACAACAATGGCTGAAAACAAGAAATTTAACCGAAAGTTTGAATTAAAGTTCAGATCATGTGAAATGTTATTAAGTTTGGCATTGTTACAATTGAAGAAAGAAAAAAAGAATACAGGGGAGATCTTGGAGTATTATCATGGGGAATTTAAGGATCTATGGAAGTTGTTGCTTTTGGATCAATTTCATGATGTTTTGCCAGGAACATCAGTTCCAGAGGTTTATGAGGATACTCGTAAGCATTTTGAAAAGATAGAAAGTGTTTTGAATGGGAAAATTGATGTGTTATTAGAGAAATTGGTGGTCAAAAAGGATGTTGTAGGCTTTTTATGTTTTAACCCATTAAATTATGACAGGGATCATTACATAGAAGTGAATGGTGTTGAGGGATTTGCCAAGATTCCACATTTTTCTTTAAGTTTTGTCAATGAAAAATCCTTTGAAAAAATCCTTGAAATACAAGTGTTTGTCAAAGAAACAGCAGAAACATATGAAATTACCAATAAGCACCTAATTTTAATTTTATCAAAAACTGGTTTTATTCTCTCGATGAAAGATAAACGAACAGTTCAATTTTCGAATGAAAAAACCATGAAAGAAGTCATTTGTCCAAAAAATCAGCTTTACCCTGGAGGAAATTGCCTTTTAATTCATGATGATGTGCCTTTCTTCTGGGATGCTTGGGACATCTTCCCTTATTATAAAGACAACCATAAATCGATCTTAGCCTATGAATCCAAAATCACAAAGGACTCCAATCATCAGGTAAACATTTTGTTCAAATATAAGGTTTCCTCTGAATCCGAAATCTTGCAAAATGTCATTGTCCTTTCAAATACAGCTCGAGTTGATTTCAAAACTGAAATCCATTGGCATGAAACAAGAAAATTGCTTCGAGTTTATTTCCCGTTAAACATTAGGACTGATTTTGCGACTTTTGATATTCAAAATGGAATTCTTCGAAGAGCCACACATGATAACACATCTTGGGATATAGCTAAACATGAAGTTTATGGGCATAAATTTGTTGATCTTAGCGAAAATAATTATGGTGTCAGTTTGTTGAATGATTGTAAATATGGATATAGTGCCAAGGAAAATGTTTTGGGGTTATCTTTATTAAAATCAGCGAAACATCCGAATGAAAACGCCGATATGGGCACTCATCATTTTGTTTATTCGCTGTTTTTGCATCAGAATGCAGGATTGGCAGATACATTAAGGGAAGCTGAACTTTTGAATGAGGAATTGATGGTGAAAAAAATGGAAGGAAGCGAATTTTCTTGTAATTTTGTGGAAATTGACAAGAAAAATGTGGTTTTGGATTGTTTGAAGCCTAGTGAAATGGGAGAGACTTTGATTCTAAGAGTGCATGAACATTTGGGCCAGGAAACTTGCTTTGAAGTTAATATTTCGTCTTTAGAAAATGTAAAGGTGAAAAGTGTGAATATTCTCGAAAATGAGAAAAAAGAAGAAAAGGAAATTATTTTGGGTGTGGAGAGGAATAAGTTCTTTGCAAGGATAAAACCTTTCCAAATTTTGACTTTTAAAATTCAAGTTTAGGTCATAATTTTAAAGAATCCATGGAATTAAAAAAAAAATGAAATGAAAAATAAATTAATAAGAAAAATTTGTTTTTTTAAATAAAAAATATAAAATGAACCTGAATTCAGAAAAAACACAAAATTTGATAAAATGGAAAACTGTAAATAAAATAAATAAAATGGGGAATAGAAGAATTTACATATTTTAATCAAAATTAATTGACGAAGACAAATTCTTCTGATAAGTATTTGAAAATATTCGGTTTTACATTTTCATCTTGCTTCTCAAAATTTTTCATTTCATCTTATAGAAAACACAAAAAACATAATATTTTGCACAGTTCATAATAAAAATGTTTTCTATTTAAAATAAGTATTATAATATTTTGAAATACAGAAAATTTTTATCCTTTGCTTCAAAGATCAAATGACTTTCTAAAAAAGATAAAGGAAGAAAATTGAAAAATAGAGGCCAACTGTAAAAGTCAAGTAGTCCTAAACTATCGAATTCAAAAAAAAGAAAAAAAACTATTTTTTTATAGATATTATTTTTGCTTTTTTTTTAATTAAAATTTACAAATATTGCTTCTTTTTTTCATTTTTCTAACTTATTCTGTCCTTAATTTTTTAAAATAAAAACTAAAATTAAACAGTTGACCTTTATATTTCTTGTTTTTGGCCCCTATTTTATATTTTAACAAGACAAATGCTTCACAACCGAAAATTTACTAAAAATTTTTCATTTAACGACATTTTTACAAAATTGCAACATTAGAATCTCTTGATAAAAATATTGGTTTTTCGATTTTAGAAAAAGTTTTTCTTTTACTTTTACTCATGTTGCTTTTTTTTTTTAACTATTTAGAGGTATTGCCTTTTACTTTTCTTAAAATATGCAAAAAAATTTAAAGAGTGAAAATTTTATTTGGTTTTTTTGGGTAGTAAAGAATAACAAACATTTTTGGAATTAATTTTAATGCTATCACTAAAATTTGTTAAAATAACCAAATTTGAAGAGAAAAAAATGAAAAGGATGAAAAGATATTTTCATTTTTATAGATTGCAAAAAGACCAAATTTCTTAAAATTGGAGTTTGGGATTATTAAAAAAAAAAAAAAATATTTCAAAAATGCTTAAAAACTCAATTTAGCAATAAATTTTAAAAAATTAAAGACTTTGGAAAAAATAGTATGCAGTATTAAATAAACTCCCAAAGATTCGGAATTTCTGCAAAATACTACCTCAAACCTTGTATTTAAAAAAAACATCATCGTCAACATTTAATTAATATTAAACACCATCAGGCAAAACTGCAAAAAAACTTAAAACTGCGTCATTCCAAAAGAAATTATTCCCTGAATTAATACATCTTGTTCAGGTATTTAAATAAATAATTGCCTCAGAGAGCCAGACCGAAATAATAATTCATTATTTCAGAAAGCAAAAAACAACCCCTATTTTTCCACAATGTTAAAATACCGTTTAAGCTTTCAAATCAATTATAAGTGTCCTTGTTTGCAGCTGATCGTTTTGGTTGGCAATTGTCCCCAATTAGGGAATTGGGACATCAATAAAGGAGTCCGTTTGGACTGGTGTGAGGTTGCCTTTCATATTTTTATTATATGCTAATTTTTTTTTCGGATAAAGGGAGATTTTTGGAGAAAAAACTTCGTGGTTTTTAACAAAAGAAATAATGACATCGAGTACAAATATGTTGTCTGCACTCAAACAGAGGGAGGGCTCCAGGCCATCAGATGGGAGTCCGGAATCAATCGGACTATAAACTGCTCCAAGACATCAAAATTGGATATAATTCTGAGTAATTTATTTTACAAGAATATATATTATTTAAACTGTTTTCATTCATTTTTTAAAACTTTAAAATTTTAATAAATTCCAAAATAACAAGTTTTAATTTTAATCATTTTTATCTTAGATGATGTTTGGGAGCATCGCAGAGTCTGTCTCCGGATCCGTAACCGATTCGAAGATTCCAAAAAAACGCTGCAAATCGTTGGCAATGTGAATGACATCAAATCCGCAAAAAAAATGGATCTCATCTATAAGAAGGATCCTGCCACCGACACCATTGAATCTTTTTGGCAGAAGGAATTCAATGTCGAAGTGTCCCGAACATCCTTCAAATACAATTATGTGTTATTTGATCAAGAGAACAAGAAAGGCTTTTGGGAACGAGAGTACATTCGAACTTTTTCACTTAATGAGCTTAAAGATGAAGAAGAATCCAAGAAGGGATTAGCTTTTTTGAAACGAGACAAAAACCTCAAAAATTTCAATGAGCTCTCATCCTATACATTCAAAAACAACACATTCAAAATTTATGACTATGACTTCAACTATAATTTTTCTATCGATGAGATAAACGAAAATATCATTATAGGTAAACATCTTGAAATGTTTTCATTATTCATTATTTGTTAAAATAGGTCCCTATCCACAAACTGAACATGAAATAGAGTTGCTCTCTCAAAAAGGAGTGAAAGCAGTCCTTAACCTTCAAAGAGATGTGGACATGAAGATGAGGAAATTGGATTGGAATGATATCAAAGGTTATTATGAGGAAAAGAACATCGATGTGATAAATTATCAAATCAACGACTCGGATCCTGAGGAATTAACAGAAAAAATCATTATAGCTGCTGATATTTTGAACAAATTAATCAAAACTTATCAAGTTTGCCTAAAAAACCATATTTTTAAATAATTTTTCTTAATTTTAGAGGGTTTATGTTCATTGCACTGCGGGAATCATTAGAGCTCCTCATACAGTGATTGCATATTTGTGTCTTTTCAAACATTATCCTTTGGAAAATGCGATTCGGCTTTTGAAAAAGAAGAGACCAATTGCACATCCAAATAAAAGTAAACTTTTAAAACTTTGAATGTGATTAAAATTATTTTATTTTAGGATGTTTGGAAAAAGCCCTTACATCTTTAAATGTAAATGTGATGAGCAGATGTATCACATTCATATAAAAGATGAAGTTGATAATATCAAATATCAAACAGAGATTTCTATATTGTTTATTATTTATATATTTCTTTGGTATTTTTTGAGAGTTGTTTGTTATCTTTTCGTTTTCAGGCTTTAAAGAGCCGTAATTTTACGATTTTTTATATTTGAAATGATTAGTTTTTTGTATGCAATTAGAGCATATAAAAAATATTGAATTCTTTTTCTTTTTTTTTTCTTGTTGTCTTGAAACAATAATTTGAGTTTCAATATAAAAAATTAATGAAATACATTGCTTAATTTGAAACATTGAAGTTTAATGAAAAATAATGAATCCGAAATTTTTAATTTATTTTAAGTTTATATATTATATTTCTTGTTTGTTTAGAACTTTTTTTGAAATTAGAAATTTATAAAAAAAAATTAAAACGAATTTTGGAACCCAAAAAAATTTTGATTTTATTGAAATATAGAGCAGCAAATATTTTCTTAAACGAAGCAAATGTTATAAAACCAAAAGAAAAAATCTTGAGAAAATCAACAAAAAATTCAAATTTTAAAATTTTTGAAAACATTAAAACTTTTTTTGAGCTTAATTTATTATATTTTCTTGTTATGTCTTCTAAGGTAAATTTCAATTATGTTGATCGTCTTTAGATACGTTTCCGGACTCTTTCTAACAAAATATTTTTATTTCTAAAAAAATATCACTTACTTTCGTTTTTAGCATGTCTAAAGCCTCTTTTATGTTTTTCGGTGTTGAGCCTCCAGATGCGGAATCGAGAAAATTGGACTTTAGTTCTTTGAAATCAAAGCTGAGCACTTTTTCCAATTCTGTGTCTTTTTTCTCCAATTCTTGATTGAACTCCTCTTTGATTTTTTTTTTTTCGAAATCTGATTTCAACAATTCATTCTCCAAATTCTCCAATCCTTCCAACTTTTTTCAACAATTCATTCTCCAATCCTTCCACTTTTTTCTTCCAAAGATTTTGTTCCTGCTCCATATACTCATCTTGGCAAACATACAACTCTTTATGACCAATTACCGCATTTAAGAAAGAATCCTCAGAGTCATCTTTGATTGAGTTGGCTTCTTTTTCCACATTTCCTCCCACAAAGTCATTATTAACGATGTTGACAGTAAAAGGAGAATCCATGAAATTTTTTTTTTTAAATTATTGTTTTTTAAATTTGGAAACTTTTTTATTCTCAGAATTTTTGATCAGAAAGCTTTGCTCGAGATTTACTTAAAAAAAATAAAGAGTTTGCGTAATCTTCGGATTCACAACGAAACAGGCAGCCAATCCCCAAGAGGAGATCGGTTTCTCAAGAAGATCATCGAACTGAATCACCAAATAATGATTAATAAAGGATTACACTGAAGAACTCAACAAAGTACTTTTTGAGTTAAACTTGGAATTAAGCAAAGATCTGATCCTACAAGGCAATTCTAGAAGGAAAGAGAAGATTATCGATGAAATCAAGGGAAATACTGTGAAAAACTCCAGAAGCTTAGAGAACCTCAAGGAATTAACAGAAAGCCAATATTGAAACGAAAGGACACTAAAGAGATACAGGCGATTTTTTCTCAGAATCGGGAAATTAGAGAGAGAAACTAGGAGTAAATTGAGAAAATGGAGGGGTTACGACTCATTCCATGAGAGAGCTTATGAATTGATGCAGGATTTGAAGGAAATTGTCAAGGATTTAATCAGCAATTAAGCTCCGAGGAGTATTTTTCAAAGGAGTTCAAGGCTTGAAGGTTCCAATCTTTTAATTACCAAAGAAATTTGTTGCTAACTTTCATTAGGACCTGTCAAAGAATTAACGACCAATGGTTTTCAGAAATTGTTTCTCAGCCCAAAAACGAAGCCTTAACCCAAGTTTTTTCTTTGGAAAATAATCTAGACAACTCACGGAGAAAACCTCAAGCCTGAAAGCATTATTCAACTCAGAAAAAAAGGCACAGCTGGTTTAATTGAAGAAAAATTTGTAAAAAATCTATAATTTTATTTATTATTTTACTATCAACAGCCTGAAATCCAAAAAGGAAATCATCTATCTTGAAGAAGAAATCGAAAATCTCAAAAATGAATCAATTGCTTATAATTTCCAGAATTTAAAAGAAAAAAAAAAACAAATGGGCCCCCATTCGAGAAACATCAGCTTCATGCAAAAGGAAAAACTCCAAAGACTCATCAACTTAAAGGATAAACTCGATAAATTAAAGGTAACTTAGAAAGAGAGGTATGGAACTTGAAAAACTAACCGGCTTACCAGGTTGAGGCGGATTCAATTTCTTTATTAAATGACTTTTTACATAAAAGTATGGGATTTTCTATTCCATTGTTTCTTTTCAAATACTTCCATTATAACAAAATTATTTTGTAGAGATTTTTTCCACCGAATTTTTTTCCTTTTACAAATTAAAAGAGTGAATTTTTCGGAATTAATAAATTCATTGAATTTAATATTTCGCCTCCTACAAAATAAAAAATATCTTTAAAACATCTGAACAGAAAGAAGGAAAAAGTTCTAAAAATATCATGAAAAACGCATTGTTTTCTGACAAAAAATTCAAATTCGAGCCTTCCCCAAATATAAACATAGGATCTCCTAATTTGTCTGCTCCAACTAACAGCACTGAGGAAATAATTGTATTAGATAAAGAAAAAATCAATGAATGCTTTCGAATAATTTTACAAGCCCCCAATGAAAAGATTCGTAAGGAAGCTGACAATTTTCTTATACATTGTGAGAAGAACTCAATGTTCTACTCTTTTCTTTTGGAAATTTTCGAATCTACCCAAGTTTTATTCATTTTTCAAAATATTTATTGATCATTTTATAGGATCCAACAATTAAATTGCAAGCTCTTGTGTCTTTTAAAAATGTGATAATCCGACATTGGAACAATAGGAGAACTTGTAACAAATCGCAAGGTATGAAATTTGATTAAATATTTAAAAATATAAATTTTTTTAGTGTTTTTTGGGGAACAAGTGAAAAAAGAAATAAAAGCGACTTTAATTAAGTATTTAGAAAAAATCCATGATAAAAAATTGCGGGCTCAAATAAATGCGTGTGTGTTGGTGATTGTGAAAGCTGACTTCCCGATAAATTATATGGATCTTTATCAATTTTTTTATAATAATCTGAAATCCATCGAGATGTTTTTGGAACATAATAAAATTGAGACAATAGTGCAAGAAAGCACCTTGAATTTTTTAAAGACCTTGAAAATCGTGCTGAAAGAACAATCGAAAAAAAGAATGAACAATTCTTTGAAATTGTTCTATGATACGACAAACAACATTTTGAACTCGATAAAAATTTTTTGGGATTTTGTGAATGTGAGTTTGAGTAAATTGATAAATGTCATCAACACAACTGATAAAAAAGAAATGACCAATATTTATTTTCTTCTGAGCTTATCAAAAACCATCGATAAAATCATTTTATTTTGTCTGATGTGCTCCTTCACAGAAATTCATAAAGAGTACATATTATATTTCTATTTTTTTATTTTTTTTTATTTTATCTATATTATATATTGATAAATATTTATCATTAGCCAATTTATCCAAAAAATGATCCAACTCATGTTGACCAAAACAGCTCAATTCATCACCATTTTGCCTCAAACTCAGAATAAAGATATATCAGAAAACATTTCAAAAAACATACAAATAATTGTTTTTAATCTTTCCACAATTCAAAGTCTGTTCCCATTGTTGTTTTATGAAAATTTGACTGATTATTTGCAACTCAATTTCATCTTATTGGAAAATCAGATGTTTATTTCTCAGGAAAACATCCTTAAATCCACCATTCTTTGTCTTTTGAAAGTTTTGAAAACATTTGCTTATTACTCAGATTCAGAAACTTTCATGATGAGTTTTCATTCAAACGCAAAACTGCAAAATTTCAATGAAATTCAAAAAGAATGCGCGTCAAAATTTTATGCATTTTTCAATGAGGGAAATATAGAAAAATTAACGAATATCATAATAATGCAGCTTTTGCCACTTTCGACATTTTCCAAATCTCAAAACGAAGAAGCTTTGATAGAAAACGGTTTTTGAACATCTAAAATTTATTTTATTTTTTTAAAGAGGATGAAAATTACCTTGATGACACCATTGACGAAATGGAAAATTCATTATATAATATAACTTTATGTCTTGTGGAGAATCTTTTCGTCCGTTTTCCTGGAGTGTGTTTTCCAAAGCTGCAAAATCTGATCAATAATCAATTAATATGTATTTTTTTGTGTATTTTTAAATAATTTAAAAAGAATTTTAGTAAAATTTGCTGAAGTCCCTTTCGAAATTCAAAATGGTTTATTTGGAATCATTGCATTATTGCCTAAAGCGTTCGAAAAGGAGAAGATAGGACTACTTGATTATATTGATATCTTCGGAATTATTGAATATATGAAAGAAAATATTTCCAAAAATAAGATCATCCCCAGAAAATTAGCCATTCTAATCAGCAAATGGATAAAATTTTTTCCTGGTTCAATGAAATTTCAATAAATTATAGTAAAATTACATTTTTTTAGATAATTATAAGGAAACTTTATGCAACATGATGGTTCTTCTGCTAAAGAACATCGATGACTTGTTGGCGAAATATGAAAGTGCTTTATGTTTGAAATCAATCGTGAAACAAGAACAGTTGAAGCTTAATTATTTCCAAATAATCGAAGATGTCGCCCCAATAATCATCGATCTATTTAAAAACTTCTTCTCTCCTAATATTTTATGGCCGTTAATTCAACTTCTCACGACTTTAATTGAAAAATCACAATATGTATGTTCTGATAACATTATTAAATTCATTGAGAATCCTTCCCTCAACATTTTGATGCAAAATGACTCTGAATTGATCAGAGGAGCCTTGATTGATATGCTAAAGAATTTGATCGTATCCTTTCCTTATGAGTCAAAAATCACTTCTATTTATGTTATTTGCCTAAATTTTATTGATATCGTATTTTCACAGGTAAAAATCCTTTTATTTTTGAATTTTATTAATGGATTCAATTTAGAAAGAAAATGTTGAGTCTTCAGTTCTGAAACTTTGGTATTTTATCTCGAAAGAATATTCAAATATTCAAGGATTAGACGAAAAAATGAAGGAACTTTTCCTTGTAACATTATTATTTGTTAACATGATTTTGATTAAAAAGTTAGAAATATTATCAAAAAATGAACAATGATCAAGATGAGACTAATATTTCAACTTTCCTATATATAATTGAGGAATATGTGTTGATAGGGTTTGTTTCCTTGAATGAATTTCCTTCCTTGATGCAAATCATTTCAAACAAATATGAATTTGCAAATACTTTGGAAGGGAGCACGGAAGAATCAATTGAAATCAAAACTGCATGTTTAAATTTGGCGACGACTTTGGTTCTTTTGATTTATGAATCAAAGAATTTGGAACATTTGAAAATTTTTGAAGTATAATATAAAAAAATTTTTTTTTTTTTTTTATTTTTTTTTATTTTTGGCTTTTAGAAAATTTTGATTTGCATCACCTACGATATTTTGAACAACACCTTTGATAAAATGACCAAAGGAATCATTGGATTTAAAACTTCCATGATGTCTTTTTTCAACAGATTCATCATTCAGGGGCCAGAAGATATTTTGTTTTTTTTGAAAAGTAGTTAATATTAATAATTCTTATTAAGTCCAAATTATTAGATTTGAATGTAAACATAAATGAATTTTTCAATTCTTGGTTCATCAATATGGACTATCTAAGTTCAAAAAACGCATGGTAATCATTAACCATTAAAATTTATGGAAATTCAAAAAATAATTAAGCAAAATCAACACTTTTGCTGTCTTGCAAGTTCTGCCATATTTAGAAAAAGAACTTTTTTTGATGAAATTGGAATCAATTTTGAAACAGGTAATCCCTGATGTTCATACTTTTGTAGAAAATATGCAAAAATTGTCGGAAAATGAAAAAAACATGAAATTGACAATTCCTCGACTCATCATCAGTCAGACAAGATTAAATGAAAGCAAGCTAAGTGTAAGGAAGGAAGAAAATAGAAAAACTTGTCTATTCGATGATATCAATTTAAAGAGCTTGTTTTTGGATAAAATCAAGGTTAATTTAAATATAATATTTTTTTTCAAAATGCTACTTTAGGAGACATTTATTAAATATAACTTCTCATTACAAGATATGCAGGTTTTGATTAAAGATCAAACATTATTGGAAAAGTTCATAAATCTCCTTAATTCCTGAAATTCATCAAATTTATTTATTTTTTCAAAACATCTATTTAGTTAAAAATGATGATATTTTTGTTTATGATGAAAATTATAAAAAATTAAATAAAGATTGTTTTAATCTCCTTTCAATTCCTTCTTCTTTTCCTCGAGCCCCTTTATTGTTTCCATCGCATCCAATAAATATTCAGAGGCTTTGTCATCATTTCCCATGGCCACATATAATTCTCCTAAAATAATTGATCAATTTTATCATTTGCATAAAATCATACCCAAATTATGTTTTATTGCGATTAGGTCAGGATGATCGTTTTGTAGCATTTTTTCCCTGATTTTGAGGCATTTCAAATAATTGGTTTCCGATTCCGTGAACTTTTTTTGCTTTTTGAAGGTCAAACCCAAATTATTTAGACAATTAGCTAAATTTAAAGGGGAAAAACGTTTGTTGCGAAATTATGAACCTGTTAAAATATTGTCCTCACCATATTTTTCAGAAATGATCTTCAAAGCTTCCATACCATTTTCTTCACTTTCCTTATATCTCCTTAATTCGCGAAGACATCCAGCCAAAGACATTTTACAAATTCCTATTTCGGTGAAATCATTAGGTTCAATCTCCTTTCTTTAAAGCAAAAATGATAAAACAATGAAGATCATATTAACTTTCCTTAAATTTAAAACGTCTTGGAACAATTTCAGAGATTTGTCATATTCTTTCATTTCTTTATATCTAATAAGAATTAAAAAAATTCAAACATCGCTAAGACATTACAAATTTGCCAAGTTCTGCATAACTATGATGGAAGAAATGTGTTTGGAACCGAAAATGCTTAAATATCCATCCAAAACTCTCAAATAAATTGATTCAGCTTCAAAAAATTCACCTACAATCTTATGAAAATAATAAAAATTTGTTGAGGGCCATAAAAATATAACTTTGTTCAATAAACCCAAATTATTCAAAGCGGAGTAAAAGGCAGGATGATTGATTCCATAAAATTGTTTTATTTGTTCGATATATTTTATGCAAAATTTAGTCGCCTTTTTTAATAATGGTCATAATTTAATTTTTTGCTTAAACTACTTCTTCGTATTTTCCTAATCCGATGCTTTGAGAAATTATGGTGCGATTTTTAGAAATTTCTTCCAATTCTTTTGGTGGAATCTAAATAAATAAAAAGAATTTTTTTTAATGATCTTCATTTTCTACAAAAGGCTCTTCAAATTTTATTTGGTTTTTGCCGGGAGGGTTGTTTTCTATTTCTCCGAGCAGTTTTTTCAGATACTCGTTTCTCGAAAAATCAGAAAAAAAGGTAAGGTTGCGTTGGAAAAGTTTTCGGAAAGGATTTGGGAAGACTTTCGTCATATTAAAAAAATATTGCATTGTTTTCATTTAAAAAAAATCTATTTTTTTTGAAATAAAAAACAATTTTAAAATTAAATATAAACAAATCCAATAAATAAAAAATGAGGAAAAATAAAGAGCCTGAACGTTTTTTTTATAATATTCAGAACCCAGAAGTAGGCAAGGCATATGACGAAGATAAAATGGATGATGAAGTATTATCGAATGAAGAAAAAGCTATAGGTGAGGATCTTTCTTTAGAGTTTCAAAAGGCATCGAAAAATTTTGAGACGTTTTTACAAACTGAATACATACGATTCGATTATAGGATGAATATGTGTATGTTAAAGAGATGCTATTCAAATATATTCTTCTCTCGTGATAAAATTAGAAGTTGTTCGCTTCAATGTCAAGAAGGGATGGGAAATATGAATGATTTTATTTCGAAATTAATGGAAGAAACCAATGATCAATTGGCAAGTTGCATACAGAAGGCACAACAAACAGAAACAGAAATAATGGATGAAAGTTTCAAATGTTATAAATATGCAATTGACCAATTCGCCATGTTGAAAAAAATAATCACACAAGAATTTTCGTTTTATAAATCGTAATTTTTTTTGCTCGTTTTATAAAAATCATGAATCTGAATTTTTTAAAAAATTTTTTGGACAATTTTGATATTATTTTATTGTTATAACAAAAAAACTAGGATTGAACAGATTATAAAATTGGAATATATTTCACTTGAAAATTTAGCAATTAAAATTAAAACATTTTCAAAAATTAAAAATCTACAATACAAAAATTAAAATATACAATCCAAAAATTTAAAACCTTCCATAAAATACAAAAATTAATCCTCTCATGGATCTCGAAGATCAGGAAACCCTCGATGAACTACTCAAGGATTTGCGAGAAAACAGTGAACAAAACAAACTCGTGAAAAATACTCGACTATACAAAAAAAATGTTGTGAAATCAAATGAAAACTTAGCAAATAATCTAAATCAAGTGGTTGCTGAAATACCTTCACTGCCTAAACTTTGTCATAAGCCCATTGTAATTGATGATCGAGAAGATAAAGCTAAAGGTGCCTTTAGAAAGTTCATTGGCAAGGCCAAAAATGCAAAACTAAATGAAGGCCTGCTTCAAGATTATGCTATCATACTGATTCCAGATAGAAATGACCTAACTGAGATAAGAATTAAAATTTTGAGCCAACAAATTACAAAAAGAGGAGGAAAATTTTTTGATTTTTCAGCCTTTGGAGATTTCCCAAAATTTTTGACAGAATCTAAAGAAAGAGTCAAAGTTATCATAAGCTCAAAAACTAACCTATATGAAGTTTATTTGTTATTTTGAGAAAATGAAACAAATTTTACTATTTTAGATGTGTGAAAGACATTTCCTGAAAAACAATTTCGATTTAAGGATGAGTGAATTTCCAATTTTAGATTTCGAATGGTTGACTGAATGCTTTAAATCTGATGAGATTCTGGACCCCAATATTTATCGTTTTTTTTTTTTTTTTTTTTTCTAGAAATGAAATTTATTTTTTGGTTTAGGTCTTTTTAAACAATATTCTAGTAAAAAACCATTAAAGTTTCCGAATTTATCTTCACATGATGAGGTCTTTCTATTGGAAAATAAGCTGCCAAGCTTTAAAGCAAATTTTGTAAAAATTAAGCGAGTTTTATATTGATATTTGGTTTTATAGAAGGATAAAGAAACATCATTAATTCTTGAAGAAAAAATCAAGCATAAGGAAGAAGAAATGAATGAAAGCCAAAATAAAATTAATCAAATAGCAAATGAACAAAAAGACATAAAAATCGATCAATCTGATAAAAAATCATCGAGTTCAAAAGATAATAGCGTCGTTGGCAGTGATACGATTGAAGAAATGAAACTAAACACAAGAGAATTATCAAGCAACCAAGCAAACAACTTCCAAAGCATGTGCTTCATGTCAAAAATTAGACATTTAGTAGATTATGGTTATGAAAGTGAAGATGGCAGTGTTTCAAAAAGCGATATGAAGAGCGAAGAAGCTTTTTTAATCGTTAGCGATCAAGAGCAGGACTCTGATGTCGAATATATTGGTTCGAACAAGCAATTAAAAAAAGAGGAAAAAGGTTATTTTTTTTGATGATTTTATTAGAAAATAGTGAAAATTTGAAAATAGAAAGCTTATTTGAGGGGATCGTTTTAAATGAAAGCACCAAAATGGAATACAAAGAATTTAAATATGATAACCCTGGTCAAAAGAAAAGGGTCAAATTTTGGGACTCAAAGAAAGATAATTTTGTATGTGCGACAGGAATCCCAAAAGAAAATAGCAATGCATTTATTACAGATGTTTATTAACATAAAAATATAGTAAAAATTATTTTTAGGAATTGGAAAAGCTCCTGAAAGTTTACACCAATGAAAAAGATAAAGGGAGAATGTATATATATTTTTTTCAAATGGTCTTGAATTAAAATATTGTTTTTTTTTTTAGGATCGCATATAGAAAAGCCATCTCTATGATAAAATCCCAGAAAAAACAAATTGAAAGTATGAAAGATGTTGAAAATTTGCCTGCGATTGGAGTTAAAATCAAAGCAAAAATCTTGGAAATTTTGGAAACAGGAAAATTGATGAAAGCCAGCATTTTGCAAGTTTTTCTCATTTTAAATTAAAATTTTTTATATTTATTATATCAAAATTAGAATGATGGAAAAAATAAAACAATAGATTTGTTATCAGGAATTTGGGGAATTGGTCCAATCACTGCCGAGCGATTTTATTATAAAGGCATAAGAAGCATTGATGAATTAAGGAAAAATGAGCATTTGCTAAATGCCAACCAAAAGGTTAAATAAATATTAAAATGATTTTGCTTTATTTCTAAATTATTTAAGGTCGGTCTTAAATATTATGATGACCTTAAACAAAGGATCCCTCGAGATGAAGCAGCTCAAGTATGTCAAATTGTCCAAGCGAAAATTGAAGAAATCTCTGATGTTAAAAATATTTTTGAAATGATTCCTTGTGGTTCTTATCGCCGGTAAAATTTTTTGAGTTTCCATTAAATTTATTAATTAAAAAATCAGAGGAAAAGAAACTTGTGGTGATATTGATATTTTGCTCACCCGGAAAGATGGAAGATGCTTTGAAGGGTTTTTGTTAAAACTGATAAAAAGGTCATATATTTAAAAAAAAAAATACAACTGCTAATTATTATTATTATTATTATTATTATTAGTTTAGAGGGATCGCTCTTGACTGATCATTTGACGATGCCTAAGCCTGGAAGTCATTTAAGCGAAACTTATATGGGGATATATCAATTAGAAGCAGGAAATATTCACCGAAGAATTGATATGAAAATTTATCCAAGGGAGCATTTTGGCTATGCAGTGCTTTATTTCACGGGATCTGATTATTTTAATAGAAGTATGAGACTTTTTGCAAGGAAAAAAGGGCTCACTTTGTCGGATCATGGATTACATCCAGCTTTTAGATTCAAAAATCAAAAGATTTGGGAAGGAGAAAATATACCTTGCTATACAGAAGAAGATGTTTTTAAAGTTTTAGGATTGGACTATAGGAAACCTGAAGAAAGAAGTGTTTGATTTAAATTATTGTTATTTAATTTATTTTTATTTTTCTCAATTTGATTTGTATAAATATTATATTCTTTTTTTCAATCAAATATGGATTAATATTTTTTAATTTTTAAAAAAATAATTTTGGAAATTCTTTTCTTGGGTATCCAATACTACCCAAATTTTAAACCAATCTTTTCGGATTTTTAATTTTTTTTTATAACTCAAATTTTTCAAATGACAATGTTAAGGCAACAGTTGCTTTATAATAATAAATAATTAAAATTTTTATGATCCAAACCAAAAAATAAATTATTGAAATTTAAAAAATTTTGTTTTGAATTAAATAAAATTAAATGACCATATTTTCGAGAATTTCAAATCAAAAAATTTATATATCAAAATTGAAAATAGTTAATTTTTCAAAATGCAAAATCCAAAAGAAACAAAATCTATAAAAGGAAAGGTGATACTAGGGTTGATAGGAGGAACTATTGGAATCATTGCAATCCCATTAACTTTGACAACTATTGGATTTGGACCAGGAGGAATAGTCGCAGGTTCTTGGGCAAGCAATATGATGTCTTCAACAATGATTGCAAATGGGGGAACTCTTGCTGCAGGAGGATATATCCCAATGGGTCAATCTATGGGAGCTGCTGGAGTGTCTTTTGCTACATATTTGGGGGCTGGTGGCGTTTTTAGCTCAATTGGAGTTGGTATCGGCGAAATAGTTGATAAAATTAAAAAAAAAGCAAAAAAAGTACATGTTCCAAAATTATAAATATCAAAAAAATAAATTAATGAGTGTTTCACGCTAAAATTTATAAATAAATGATTTTTTATAAAAAAAATTTTAATTTTGATAAAAAAAGAAAAAGAAAAAAACTATATAATACTTAAAGGCTAAGCAAATATAAAAAAAATTTCATTTAACTAAAGTTGTTTTTTATTGGATATTTGAAAACATTTTTCTAATTTTTTTAAGGTTATTTAAAAATATCAAACATGTAATTCTCAAAAAAAAATTTATCTTCTGCTTTTTCCTCTTTCAATCCCAGATTTTTGAAAATAATTCGATATACTTTCCTGAATTTCCCAAAATTTTCATTATTCTGTTGAATATGTTCTTCATATTTTTTTGGAATGGCTCTCAGAATTTCTTTATCATTTTCTTAAAAAAAAAATTATATAAATTCAAAATAATTTTTCATACTATTGAGTTTTTTTTCTAACAAATAATTGGAAAGCGTATTGATCTTTGATTGTCGTCTGGGACGCATTGTTTTATCAAGAACAAAAACAATAAAATTTTGTGTTTCTTTTTGGTTTTTTAAAAAATCTTCTCTTTTTTGCAATTTCTTTAAAAGGGAAGTGGGTTCTGGAATTGTGTAATTCAAACTTAAAAAATCCTCTTCATCTCTTAAAACGACGGAAGACTGGTTATAAGCAATTCGAATGAGTTTTTCAGCCGATTCCTATTATTGCATTTTTCAGTATTTATTGAGAATTGGAATAAACCTCATAAATGATTGGATTTTTATCATTTAGCTGCTGAAATAATTTCAAACAAGCCCTCCCAATCAATATTTTTTCTTCGATTTGCTGATAATTAAAAAGTCTGCGATTTCTTAAAAAAAAAATAAAAATGAATAATTAAAAAAGAGAGGAACTTTTTGAATTCTGATTTGAACAATTTATCATAGAACTCAGTAAAAACTTTATCAGGGAAGTTGGAGCTTTGTTTGATCAAAAGTCGATATAATTTCAAAATCAATTCTTTTCGGAACCTGGAATGATGGACAAGACTTGAGTACATCAAGAGAGAAAAAATTTAACTATTAATGAATTTTTATTTTTTTGATATCTCATAAAATAAAATATTGTCATAATCAAATTTCTTAAATTCAGACAATCTATTTTTGTCAAGCAAAAAACTAATCATTTGAAAGATAAAGTTGTTTTCAAAAAAAACGCCTTTATAAAATGAATAATAAACAAGGTCCCAAATATATTTCTTTTCATTAATTTTGTCAAATTTTTCCTAGTTTTTCCATTTCCTTCTGAATCCATGGATTCCAACGCAGGCAAAATCAATGCAACAAACTACCTTAATAACATGAAAGATGAGGAGTTAGGTCCCCTTCAAACCAATTTCCAATCGAAGCAAAATATTCCTATGCCCAGCCAAAATAAATCTGCTCTTCTCTTAGAAAATCTGACAATTAGCAAAAAGAGCAAAGTGATAGTAAAATCCATAAGTTTCGAAGCAAAATTCGGTGAAATCACTGCAATCATGGGTCCAAGCGGTTCAGGCAAAACATCTGTTCTGCGTTATTTGGCAAACATCAGATCATTTAGTCTTTCATATTCAGGCAAAAAGATCCTTCTTGGAGCTTTCAAATACGTAGGCCAAGAAGACCATTTGCATGGTTTTTTCACTACTGATACCTACCTCAACAACCAATTCGGACTCAATTACGGGTTTGTGGAATGGGGCAGCTTCGAGCAAAGAGATATCCTTAAAAACAATATTATCTCAAGTTTGCAGCTCACAAAGGCCAAACACACTAAAGTAGGTGATATTTTCATTCAGGGATTGTCAGGAGGTGAGAAGAGAAGACTTTCAGTTGCCTTGGAGCTGGTTTCCAAGCCTTCACTACTGATTTTAGATGAGCCTACCTCAGGATTGGATTCCTTCGCGGCTGAGAAAGTCATTGAAAGCTTGCATAATTTGGCCTTGAAAGAAAACATTGCTGTAGTGTTGACGATTCATCAACCATCTTCGAAAATATTCAAAATGATAGATAATGTGGCACTTTTGAGGGAAGGCGAATTGATGTTTTTTGGGCCTCCGAATCAAGTCGATCAGTTTTTCATCAAAAATGAACAAGTTGAAAAGCCGCATTATAATCCAGCAGATCAATGTTTGGAAATCCTGTCGGAAGAGGCCCCAATAAAAAAATGCGACTATATGCCTTGTGCCACGATTGCTGAAATGGAAAAATTATTGAAGGAGAATTCATTAAATCCTGTAAGTTACCACAAAAAAGCTAATTTTTTAGAGAAGTTTCTCTTCCTGACGTATCGAAATTTTAAGAACTTATTCATGAACCCTTTCATTCTCATTGTTCGTATTGTGATGTATATAATGTTATGTTTTATGGTGGGAGCCATGTTCTGGGATGTGGGGGGCAGATATAATGAGGAAAGTGTGATTGCAAGGTCTTCAGTGTTATTTTATGTGGATGCTTTTCTAGTCTTCATGTCAATTGCAGCAGTGCCAGCTTTTATGATGGAGAGAGCAATCATAGAGAAAGAGTTAAGGAATAAATTATATCATCCATGGACTTTCCAATTGTCCTATTGGTTCTCTTCATGGTTGGGAGTGTTTTTGATTGCTATAATTTCAACATTATTTGTGGTGTTAATGTGTAGTTTGAGACGGTTCGGTATTTTTCTAGTGAATTTGTTCCTTTCCTTATTGATTGCTGAGGGGTTAGCATTCTTAACAGCTTTGTTGGTGCCACATTATATTATAGCCATGGCTCTGATTTCTGGTTTGTATGGTATGTTCATGATCTGTTGTGGTTTTTTCATCGTTTATAATGATATTCCACCTTGGTTTATTTGGGGGTATTATATGGCATTCCATTCGTACTCATTTAGAATATTTATGTATAATGAATTTAAAGATATTAATGTGCTGGTGGATTCAACCTTTCAAAGTGGACAAGATGTTCTCGATTTTTACTCGATGGGGGATGTTAATGTGGGGGATAATCTTGTGATTTTGATGGGATATGTGTTGGCTCTCCAAATTCTAACTGCCATCATCATGAAATTAAAATATTAGAAAGAATTAACGATACAAAAAAAGTAAAACCCTTAAAAAGTATTTTTTTTTTTTTAAATAATTAAAAAAATAAATGTCATGAATGAGAATTTTGATATTTGAGGAAGGGTTTTTTAAAGAAAAAAAGAATATTTATTATTAAAATAGTGAAAAAGG
>Ga0302186_10000736_pt1 | contig 28547 bp, 31 predicted proteins | sample II_Bog_E1_2_FD_198782 | JGI IMG/M metagenome (GOLD analysis project Ga0302186, IMG submission 198782) | Peat permafrost microbial communities from Stordalen Mire near Abisko, Sweden - II_Bog_E1_1 | ecosystem: Environmental > Terrestrial > Soil > Wetlands > Peat | place: Sweden: Abisko... | reverse complement strand
AGTAAATTTGTTGTAATAAATTTAAAAATAATTTGTAAAAAATGAGTGAAAGTACAAAAAATATAAAAGAGATAGCCTTTTTTTTAAATAATTTTTTTTATTATCTAGTAAAAAATTATGAATTTTTTCAGAAAATGTTTCCTGAGTCAATTTTAAAACTATTTTCTATTTTTTTTTTTTTATTCTCAAAGGAAAAAGTCGTCTAAAGTTTCGATTTGGTGAATGAAATCTTGACCTTTCTGCCATCCAACTTGCCGTTATGTTTGATCGAAATGGCCTTCAATGCATCTTCCAATCTCTTGAATCTAACCAAACACATGTTCCTGAACTCATCCTGGAAGATGAACCTACAATATTTTTAATTAAAATCAAGGTTAATTTCTATTTTTTTACTTCACACCATCAATCTCGCAAACATCCTTGAAAAATTCCTGAATGATTTCTTCCTTGCAAGAATTCTTCTCAAGATTCGACAAATGAAGCACTTGACTCGGTGGGTTGATATTGAGGTTTTTCTCGTTTTTGAACCGATTATGGACATTCTCACAAATCAAAAGATCTTCTTGCACTGTGTGCTTGCTGATGTTTTTCGGTATGATTTCCTTATAATTAGAGAAGCTAATCTTCATATATTCATCAAAAAAACATAGATTGTTGAGGTTTTCCCTGGCAACCTTGGCATATTCCAAAGTTTCAAATTCTACCAAGGCCACTTCCTTTGCTCGAAGCAAGATGATCCTTTTGATATCACCAAAGTTGCTGAATAGATTGTAAATATTATGCACAGAAATCGTTTTCGAACTTAATCCTTTAACATACAATACCTTTGAATTTTCTTCCCATAAAAGCGGTTTGGTGAGAGCACTGCCAGCATTGCTGATTTTGGCTCCCAACAAACTTGCGGACAAAGCTTCCAGCAAAGGTGGTGAAAACATCATACTTTCACTGGTGGATGGAGTTTTGATTATTGCTGATTTCTGAGACTTGCAGTTGCCTTGAGATTGGCCCACCTTCTCTAAGAAGATTCCCTTCTGCATTTGGAAGGCTTTGAAGCTTTTTTCAAGGCCAGGAGGTGGTCTCTCGAGGTTTTGGGAGTCGTTGTATGAGTCTTTTTCATTTTCTGAGTATTTGCGGTATTCATTCACTTCTGGGATGGTGTAGAGGCTCCGGGGTTGATTGCTATGTGGGATCTGTGCGGAAAACACCAATTGTTTTAATTCCGCTTCTTTTAGTGGAGGAGAAGAGGATTCAGACTGACAGAGTGTATAATCTAAGATATAAAATTTTAAGAAAAATAAAAGAATGAATTTATAAAATAACAACCCTTGGCGAATTTGAAGTTCTTTTGAGGAAGTTTAAGCTCAGCAAGTTCTGACAGGTATACGTTAATCTTGCCCTGATCATTTGGCAGGAAAGTGTTGTTCAAAGCATTCTGAGCTGCCACAGCTTCTTTTTCACTGCTCATTTCGATGAATGCTTTGATAGGCACATTTTTTTCGAAAATGAGAATCTAAAAGAAAAGGTTAAAATAAAAAAAAACAAGAGGGTCTAAAACTTACTTTTTTTACATCACCAAATGTAGAAAATAGGTGCTTGAAATAATCACAACTCAATGTCACATTGCTGAGATTATGCAAAAGGACTAAAAGAATGCTTTTGACTGGGGCTTGAACTAAATTGGATTCCAAAGGAGAGGACATAAATGGAAAGAGAACTTATGGAGAGGAAAGGGATAAAATAAATAAAAAGGGGGTTTATAGGAATAATTATTTGAGAAAGAGAGATATTTTAAAATTATAATTGTTTATAATAATGAAAATTAGAATAAAGCATGTGTATGCGTTTCTTTTTGGTTATTAGAGAAAATTGAAAAAAAAATTTAATAGAGTCATATCAACTAACTCAAAAATCAACATAATGATAAGACAGAGATGTGCACATTTTTTAGTCAAAAAGAACCGAAATTGGCTTTAATTTTCTTAAGGTTTCCTTAAGGTCTTTTTTTTATATTTTTTATTATAATTGTTTAAAAAACTCGAGTTTTACTGTCTCATAATTTTCATTGATAAAAACCTACTGAGTTTTTTATTATTTTAGAAAGCATTTACTTCCTAATCCAAATGTGGAACATTGTCTAGTATTTTCAAAAAAAGAGAGTGGTAGCTTGGAATAGAATAAAAAACCTTTGATTATATTAAAAATTGATCTCATTAATTAATCCAAAGACCCTAATTTCTACTCTGAGCATTTCAAAGCCCAAAAACAAAAAATAACAATATTTACGGTATCAAAAAAATAATATGCTAAAAAATGATTTTTTTTAAAAAACAGTGAAAATGATAATGATGCTGAGAGGAAAATATTCTTTGTTCTATTGTTTTTTTCAAAAAATCATAGGCTTTTTGTCAAAAGAATCCAATAATAATGTAAATTTAAACACATAATGCCAGAAATTTTTTTCAAAAATTAATTAAGAGTTCTCAAAATAAAGCTTTTACTTATTAAAATTTAAGTATTAGCACTCTCAAGCTAAATATTAAAAAAAATTATTGTTAATAAAAATAATAAAAAAAAATCATTTTTCTGTTTGAATTCCAACAGAATTTTCTAATAGGTCTGCTCTAATAAAAATAAAAAGGTTATAAGCTTTAATAATTCATTTCAAAACCCAATTCTTCAAAAACAAGATATAAAGTATTTTTAAACATTTTCCAATTTAAATGAATCAACCGACCATTACCCAGCCTCTCCCCACCCAGTCCACTCGCCAGTTCCAAATCAAAATCGAAGAACATGCATCATCAAATCATCCCTCGATCAAGAGAAAATTCCCTTCCATCCTTCCTCCTATCAATACAGATTATATGGTGGAGACCCATTATCAAGCCAAATCCTTCCTGAACAGTTTTGAGCTTTTGAAAAAAGTAATTATAGACCTCGCAGGCGATAAAGAGGAAAATTGCGAATACGACATAATTGTCAAAAAACGCAAAATCACAGGAACAGAAGTGCCCAAACTTCAAGCCAATCCACCAATTTCATTTGAAAAGGTCATGGGTTTGAACTCCAAAGAAGAGAATCCAATCGCCCTCCAAAGACCATCACCAAGCGAGAAGATGACCTGTGAGGAAAAAGAAAATGATGGGGTGTATGAAGAGTCTGAAAAGGAAAATGAGGAAGATAATAGCACCACAGATCATTTGGTTAAACAAGAGAAAAATGAGTTCCTCTCTATCTCAGCAAAGCATCGACACAAAAATTGTCCGAAATTATTCGGACGTGCATTTTTTAATTTGGTTTTGAATAATAAAGAATTTCAAAACAAATATCTTCAGAAAAGCGAATTCTGTCAAAAAATCCCAGAGATTGAATATCCCAAGAACTCAGAGGTGAGTTTGAACGATTTTTTCAGCTGGATCAAGAAGGAAAGATTCAACGAGAAATACACTAATCTGAAAGTTTTCCGAGACATCTGGAGCTGGAGATCCGATTCAAATGAGAACGCCCATGAGAAACACTTCAAATATTATCTAAGTAAATTAATGAAAGTTTTCTTTGAACAATACGCATATACCTACATCATTAAAAGCAACATTCAGCCTGAAAATGGAAAGGATTATATAAACTTCATTCCAAAATTCTTGAATGGCATTGATCATCCTGAAAGTTTTACTTCACTGAAAGATTGAAAGGATTCTCTGAAAAGGGAAATTAACTAGTAAAATATTTAAATAAAAATGGGTTTAAAAAAACAAAAAACCTTTATTTTCAAAAAATTTCATTTAACAGAGTGTCCAATTTAAAGAAAGAAAAATGTTCCCATATTTAATATTTACAATAAAAAGTAGTAAAAAATTCTAATATTTAGAAATTTTAAATTATCTGAACTTTTTAATATTAAAACTATTGGGCTTTGAACTATTTAATTCAAAAATGGATATGCCTCTCTCTGGAGCTAATCTTTTCTGCAGAAGTTCCAATTTTTTCGAGTTATAAGTGAACAAATTATGTCTTTCTTTTAACAGAAAATTCTTCTTTTTTCTTTTTTTTGGGCTTTTAAGAAAAGATCTATTTTTATTTTTCTTTAAGACATACAAAAAAAATAAAAAAATCGAGCATTATTTTATGGGTGTTTTCAGGATTAAAAAAAATCCCCATTTTTTTTATTTCATCAGAAAGAGATTTTTTTCTTGTTTATTTTGAAAAAATACCAAAATTTCTATTTATATCATAATTTTTTTTTTTGAATTCTTCCAATATCACATTTAAACAAGTAGCAAAGGCTGATTTTTGAAATTTATTTGAGATGGAGGAAAGAAAAATCTTTTGAAAGAAAAAAACGAAAATCAGGCGGTAGTTTTGACCAAAAATATTTTAAAAAAAAAAAATTAAAAATAAAATTCATAGAAATATTCTTCAAACTATGCAATCCTTGAAATTTTTTTTGTTATGAATTATTTATCAATTTTATTCCAAATGTTCATTTGACCCCCATTGCATCACTTGAATCTGACAGATATCCTCAGGATCATCAAACTGACAATCTAAAATCCCACAATATCCAACATTTTTCAGAGGAAATTCTTGAATGTTCGTATTTTTTAAAAACCAGCATCCAGCAGCAATACAATATTGATGAGAGACCCATATCAAGGCAAATTCATTAAATTTGAATTTTTTGAAAAATTGTTTTGGAAAATGTTTAAGGAATTTCTGAATTCTCATTTCGCAATCAGGCTTGGATTCTGGATACATTGGTTCTTTGTATTCTTCATTTATAAATATACTCTTTTGTAATTTCAATTTCCCATTAATGAAATCCATGCCATAATTCTTAAAATCCTCCAATTTCATAGTGTTTGAAAAAAGCCGAGGTCGTGGATCTTGATCAAATCCATAAGTTTTATCATCATCCAATAATTCTATAATTTCATCATGAACAAAGATGCTATCTTGATAAATGGAGCCCAAAACTTGTGAAATTTGGTAAGATGTTTGAATGGTTCTAAGGAAAGGCGAGGTTACAACAATGGGTTGAATTTTGGTCACAAATAAATTTTGCTTGATCAGATTTTGCTCATAAGTTTCTAATTTTTTCAAAATTTCCTTACCTGTTAATTGGGCTTGGAACTCACCGACTTTCGTAAGATGAGGATCGAAGGGGAGCTGAATTTTTTCTCGCTCTAAAGGATCAGATGAAACATCTCCTCTTTCACCATGTCTTATACCCAAAAACATATGTTTTTTTTTTAATTATTATAATTATAATTAATGGATTTGCTAATAAATTCGGATAATAATACTAAAAATCAAAGTTTACCTAAAAAATTCTCAGCTAAAAAATTCTCAGAGAAGAATTTAATCTATCAGATTTTGTAGTATTAAATCCAAATAAAACGTTTATAAACATTTTCAAAAGTTCACAATAAAATTTTTGTGATAAAACGGATTTCAGATTTTTTTAGAAATTAAAAAACAAAATAAATATTCAAAATTAAAAACCATTAAACGAAAAAAAATATACATTAAAAATATCCACCGATCAAATGAGTCTCCTACGCTCCGAAAAAATGGGCTTTTATAATCTCATAATGCCCAAAGAAAGTGCAATTGACATTTTAGATGCGTTAGGATCTGTTACTCTTTTGCAATTCATCGATCCTGAAGGCGGGGAATCGAATTTCAAAAGAAATTACACTTTATGGGTTCGAAGATGTGAAGAACTTTCGGTTAAAATTGGTTTAATCTATAGAGAAATGAAGAAATATGGCAAAGAGATCATAAAAACTGAAGATTATAAGGGTTTCTTGGAGTATATGAATAAAGAAATGAGAGACAAAAAAGTGTCTCATATGGTATATTTTGATCAAATCGAACAGGAAATTGAAGAGAAGCTCAATTACATGAATGATCAAATAAAGAAATTTGATGAGATCAACATGAAAAAAAGCAATCTTTTAGCGAATCGGGTAGTTTTGATCAGGGCGAAGAAAATTCTGTTAGAAAGCAAATTTTCAATGTAAAATAAATATTTGGACTAAAATTTTAGGTATAAAAATATAAGCCAAAGTGATTTTAAAATCGCAGAAACCCCAAAGTCGAAAAAACTCCCCAATTTGGATATGGAAATCGAAATGAAAGAAATCAGACCTGTTGAAATTTCCCATGTTCATCTGAGCTATATGATAGGAGTCATTGCCAAAGAGGAAATTCTCAGATTCAAGAGAATTTTGTTTCGAGTGACTAAAGGCAACATCTTCAACATTTGTGAAGAAATCAACATGAATGATTTGCCACCTGAAAATAGAGAAGACACCAATGATCTTTCAATTTTGAAAAAAGCTTTCTTTATACTCATTTATCAATCTGGTGAAAGCGGAGCTCTGACGCATAAATTGGTGAAAATTTGTGAAAGTTTTGGAGCCAACAGGTTGTTACTAAAATTTTCAAAATATTCATTTGTGTTATTTTTAAGGTTTGATATGCCGAAAAGTCTGGAGAGCTTTAACAAGAAGTTGGAAGAGATTGATTCACACATTGGGGATACAGAAAACGTAAGAAAATTTTTTTTAATGGGCCATTTCTATTTAAGTAATTAATGAATTGTTAATTTTTTTTTACGAAGTTGCACAATTTGACCAAACTTGGAATTGAAAATTGCTTTGAGAACTTTGGCGAATTAAACAACGTGTCCAATATTTTCTTTTTCGATGTTAGTTTTACATATTTTTTTTTAGGGGAGATTTTGCTCAGTGCTTGAAGAGTATCGAATGTATATATTGAAAGAAAAACACTTATTTCAAAATATGAATTTCTTACGAGAAAAAAACCACATTTATCATGGATATTGTTGGGTCCCTCTAATTTATGAGGAACAAGTGATGACCATTTTAAGAGATGTCAGCAAAAACGATAAAAATATCGTCACTGGTCAATTGCAAGAATCTAATTTAGGCTCATTAATGAAGCCTCCTACTTTTTTCAGAACGAATGAATTTACTGCTATATTTCAGGTTTTAATATTTTTTAAATTTTTGTTGATTTTGGAAAGGAAATCGTTAACACTTATGGTATTCCGAGATATCGAGAAATCAATCCAGGTCTTTTCACGATCATATTATTCCCATTTTTGTATGGAGTGATGTTTGGAGACATTGGTCATGGATTAATCGTTTTTCTTTTTGGTACTTTGATTTTAACAGAAAATAAATTATATTTTTTCAAGGATGTTATTTGATGTTCAAACATGAAAACATTTCAAAGGAAAATTCGCCACTTAAATTCTTTTCCCCAGCAAGATATTTAATTACTCTGATGGGTCTTTTTGCATGTTTTTGTGGGTTCATTTATAATGACATGATGTCGCTCACTTTTGATTTTGGTACATGTTATAATCGGGTTTATAATGGTTCTTCGGATTATGCTACCAGAAAAGATGATTGTTATTATCCTTTTGGTAAATAAATTTTGATGATCATATTTTAAATGGTTTTTCTTATAGGGGTAGACCCAGTATGGACAGCTTCTGATAATGAATTATCCTTTTATAATTCATTGAAAATGAAATTAGCAGTGATAATTGGAGTGTTGCAAATGCTTTTTGGTTTATTTTTGAATTTTTCTTAAAATTTTACTCTTTAAACAGGTGTTGTTTTGAAAGGATTGAATAATATGAATGATGGAAAACCTTTGGACTTTTTTTTTGAGTTTATTCCTCAATTTCTTCTTTTAGCCTGTCTTTTCGGTTATATGGATCTGCTAATAGTGCTCAAATGGTTGACAGATTGGACCACAGTGGGCACTTCAAATGCCCCTAGTATCATAACTATAATGATAGATATTCCATTGAAATTTGGTGCTTTGGTTTTTAAATAACTCTGAGAAAAATAAATTAAATTTTTAATTAAATTTCAAAGGAGGGATATGCTATATGGGGGGATGATGATGAAGAAGCTGATGCTCAAGAAATGCTGCTCTTTGTTATCGTTATATGTGCCATCGTAATGCTTTTCTTTAAACCTTCGATTATGGGGATCATGAGTTCTTTATCGAGAAACAAAAAACCAGAAGGACATAAATACCAAGGATTTATCGAAGAAGAAGAAGATGCAAATGAGCCTCAACAACAACATAGTGTAAATTTTGACTATTTTAGTTCATTTTCAAAAAAATGATTTTTTTAATTAAAGGAAATTCCATTAAAAATTCCTCCTCATTTAAAAAACATTGACGAGCATGGCCAAACAAATTTCAATGAATTGTTCATATATCAAACTATTGAAACCATAGAATTTGTTCTTGGAAGCATTTCAAATACTGCATCCTATCTTAGATTGTGGGCGTTATCCTTGGCACATTCTCAACTGTCTTCCGTTTTCTTCGAAAAGATTCTTCAAGACTATATTGAGGAAGGCAACATTATAATGGTTTAACGTTTAACTGTTTCTTCTCTTCATATATTTATTTTTTAAGATGCTCTGTGCATTTTTCGTTTTTGCCAATGTTTCTTTTGCTGTTTTAATGTGCATGGATTCAATGGAATGCTTTTTGCACGCATTGAGATTGCAATGGTAAATTTTTTGAAAAAATCAGTGGATTTTAAAAAAAATGATTAAGGGTGGAATGGCAAAATAAATTTTTCAAAGCTGATGGTTATAAGTTCAATGCTTTTTCCTTCATTCAATCCATTGCGGATTCAGATCAAGCGATTCAACAGGCTGCAACTTGATAATTTTATGATGTGAGAGAAAAATAAAATTTTTAAAAAAATTCCAAGGAAAATTTTAAACGTTATTTTTTCTTTTAAGAACAAAAAGGACATTGTTTTATTTGATAGTTTTTCATTTTATTAAAACTCAAATTTTACTAATTTCAAAAAACTGAAACCATGACTAATCATAAATTTCGATGACTATATAAAAAATTTTCTTTCACCAAATATTTTTCTCATAAATGTCCTCTTTCTCATATTTTCCTTTTTTCAATGATTTGAACCTCCTCACACTTTCATTTAAAAATCCGCATTATGAAGTAGAATACAATACTAAAATGTGGCAATATAATCTAAAAGCCACCAGATTACAGCTTTGTTTCATTACAATAGTCACAATCCCCAGCTTTGTCATCGAGGCTGTTTTCCCAACATTTTCCTTTATTAGCTCTTTAATAAAAATGTTCACAGTTTTTGGGATTTTATTAATATTGTTATTGGTCCTCCCTAAGTTCAAAAAGATAGTCAACTATATAATGTTTATATTGAGTATCTCCCTAATGGTGTTTTTGTTCTATGAGTTAGAACTCTTAACTAAAATCTACGATCAAAATTCTGTTTCTGAATATAGACTTTTATTGATGTATGCGTTTCTTTCATATCAAAAAATGGCATTTTCTTTGCCATGGGCTTTGAAAACTATTGAAATTATAGCAGGATTTCTCTATCTTTTGTTGAAATTTGACTCAATTGAATTCAACGGACATTCCTTTATTTTCATATGTTTTATTTGGTTCGCGATAATGAACCTTTATTTCAAGGAAAAGATATACCGAGACAAGTTCTATGAATTACAAGCTGCTACAAATCTTGTTGATAAATATCAATATTTATTAAAGGAAGTCGACCCTGGAATCAATATTTTACTGAAACAAACAAAGGATAAAAATTCAAAACAAAGAAAAAAAATGTTTAGTCCTCTAGTCAAAGAAAACTCTGTGAAAATTGATCAAGTTTTATTCGATATAGAATATATAAACACCTGGGCACGAACCCATTATTCTCTCGATTCTTTATCAAAAGTCATGGATTTTTTCGATAAAATCTGCATTAAGGAAAATACTGATTCAAAGAAAAAAATACCAGAAACTACTAAAACCATTAAAAATTATCTAGAAACAATAATAACACCATTTTCTTCTCTTCATAGCTCAATCGAATTCCCAGCAAAACAATTTGTTTGTTACAAAAAGGATTTTATCGAAAATCATATAAAGGAAAAAAAATTTTCTGTGATTTTCTGTGTTTATGAATGGAAAAGTGAAATGTATGTTTTGGTTAGATTAAATGATTTTCATCTGGAGGAAGAAGTTGAGGAGTTGAGGGAACTTGACAAATTCAAAGATCAATTGTTAGCGAACATAACACATGATCTTCGAACCCCTTTGAATGGAATGATTTATTTCATCAAACAAGCCAAAGAGGCCAAACAGGATGAATCTGAATTAAAGAAATTATTGAATTATGCGGAAATAAACGGCAAATTGTTAATGAATCTAATAGGTGATATTTTAGATCGGAGCTTGTTAAAGGCGAATAAAATGAGACTAAACATCCAGAAATTTTGCCTCAAGGGGGTATTGGATGAAATAATGATATTATTACAACCGAAAGCTGAGTTCCAATCAATAAAATTACATTTGTTATATCTTTGCAAAGAGGAGTTGATCTTGGAATCTGATAGCGACCGTTTGAAGCAAGTGTTGATAAATTTATTAGGAAACGCTATCAAATTCACAAAGAAAGGTTTTGTCAAACTGAGAGTTTATAAGAAATTTGAACAATTTCTGAATTTTGAGGTGATAGACACTGGCATAGGGATTTCAAACGAATATATTCAAAAATTAGGGACCCCTTTCAATAGTTATGATACTCATGGAATTAATGGCAAAGGTATAGGCTTAGGATTAGCTATAGCAAAGGAGATCATTGGGAAATTAGGACCTAAGGCTCATCTCCATATTTCTTCCAAATTGGGACAGGGATCTAAATTCGCTTTTAGAATCTATAGATCCTTGGTTTTAAAGGAAAATACAGGTGCCCAAAAAATAAAATTAATGATAAAACCTCTGAGTAAGAAGGAATTCACTTTTGAGAAAATCACCTTGAAACACCAAATGACTGATCTGTCCAATGATATCGAATTTTCAGAGGACAATAGAATGGAACCAATGGGGAGAATAGATGAGGAATTCTCAGAGGTGGATTTAACTGATTTGCAGGATGAAAGCCATATTTCAATGAATTTTGATAGTGAGGCCATTGATGAGAAAATACTGAAAAATTGTGAGGAAAAAGATATGTTCAGTCCTTTAACCATAAAGAAATTTTTCGACAAAAGAATAAAAAAACAAACTATGTTGCAATTAAACAAAAATTCATCACCGAAAAAAGAAACACGAAATCAATCGGCGCAAAAAAAGTTAATAAATTTGCTTAGTGAGAGAACAAACCCGTTGAAAATATTGATAGTTGATGATAATCTATTCAACATTTTGATCATGGAAAAGTATCTCAAAAAACTCCTTGATAAGACAGATAATGTAAAAATCATCAATGAATTTGCACATAATGGAGAAATCGCAGTAGAGAAATTCAAAATTAGCAATGGTATTAATGCTCCAAGCCCCTTTTCTGTAATTATCATGGATTGTGAGATGCCGATTATGAATGGATTTGAAGCATCGACATTAATCGGCAAATTAATAGAAGAGGAAAAATTCAAAAAATGTGAGATTGTTGCTTATAGCGCATTAAATTTAGATAGCGAAGTATATAAATGCACAGAACATGGTATGAAATATTTTCTTTGTAAACCGTGTACAGAAAATGAGTTGTTCAAAATTCTTTATAAATGCTTGAAATTGGTGGAGGCAGGGGAAACGATACAAATCATGAAACAAGAGAAAATAGTAAATGAAGAATAAAACTAACAAATTGAAAAAAAATAATTGGTTAAATTTCACATCATTTAGATTTTTCTTATGCTCAAAAAAAAATATAAAAATTACATGAGAAATTAAATAATCTAAAATTTTAATAAAGAAATGTGTTTTTTTCTAAAAATAATTCAAAAAAAATCTGATTTTATATATATTATATATCTAATAAGGAAAAATTAATATTAAGTAAGTTATTTGGAATTTTGTATTTATTTTTTTCTATTTTTCTTCCAAGTTTAGCTTAAAAAAAAATTATCTGAAACTTCCAATATTCTTTCTTTTCGCAAATAAAATAAATTAAAAAAATGGACCAAACTTCCGAAAAACAACTCCCCCTTTATAAAACTCATTTTCTCAATACATTGTCATCCACTGCCAAGTCTCAAATTGACAAAAATCTGGAAGCTTCTCTGTATGAAACGAATAATGATTTTTTTTTAATTTTTTGAAAAAAAAAAATCAGCAAGACATCTGATAAAAACAAAAGTCATAATGCTCAGATTGGTCTCTTAACCAAAGTGACAAGTTGCAATGATATTTGGACATCCACTCAATATCAAGGAGTAATTAATATTCTCCAAAACAATTTTTATCTTTTTTGGAAAAACAGGACGGATGGAAAGGATTGGTCTATAAATCATTTTATAACGACAAATTCAATGAAAAGTCTCCTTTCGAGTTTTTTTTTTTAATTTTTAATGATTTTAGGCAATTCGAAATGAATGAGGCATTAAATCCTGAGATAGAAAACAAAAAATTTAATATGAGGAAGACCACCATTTCCGAATATTCAAATGCTTTGCATAATAACAGAGTATAAAAAATTTATTCTGTAGTTGTTTTAAAATGTATTTAGGTTTTCGTCAATCCGAAGTTCTCAAGCTGTTAATTTACCGAAAGCATCAGAAATTTAAAGAAAAAACGATATTTTATAAAAAACAATTATCTCCTAATTAAAATCATCGTTTTTCCTCTTTTATCATTTTTGTTTTTTAATTAATATAAGAAATCGAATTTATTTGCAAAGGTTTTCACTTCCTCCTTCAGAGCTTTTACTTCTTTATCTTCTGGTGCGTTTTTCTTCACATACGTCTTGAAATCCACTAATTTCGTCCCAATTGACTTGCTTTCATTCTTGAATCTTTTGGTGATTTGAACCCCTCTATCCAAAAACTCCACAATCTGATCAAAATCTCCTTCCATCAACCCTCTTGAGGTCATTGCAGGGCTCCCAAGTCTTAAACCACTAGGAATCAGGGCGCTTTTATCTCCAGGAACAGTGTTTTTATTGACATAAATATTTGTGAGTTCCAACAAGAATTCCACTCTTGAACCATCAATATCTTTTGATCTTAAATCAACAAGCACCAAATGATTATCTGTTCCTCCTGAAACCAAAGAATATTTGCGGGATAAAAGAGCTTCTGACATTCTTTTACAATTTTTCAACACTTGGGTTTGATATTCCTTGAAATCTGGAGTTTGGGCTTGTTTCAATGCAACTGCCAATGCAGCAATCGTGTGGTTGTGAGGGCCTCCTTGATGACCTGGGAAAACTGCGTTGTCTATACGAGATTTTAAATCGTAGGTGATTTCCTTCTTAGCATTGATCTTTCGGGTGCCTTTACGATAAAAGATCATGGCTCCTCGTGGTCCTCTCAAACTTATAAAAAAAAAATTATTGGAATTGAAAAAAATGGAAAATTAGATATCAAATATTAAAGGAAAGAAAATGAAAAATTCATTCTAAATACAAAAATTTCGAAAATAAATTAAAAATTAATGCTTTTTCATAAAATCAAAAACTATATCTTAAAAATTTAAAAAAAGGTTTAAAAAAATATATATTGTCTAAATCTTTTTTTTTTTTTTTGGGTTTCGGGGTCGTCCCGAAGGCTTTAAATGTAATGTTTATGTCTAAATCTTAAACCATCCCTTTCCTCCTCTTAAAAAAAATTAAATAAATAAAATTACCTTTTGTGTGTAGTAGTGGTCACGATATCAGACCAATCAAAAGGCGATGGTATCACTCCAGCAGCGACTAATCCACTAATATGTGCCATATCTGCGACCAAAACCGCATCAATGCTATCACAAATCTTTCTAATTCTTTGGTAATCATACAATCTAGCATATGCGCTTGCCCCAGCCACGATTAATTTCGGTCTATAAATCAAAGCCATCTTCTCCAATTGATCATAATCTATAAGTCCAGTTGCCTCATTCAACCTATAAGGCAACACTTCAAAATAAACTGAGACCGCAGATATTTTCTTCGTATCTGTCTGATATCCATGACTCAAATGTCCTCCATGAGGTAAATCCAAAGACATAATACGGTCATGAGGTTTCAACATAGCAGTATATACCCAAAAATTTGCAGGAGACCCAGATAAAGCTTGTACATTGACTCCCCATTTCTCTGTGTCCAATCTAAATGTCTCCAACGCTCTTTTCATGCATAAGTTTTCAGCTTGATCAATAAATTGATTACCCCCATAATAACGGGCACCTGGATACCCTTCTGAATATTTGTTGGTCAAAGGCGAACCTAAAGCTTCTAACACGGCCTTTCCAGCGAAATTTTCAGATGCGATTAGGGCAATGCCTTCTTTTTGACGAAGGATTTCTTTGGAAATTATTGAGGCAAGCTCCGGATCAACTTGGGCAAGAGGAAGCTTGAGAGCTTGTGACTCGACGGAAATGGATTTGGTTATGGTATGTATGAGGGATTTGAAGAGTTGGGGGAATTTGGAAATCATTAATTTTTTGATTTTTTTATTAAGAATGTGTGTTTTTTTTGATTACGAAAAAATATTAAAACAAAGAAAGTAGTAAAAAAATAATGAATACATTATAATATTTTCTCTCTATATCTATATTATTATTCCTAAAAAATAATATAATTTTATAAAAATAAAGACTCATACCTGAACTCATCGACTTGATTGTATCATTTCTTTGGCCTTAAATAAAACAATCAAAAAATTTTAGTTCAAATATTTATCAGCCTAAGCTTAGACTAAAATTTTTAAGACCACAATGCAGGATGCCTCTCCCGCCCTCTATCTTTTGAAAGACGCCAGTACTTCTAACGACTCAGATAATTTTGACAAGTTTCAAGAATTTTTGAGACAACTGAACGGTGTTATCAACTCGCACAGTGAAAAGGATTTTATCTTCACCCTAGAGAATCTCAAAAATCCAAGTTACAAGATCAAGGATCCTCAAGACCTCAACGAAATTACCAGCCTGTACCTTTCTGTGTTTCCTTCTTCGAGGTATGATATATTTATTATAAATTAAATCCATTAAAAAATTATTAGCCATTTAAAAAATCCCACACCCAAGAAAAAATGGTCCCATGAAAAGGTCACATTGCTCGCTTGGCTAGTGGCACATTATTCGATCTATATACAACGAGACTATGATAATTTCGTAAATTAAATTCTTTTTATTGTTGTTCTTAATAATAAATAATGAAAAAGTTGTTATGATTAAATTTTTTAGAGGGAAAATGATTGGAATTATATAGCTGAAATGGTCCCCGGTTGGAGGGCCAACTTGATTCGTTTCAAATGGTTCTCCATTCAAAAATCAATCGAACAAAAAAAACAATGGAACGATGAAGAAGACAAAAAGTTGACTGAAATCATCAATAATCGACAAAAAACCAAAAAGGGTTCTACCCTTTACAAATGGACTGAAATTGCAGAGGAACTCAACAAAGCTGCTGGCCTCGATTTGAACACTCGATTGGGCAAACATTGTCGAGAAAGATGGTTCAATCATCTAGACCCCTCATTTAAAAAGTTATTTATATTTGTAATTTTGGGCAAGCTCGGATTTTTTATGATATTTTTTCGTTTGAATTAGCAAAAAAATAAAATTTAATTTATTTATTTTAAATGAATATTAATATTTCGAAATTAAAAAAATTATTATTTTACTAAAGAGGTGAATGGACTAATGAGGAAGATTATGAAATGATCAAGCTGATGATCAAACTTGGTAAGAAATGGTCATTGATATCAAAGACTATGGGTTCACGTAATGAAAATTCCGTTAAAAATCGTTTCTTTTCACTCAAACGCAAATATCTGAGAATATATAAACAAATGCCCCAAACTGAAAAAAAGATGTTGTTATTCATGTCTCAAAAAATTAAATCCAATATCACAGAAATGACTGCCATGGAATCAGAAGACTATGAATATAGTCCTAAACTTAAAAAAATCAAGAAAAATCCTATTCATCTTCGTAAACGATGTTTGACTGTTGAAACCAAGAAAAAAATGAATTTTCATCATGAAGATGGTATTATGCATTCTTCCTTAAAAATCAAATCTCATAAAAATGGACTTTCTTCCACCTCAAATATCACTACCACCAGGACCACAATGAACCAAAGTTTGACTCAATTGACTCTAAATAGTTTTGAGAAGAATGATTCATTGAAAACACCAGCAGAAATTCATTCAATTGAAAAAGAAAAAGATGAGCTCAAAGTGCATCTCTTTACTCCTCCCAATGAACCAACTAATGAACCACAGACCCGAATAGATTCCCCTAGAAGAGGTGATAGAAGATGTTTCACCTATAAGAATACTTCACCTGACAATGTCGATCCAACATTTTTAAGTGGATATTATGCTAAACACCTGAACCTTTATGAAATACCAAATATGTACAAAAAGCCCTTAATTGATAGCCCCAAACCAATGTTGTTGTATCCAAATACAGATATTTTAAACATTTTACAGCTGCCTATTGATCAGATCAATGAGGAATCATCGAAAGCCGATGCAAGCAATGAACTATCACAAATTTTAAGTTCTTTATCATTGATTGATCAATATTTGAATGATGGAAATAAAATCTTGAGCTCTCTTTCTTTCAGACCAAATGCGAACTCCCTTTCAAGTGGGAAGATTCTTTGTGAGCCTTTGCCACGAAGCAATTTCAAAAGGAAAACTGTCAATGTGACGAATGCAACAAGAATTAAAGAGGAAAGAATAAAGGAAGAAGAGAGAGAATTTTCTCCTCTCAGAATGCATGACCATAAAATAAGCAGTTCTCTTATAGATTGGGAAGAAGATTTAACCTTATACTCTAAAGGACACAATTTAAAAGGAATGGAACCATTGATGGAACAGGACGAGCAACAGAATTATAACCTTTATTATTATAAAAATATCTCGAATTATAATAATTACAATCATTTGAATGGAAATAATTATCGGAATGAAGATTTGATGGAGGACCGTTTTTTCAATAATCATCTTTGTTACAACCCCCCGCAATTTTATGATCATAATTTTAATGAGAATTATGAATTTAGGAGCATAGAAGATATAATTCCTGATTCCATTCCTGAGGAAGAAAATTTCATTAATATTGTAAATGGTGGCAATAATGGCGGGGAAAGAAAGCATGGGAAAAAAGAAGATAAATTGGGGAATTTTGACATACATTCTTTCCAGAATTTGATGGAGTAGAAAACATTACATGAATTTTTTATCAATTAATAATCGCGAATTCTTTTAAGTTTAATTTTTTTTGTCAAGTCTTTTAAAACAATAAACATGTTTGACCTTTTTCATAAAAAGGAAGGTCATTTGTTAACTTTGAATAAAGTCAAAAAAATTCCAAATTTTTTAATTTTGTATGAATTTAAATTCCTATCCTATAACAAAAAACAATTTTTCAAGTCATTGTCTTGGTTTTTTTCTGAATAAAATATTTTTTACAAAACATACTTTATATATTTTTAAATTGAGAAGTCCTAAAAAACAAATAACAAAGACTTTTCTCATTTAAACCAAAATTAAAATCAACACTAAAAAATTTGTTTTTTTTAAATAAAAAAAGAAAAAATGGATTCCGAAAAAACATTTAAAGAAAGTGAATTCCGAAAAGAAATGGACACCATTAAAACTCTTCTGCAAAATCTCTCCCAAGGCTGTGACCTCGAGCGCAATAAATCGCAAATAATTTCCCTTTATTGTAATTCCCCTTTGAAAATCTTGAGATTATTAAGCTATCCTCTGATAAAATCCTTGCCAAATTCAGATTTCCTCTCAATTTATTCCAACCTGATCACTGATTTAACCTCTCCAGACCCAGAAATTCAATTAAACACTTTAAAATTGCTCTATAAATTACCATCGAAAGAAGCATTGGAGATTTTGCAAACAAAGGAAAAGGAACTTTTGGCTTTGATCAGCAATCCGGAGTTTCATTATGAACGATTGATGTGTATCCATGATTTTCTTCTGAAAAATTTGTTGAAGAGCTTCGCTTTTGATGATAAGGAGGATTTGAAGGAGATAATCTATGTGTTTTATTTGAAGATAGCAGAATTGGTGATGGGGAACAATAGAGACATCACAAGGAATTGTTTGGAGATATTTTTGATTTTGTTCGAGGATTATTGCGATTCAAGTTGCGAACTTTATGCGGTGGAATATTATTTCGATGGGAACGGGGAAGTGAAAAATTTGCTCGAACCGTTGATTTATAAGCTGATGAACTTCTTTTTGGGGAAATTGGAGTTGATATTTTCGAAGATTTTGTCTTATGAAACGAGATTAAGAAGTCATTTAATAACTTTTATAGTGTGTTTTTTGGAGATTTTAAATAAAACGCTGGGTTTTCAAGTGTACCCTTCGAATTGTTCCAAAATGAAAACGTTTTTGAAGCTGGACAATTCGCAATTGAATCTTAATGATTTTATTGAAAATTTGCTATTTCACCATTTGTTCGACCAAATTCTCAAAGCGACGCATGAGATCGACCTATTGGTTAATACCAACATTAACATTTTTCGCCTTTTGAAGATGATCATAGTAGACAAGAGCCCCTTTTTCATATTGAAATATCATAGAAAATGTGAATTTCTCAATAACATCTTCCTGCATTATAATAATATCATCCATCATTTGCATTATAAAAGGGAACTTAATGTCCTTATATTAAACATCGCTTCCTTTACTTCAGAACTAAATATTTCATCACTGATTAATATTTCTTTCAAAACGTTGGAAATCATCAGTAATAGCATCCAAAATGTGCTGACCAGACAATTATTAATGTTGATATGTTTTGATAATTTGTTGATGGTTTCTATGAAACTCTTAAAACAAAAGAGAAGCAGTGCCTTATATGCGCTTTTCCAACAGGATTGGTTTTTGAAGAAAATTAAGGAAAACAATGATACCACTAGGGAAGAAATTCTCATGACCTTAATTTTGATAACTTTAAAATATACGACAAATTCCAATTCCGATGATCTCGAATCTAAAGAACATCATCAACATATTTTAACAGAAGTGTTAGATATCGCCTATAGTTTAATAGAATGGAATTTCTCAAATAATGAACAGAATCCCAATGAAAACATTTACAAAATGCTGCTTTTTTCAATTGACATCTATCTGATGTTATTGAAAAATGCTTTGGAAATCTATAGTGTGGAGGCCTTCCATAATCAGATCTTTGAAATAGTGAAAAGATTAGGCGGCAATGAAACAATTTTCATGGTGAAACTCAAAGCTATTTATATTTTAAGTCATTATCTAGGCAATGAAAAATATAAACATCATATTCAATTCAATTCCCTGCTAAACGAATTCCGTAATGCGGTCATCATGCCGATTCAAAATTGTCCATTTTCTGAGAAATATCTACTTTCTCTACCAAATCAACTCGATATATTAATTTATCTCAACAAAGTCGAACAGATTTTCAGATCTATGTACATTTTCGCGAAAAAGCTCTCCTCATCAGAAAACCATTTAGTTAATGAAGTAATGAATTTATTAGCTGATATCGCAAAATATCTGGAAGAACTCACTAAATTAAAAGGCATGTTCCTTCCTATGGTTACCTCCATGAAGGATTCAGTGGAATTCCTCATTAATAGCATTGTATCTGAAGATTTCTGTGATTTGGAACAAATTAACATCTCAAGAGATTGGTTCGAACAGATCAATCTGGATGCTGCTCCTAATGTGAAGCATCATAACGAACCCAGAGATATAATAAACATAGCATACAACATTTTTGAAATCGCAGTGAAAAAAGAAAAAATGATTTTTGTCAATGATCATATAGAAAGTGACAAGCCCGTGAAAAACCTCAAAAGTATACTTAGTAGTATTAAAAACCCGCAGATTTCCAATTTTAGATTTGCAAAACCCACTTTAATTTCAGGTTTCGGTGATTTCATCCAAATTTATGCCTCTCATGCCTTATATATCAACAATTCATTGATTTCTGTCAATTTGAGAATCCTCAACATGACAAATTTCATCATAAATAACCTTAAAATAAAGATTTTGTTCAATCAAGCGGCTGAGATCTTCCCTTCAGATTCCCATCCCAAAACTATAATAATTGAGGAAATTCAAGGTAACTTTAAAAAGGATCTAGTGTTTACTTTGAAGCTGAATACGATTGAATTTTTAAATATATATTTCGATGTTATTATGGAAAGGGAAGGAGAAGACCCCTATATTTTAAAGACATTGCCATATAGAATCGGACTGACGAATTTCGTGATACCAAATCAAATAGTGTACATTTCCAAAGTGATGTTTTTTGAATATTGGTTTAATTTACGGTTCCAAACCAATATAAAATGCCATATTCATGCGAATTCAGAAGAACTTATTAGGGTTTTATCTAATAAAAATTTCGCTTTGATTGTAATTGAAGGAGAGAAGAGTTTTGAAAATAAAGAGGGGGATTTGATTAGTTTGGGGTTATTGGGAATCAGTTGGGATGGGAATAATGTGGCGATAAAAATCACTGGAATTGATCAAAAATCAGACAATATGTTCTGCTTTTTCGAGATAAAAACAAATAAATTAGGGTTCATTGAAAAGCTGAAATGGGAAATGGAGGAATTTCTGGAGGATTTGAGCGAAGGATTAATACAAAACATCATTTAGCTCAGATTTATTTAAAAACAAAACTCCAAATTCATTTTTTTATCATTTTGTATTAAAGAAAAAAAAAATTAATTTTGAGCCTGATGGTCTTAAACATTTTTGATAGGAAAAAAAATAGTTGCATATTATTTTTCTAATTAGTCAAAATTAAATTTCGTCAAAAAATTTACATTAAAAAATAAAATAAATGAGGGTGAATAAATTCAAATACTTCCAATATATATTTTTTTTTTTGAGATAAAAACTCTGGCTCATCAAAAAGTTAATAAAGGGAGGAATTTCTGGGGTTCTGAAGGATTTAATCACCATATTTGAGAATAACTCAAAATTTATATAAAAAAGACTTAAAATTATACATTTTTATTTTTATTCATATCTTTATTGAACAATAAATGGCAGAAACGGAACAAATCGACGCCCAATTCTTGAAATATTCGACTTTCGCAAATATCGATGAATTAGATGTTATGATAAAAATGATTGAATCTGAATTATCTGAGCCCTACTCCATTTTTACCTACCGCTACTTCTTGCAAAACTGGCCAAAACTCTGTTATTTAGTTCGACCTTTTATTTTTTAATAAAATTTTGCCTTATTATTTCAAATAGACCTATTATAAAGATGAAATCATCGGGTGCATTATCGGCAAATTGGATAAACACGGAGACAGAAATAGAGGTCCCCCCCCCCCCCCTTATAATGTCAAAAAATTAATATTAAAAAAAAAATAGGATATATAGCAATGCTTGTAGTAGTGAAAAAATTCAGAAAATTAGGAATCGGTCGAAAATTAGTAGAATTATTCGTTGAATCAGTCAAGAATCTCGATGGAGACGAGGTGGTTCTTGAAACTGAAGCGATAAACAAAGCTGCAATAGCTTTATACGAAAGTAAAAAACAACAAGATTTAAAAAAAGATAATTTTTTTTTAGATTTAGGGTTTGCCAGAGACAAACGACTCATGAACTATTATATGAGTGGCAATGATGCCTTTCGTTTCAAGTTATGGTTGAAAAAGATGCCCGTTTATGAGATAGGGAAATTTTAAAATTTAAAAAAACATTATTTTTTTTTTTCAAAATCTGGCTCATTTAATTAACGGGAACTTGAAAAATTCGAAAAAAGACTGAAAAAAATAACTAATCATTTTACAAATCCCACTCAAATAAATGTCTAAAATTTCAAATTCCAGCCCAAATTTTAAATAATGGCATTTCTTCATCTATTTAATCGACCCAATTTCCAATTATTAATTCACACAAAAAAATACATTCTCTCTTCATGAAAAAGTCAAACAACAAAATCCAATCATCCCAAACAGGGCCTCAACCACCCAAAAGACCTCTGAGCAGTTATATGCGATGGACCGCTGATAATAGAGAGGCTTACAAGAAAAAGAACCCTGAAATGAGTCCGAAGGAATTGATGTCCTTATTGGGCAAAGAATGGAATGAGCAGTCGAACACTGTTAAGAAGAAATACGAGGATCTCTTTGCAAAAGATAAGAAGAGATATGAGGAAGAGTTGAAGGTATACACTGATAAGTATGGCCCAATCAAGAATAAGAAAAAGGAGCTAGACAATGGTGAGAAGAAAGGGAAGAAGACCAAGAAGAGCAAGGAGAAAGGATCGGCGAAGAAAAAGGAGAAGGATTAAGAAGACTTAATTTTTTTTTAGTCTTTTTTTTGGATGAATTTGAATTTTTTTTTTAAATCGAGGAAGAAATTTTTTTTAGTTTGATTTCCTTTGAAAACTGTCAAAAAAACAAAATTTTTTTTTTTTTTTTTTAAATAATTTTATAAAAAAACTTAAATTTCTGTATTTAATTAATAGTTTGAAAAACCAAATTTGATATCATCTTTTCATTCAAAACAAACTCTCTTTGAAATTTATAAAAGAAACAACAAATTCCCATCAAAATTATCCTTTCTTTTTGAAATGCTCATTCCAATCCCTCCAAAGAGCTCAGTTTACGATGGAATCACCAAATTGAAGGTGAACTTCAATCTGATTGATTACAATTTCGAGAAAAATGACATCAACCCTCAATTTTTCGGGGGTAGTCTGATGCCAATGGTGACAGAGATGTTCCAAGAAATCAACAACCAATGCAACAATTTCGCTGAACTCAAGGCTGTGCGCAAGTTGATATATCTATTGTTCTTTTTGCCTTTGATCAGTTTGGTCTTCACCTTCGTTTTCGTGATCTTGGGAATATCACATCCACATTTCAAATATGTGATGTATATGGGTATCGGTGTTTCCATCCTTATGATCATCTTCATTATAGTGGTGCTTTTATTTTGCATTAGAGGAAAGACGAAATCTTTGAATAGAAAATATGAAAAGATCATAACCGCCATTTTGCACAAATACAATCATGAACATTTCGAGAAAAACAGCATTTTGTCCAAGTTGGAAAGAGAAAATAAGGTCACTGCCTATTCCAGAAGAGGAACCTTGGGAACCAGTAAGACTTTCTTCATTTCTTTTAAGAAAATTAAGAGTGATCTGAGCCAAAGAGGTATTTCCACAGTTAGTGAATACAGGCCTCCGACTGTGGTTCATTAATTAATTTGGTTTTTTGAATCAAGAAAAAAAATGCTGAAGTTTAAAAAACTATTTTAAAGGAATTTTTAAACCTCTTCATTAAGGAATTGTTTTGCATTTGTTCTAATTTAAAAAAAAAATTTAAAACTCGAAGAAAATTTTAAAATTTTGTTTTCATTTTTTTTTGTTTCAATTTTTTGGGTTAGTTTTCATGCTTTTGATTTTTTTTTTTTTTATAATTTCCAAAGCATTTGTAAATGATCCATCAACATCATCCCGTCATTTTCTTTCATTCCAATAGCCCCTATAATCCATTTCCACATAGGTGGGTTTTTCAAATAATGAAACAATTTTTCCTTCATTATCAACTTCGCAGCAATCAAACTTCTTGTAAATGGATATTTATTCATTTCTTCCAAAAAAGCTTATTGGAAAGGGTATTACTTTCATAAAACTTTTTTTCCTCATTTTTGAAAGAGAAGAACATGAAATTACTTGTTAAATTAGAGAAGGACAAAAGGAATCACAATTGTGTATGGTTCTTCAGGATAGACCTGACAAAATAAAAACTTTGTTGTTCCATACCAACTTTTGCACATTTTAAATCGATAGAATCTTCAATATAAGATTTCTTCTGTTTCATCACAGGAACCTATTTTTTGGTCGCTTCAATAAAATATTTGTTTTTTTGATTTGAAATGACGATAGCAATTCATACAGTTTATCGTCTAATTGACTACTAACGTTGAAGGGACTTTGTATCATTTCATGGATTTTGTTACATAAAACTGGATGAGTGTCACTTTTTGCAAGAATTCATTTTCATCGTTCTCAAATCCAATTGCTTATCTGAAAACTTGCCCATTTAAAGCAATTTTTTCAACAAAGCCAGCTAAATTATGTTTTTTCATCAAATGAATAAGTTCTAGTTTAACTCCTTTTTGACGCCATAAGAATTAAATTTTCAAATGGGAACTATTTTCCGAGCTTTCCATCTGCATTTAAATATAAAAAGAAAAAATTGTTGCTATTAAATTCAAGTTTTTTGTAATAATAGTTATCTGGGAGATGCTGAACAAAATTCATTTTTACTTTTATTACTAATATTTAGAATATTTTTTTTTCAGTTTCCATAAAAGGAAAATTATTTAGTTGTTTTAAGTTTTTAGATTTTTTAGGAAAAAATTATTTTTTCGGAACTTGATAAGTGCTATATCCTCTCCATAAGTTTTCCATATGTTTATCAACTGAAGCATTTAATCTTGAGATATAATCCTCGTAATAGATCACAGTTGCACTAAAAATATCAGAATTTTAACTTCTTTTGTTAAAATAGCAACTTTTGATCGCCATTGGTCGCGAACTTAATAAAATTATCTGTGGCTGCTTCATCAAATTCAATGCTATTCAGTTAAAAATCAGACATTTCTTAAATATTTTTATCAAATAAACAGACCCTTCTTTCGTAAGGAAAGTTCTCATCATTTCAATTTCAATAAAACCTTTATTATCTGTATCCAGCAACTTTACATTAATTTTTTTAAGGGGGAAAAAAATGTTGAAATTAACTTTAAAAGCTGCCAATAATGTTTCTGACTCATCAGGCATAAATTCCTTTTCTTTCATAACTAAAATTTTTTTTACAAAAACAACAAAAATATAAAACTACTTCTTAGCATATTCGGAATAAATTTTTTATCGCTCACTGAATTGATCTTCTCATCATCTTTATTCTTTTTTTTTAATTTTTTTAATTTTTTCCCTATTTAAAATTCTTATTTCTAATATACCTCCGGCAGAACTACGCTATTTATCTGGGCAATACTAGGAAATTGTCCTAAAAATTGCATAACAGCAGGTACATCACTTCGAAGAAAAATAATCAATTGAATAAAGTGTCAAAAAATCACTCGCTGTCGATATATCCCTTTTCTTTAGAAAATAAATTGAAAGCCTCCTCTATTTTAGAAGTCAAAAAGGAGTCGAGTTTTTCTTGTTCGACTCTGGAAAGTTTGCCTTGTCCGAAATCCATAAAATTATTGAGAATATTTCAGTTTTAATTTCAAAGAAAAAATAATTTATAATTGACTTAAAATATTTCGCAAATCGCCTTTCAAACGATTTAAAAATTCAAACATTTAGATAAAAAAAAATTAATTATTTTTTATTCAGAATTTCCTTCCAGGATTTAAATTCAGCACATTTCTCAATTTCCACACTCGAAGGTCGGCTTTTCGGGTCTGCATTCGTCATCAACATTATCAAATCTGCTTCCTGTTGGTAATGTTTCCTCAATGAATTCGGAATTTTCTGCCCTTTTCTCACATCATTAAATAAGCAGAATCTCTCATGACCCGTCTTAATATTAGTGCACATTTCAAGCAAAATCAACCCCAAAGCATATATATCCACTTTTTCATCATATGTTTGACCTTTTTCTTGCTCAGGAGCTAAATATAAAGGAGTTCCAATGTTTTTAGTTAATGATTGAGCGTGTCGAGAAGAGCAACTGGATGATATATTGACATCCTTTAGATTTTCAATGTTCGCTTCTTGAGATAAAGTACTTGCTAGTTTGATATTTGATTGAAGGATGACGGACAACCCAAAATCACCAATCAGAATTGTATTATCTTCATCAATGAAGATGTTCGCAGGCCTAATTTTGTAAATTATTTAATTTAATCAAATTAAAAAAATATTTTGACTTGAGATCACGATGAATAATCCCATTGGAATGAATGTATTTGATTCCTTCAATCATCTGATTAAACATTTGGAAATTCAAAAAACGATCCATTTTATGATTGGGGTCATCTAGATAATTTCTGAGAGATTGTCTCGAATAATGCATCTAAAATTAAAAATTATATTATTTAAAGTTTAAAAAAAGAAAATTACTTGAATATATAAAACAATTGGAATTTGATCAGATGTCATTTTGTCGATAATGGCGGACCAATGTTCCATATTTTCTGAGTTTTTTGATATTTTTAAATTTTTTACTGAGCTTTTCTGAATTTCGGTGAGTTTCGAAACGGAGATTGAAGATTGTGAACGAGAAAGAGAATATTTGTTTTTTGAATGTTTGGAAATGGTTTTTTTATTGTCTGAGGTTTTCTCAATATTCTTATCACTGGCAACCCATTCAAACCCCAATGAAGAAAGATGAGTTCTTTCATGATTTGACACATTTGAAAAAATCTAAAAAAACATAAATTTTATTTAACTAAAGCATTAAAAAAAACACTTCTTCTTTTTGTTCTTCAATGTGGTTTAAAGAATTAGATGAGCTCGACTTTTTTTTTTTTCTTTTGTCCTTTTTTTTGGCTCGATCCTTTTTTTTTGCTATATCCTTTCTTTTTGCTAGGTATTGATCTTTAAAATCGCTTTCAGGTTCCTCCAACCAGGAAGTATGATATCTTAAAAAAAAATATTTATCAAATTGTAAAAATGAACAATAAAAATAATAATAATGTTGAAGGAAAAAAATCATAATTATATTTTAGTCAAAAATAAATATGATTTCCAAAATTAATTACAAATGCATACCTGATGACATTTTTATGATTGAATTTAGTCATCAACATCACTTCTCTGAAATATTTGTTGGTTCTGATGTCCTCGTTGACTTTCAATGGTAAATATACTTTTTTTATAGCATATATAGAATTCTCTATTTTGTGGATCACTTTGTAAACTTCTCCGAATGCTCCCTTTCCTATTTCCTGCAAAGAATTGAACAATTTTGTGAATCTTCCGTTTTCGAACAATTCGAATTGAAAATGCTTTATTTCCTGAATTTTCTCTTGTTCTTCATGAGGAGTCTTTTCGTTTTCGACAACATCTGGATTTATTTTAGAAATCTTATTTTTTATTTCATTCAGAGGAGAGGTTGAAGTTTTGGACACTTTTGATATTTTGCCAGAAAAATCTACACATTCTTCTTCTTTTTCCTTCGAACTTTCATTTTTTATTTCAGAACCTTTTGCATAATCAAATTCCAATTTGCCCCTCGTTTGGTCTCTGTTTTTTTCATTGATCTCGAACTGATTTTCATTAATTTTTGTTAATTCTTCTTCATGTGAAAAACTTTTTAGAAACAAAGGCTCAGTGATATTTTTCGTTTCTTTTATCAAAATTTCAGTTTTGGCCCCTGTTTTCTGGATCTTTAAAAAGTACTTTTCCATAAGCAAGCTCATTAATTTGTTAAACGACTCTAAAGAAACATTGTTGTTCGTAGTCAAGGATTTTATCACACCATTTTCAATCTTCAATGAGAAGTCCATGTTCAAATTAAACTTCGGATCCAACAAAGGCCAATTCAAAATAAAGGTCCTCTCCATTCTACTATTATCCAACTCCAAACTTTGACTCTCATCGTCTATGAGAATCCTTAGATTTTGATCCTTCATTGTGTTTTGATAAGGTATCAAAGAACTTTTTGATTCATTTTTCATTTCATCCTGATCATTTAAAGGTAAATTTCTATGATCTTCTATAGAAATTGAATTTTCGATGGTAGGATCATAAATGCTATTATCATCTGACATTTTCCTGCTTCTAGCATCATCTTCTTTGAAAGGTAAATTTGGGTATGGGTACTTTTCCAGGAAAAAAAATTTGGCTCTTTCCACAAGAAAATGTTCATTACTTTTGTATTTTTTTTCTCTTTTCTTCAGCTTTTTTTTCCTGTTTTCTTCTGCTCGACGATGTTTTTCGGTTTTCTTCCCGATGAAAAAAGCGAAACAAAGCACAATGACACCAATCAAAATATGAATTGGCGTTAATTCGATTGAAGGATATTTTGCAGGTATTTTATAAACCGGAGGCTCAGGATCTTTGGGACATGTATATAAGGGGAGAGCCATAAATTTTTGCGTTTCTCGAAGAAAGAAGAAATCGCCTTGCTCAGTCATTTTGAAAATGGTTATTTCGTCTTCTTCTATGTAACCCTGAATGAGTGGGAAATCTGACATCGTTTGTTAATTTTTCAAAAAAAGAACCGAAATTGTTAGTTTTATATTGAATTTCTTAAAATAAAAAAAACCGAAGAAATTCATTACGTTCCAAATGGAAATTTTAAGAAAAAAATTGAAGGTAATAAATGTTGCACAGCAAATTTCAAGCAAAATCAATGCTTTTTTTTTGAAAGTCCGGAGTTTTTAAAGAAAAATGATTAAAAAAAAAAATTTTTTTAAAACAATCTCAATTAAAATAATATTAATTTTTTAAGTTTTCAAGTTTTTTGAAATTATTTATTCAATGATCAATAAGAAAATTTTGAAAATTCCTGCATTAAAATGCATTTAGTTTATTGTTTTTTTTTT
>Ga0302186_10000732_pt1 | contig 28610 bp, 21 predicted proteins | sample II_Bog_E1_2_FD_198782 | JGI IMG/M metagenome (GOLD analysis project Ga0302186, IMG submission 198782) | Peat permafrost microbial communities from Stordalen Mire near Abisko, Sweden - II_Bog_E1_1 | ecosystem: Environmental > Terrestrial > Soil > Wetlands > Peat | place: Sweden: Abisko... | reverse complement strand
TCTATAAATTATAAAAATGAAAAAAATTGGAAAAATTTAAAGAAAAAGTTATCCTTGAAAGGAGAACCTCATTTAAAACAAAATTATCAAATTATCTTTAGAAAAAAAAAATATTAAACTTTATTTTTTATTTTTTTTCCCTGAAAAATTAATCCAAATCCTTTTTGTTGCTGCTATACGATAGAATGATGCTAAGAAAAATTCCATTCAAACCTGATAAAATTTTTAAGAAAATTCATACTTTTCGATTCCAGCCACATTCGTAGTATTGAGATACAAGGTATTTCTGACTCCTCCCGAGATTCTTTCAAATTTTCTGCCCAAAGACTATTCTCCGCTTATATGCTTAAACTTCATCATGAGTCACTTCCAAAATTTCCCATTCCAGATCAGATTTTCTGTTATTTTTTCTTCTCATACTTCCTATCCTTCAATCTGTCAAACAAAATAGTGTTGTCAGTCCTCAAAAGGACCACCAAATCAAACCGTCTTTAACAAAAGCTGGAAGAATGAAATTCAAGCACACCCTTCTTTATCCATTATTTTTTCCAAATAATCCACAACCATATCTTCATCAAATTCTAGAACATTGTATTTCTCATTCCATGTTTTATATAGCTTCTCAGAGTTCACTAACTAACCTACATAAAAATGGAAATATATATATTATAAATATATTGGATTTTTTGACAAACCAACATATAAAAGGTTAGGCCTTCAATGTATTCTGGCAAAGCTTGCCTAAAGTTGTTTTACATCCTGTTATTAAAATGTTTAGAAGCTTTCAAGATGGTTTTTAGATTTCCATTTCCTTTGAGAAGAAAAGATATCAATCAATAATATATATCGATATTTTAATAAATATTGCAGATTTCATAATTATTGATTTTTTCAAAAAATTAACAAAAATTTGAATTTTATTTAAAAAAATCTGAAATGAATAAAATCTTTTTTTAAAATAAAATATTTTTGTTTTTCTTAAATATCAATAACAATTAAAAACTTTATTTGAATTTTAAACGATCATTTTTCAATTCTTTATTATTTATTATTATTATTATTATCAATTTCAAAATTAACTTTGTGCTTGTATTTCAAGTTAATTAATTTTTCCTCAATTCTTTTATAAACTTTGTTCTCAGGATTGATTCTCCCCTTCATCATGAAAATTGCTCTATCAAGATGTTCCAACGCCAAATAATATCTTTTGAAATTTCTCGACGCCTGCTTATAAACAAATTTCTCAATCAAGAACTCATCGAATGTTCCTTTAAGTTTTTTCGTCAAATAAACAAGGAATTTGCTTTCTCTAAATTCCTCAAAAATCCTCAACATTTCAAAATCTTCTTCCCATAGCTTTATTTCCACGAAATGTTTTTCCCATTTGCCCAGATCAACATCAGTAATAGTATTTAAAAATTCGATATTTTCCTCCACCATATTAGTAAATCTCAGAGAGATCTTCGCTAAAAAAAAATGGATTTTGCATAATTCCCAATTGCAATTTTCCTCATGGCAAAATTTCTTATAATGTTCCAAAGTTTGCATTCCGATTTTCTCAGCTTCCAAAAGCTTGAGTTGTTTATAATGAATTTGGGCAATATCAAGATATACCTCACCTACTAAATGTTTAGCTTGATTGGTGTCATTCGCGAATTTCAATGCCTCATTAAAGTTTTCTATCGCTGGAAAATAGTTTTTCTGGCTTGCTTCGATATTCCCTAAGGCTTTATAAACTAAAGTCATTAATCTTGAATTGGCCTGATATTTTGTTTGCATTATAATCAAGTTTTCTTTGATTTGAAACAATATTGCTGAATATTTAGTAGTTTTCTCAAATTTCCCAATATTTCGCTTGCCTTTAACCAAGACTTTAATCAAATTATCATAAAAACCCAACAAACTGGCATCTTTTTCACCGAAAAACTTCGGGTTTTCTTGCAAACAAAAATGGAAATCTGCGAATCCAGCATCAAAATCTCTGAAAATCTCACAATTTAACCATCCAGACAGTTCTTTTACCCAATAAAATCCCTTCGCATCAACATAATTCAAGCTGTCTTTCCTTTCCTCATTGCTATTTTCAACATTTTTTTTGAACTGTTGGAATTTCTCTAAGCTTTTATCATATTGACCGACATAAAAAAACGCTTTCACTAACAAATATTGGCAAAAGTACCCAACTAATTTTAAATCGTTTTCATGTTCAGTGATGGTTTCACAAATTCCCAAAATTCCTGGTTCCTCAAGATTTTCCAACACTTTTTCGATTTTTTCTAATGCTTCAATCGCCAAATTATATTTGAAAGTCATCATTTGTATCTTTACGAGATTCAATATCACGATGATTGAATTGCTTGGGTTGGCACATTGCAAACAAATAGCCAAAATTTCCTCTTCTTTCGAAGGAGGCGACATTTTGCTTTCTTTACTTTCAGAGAAACAGCCAGAACTTTGAAGTTTCATATCTGGTTTGGATAAATTTCTGATGTGCGTTTCTTTGATAAAAATCTGCGATTTTTTCGACAAATTCCGCAAAAACTCGGGTTTTGAATTTTGTTTGAGGGAGTATTTGATATGAGTGAAATCCTCCCTGATGCTCCTGAAGCATTTATTAAAGATATAATAAGCCTTATCGTAATTATCAAGAATCGCGTTGATTTTGGCTAGATTATTCAATAAAAAGCTATTTCTGCTTCTATCTTTAAAGAATTTCCTGAAGAATTTCGCCATAATCATTTTTTCATTAGTTATCGGATTATTTTCTTTCTTGGAGTATTTCAAGTTCATTTCATAAGCATTTTCCATGAGTTTCTTCGTTTGAACGAAATTTCCATTATGGAATTGGCATATGGCTGAAAGAATAGCTACATCAAATTGCATGATAATGATATCAATTCGAAATTCGGGCTCTTTTATCAAATATTGCTTTTCGAGCTCTTGTTGCAAATACTCTAAAAAACCAATGGCCTTATCAAATCGTTTCAACATTATCAAACTCATAGTAAGTCTGATATATCCTAAAAGAGTCCATTCATTATGACCTTGATAACATTCCAACATCTCAATCCAATGATCCTGGCAATTTTTCTCTCCTTCTAAAGTTGAAAGAAAGCATAAGAAATCATATAAGAAAGCCTTGGAAATTAAAGAAAGCTTCTTTTTCTGCTCTTTTATGAAACTATGAAGAAGATCCAAGGCATCAGAAGACTTTTCATTAAGATAAAGAAGAAAAGATCTGTTGAAAGTTTTCATTGAATTTAAGTTCAAGTCTTGAAAATCTTGGATATCATCCATTTCCTTAAGAATCTCATCAAATAAAGAGGTTTTTTTGACATCCTTTAGCTTTAGAAGAAGGAAGAGCTTCAATTCTAAAGTAAAATAGAGGAATTTATTCCCATAGAGCTTTTTCTTTAAAATGTCGAGATTCAGTCCACCTTCTGATGGCTTTAAAGCCTTTTCAGCCATATCCACAATCTCATAGCTTCTTTGCCAATTATGGAAATAATAAGCCTTAGCAAGCGCTAACCTCAAAATCACTTCTAACAAACCGTTGTTATTATTAATTTCTTCACAAAATTCATCTAATGTTGAGAGTAAAATCGTACGAATGTCTTGAGGAAAGGTCTCGAATAACTCTGGAAAGGCCCATGAAAACTCAATGACTCTTAGGATTATCTCCTTACTTCTTATGATTCCATGTTTCAAAAACCATTTATAAGCCTTTCTAGAGAAAAAAGAAGCTTTTATAGTTTGTCCAAGTTCCAGATAAATTTTAGCCAAAAATCCATAAACGAGCAGAATTTGAGGCTCATTCAATTTTTTGAAATCTTCCAAGCATGAATTCAAATGTTCTAAAGCTTCTATCGGTTTTCCAATCTGATGGTCAATCTGTGCCAAATAAAGACGAGCTTTTGCTTGGTTTCTTGTGTTCCCCTCAGAAAACAATCTAAATTGTTCAAAGGATTTAATAGCTTCCCCTGGCATGTTATTATCATTATAAGTCATGCCTTGGAGTTCATAGAACTTTAAAAGCGCAGGCAGATTTTCTTTCAGACAATTTACTTGGAAAATTCGCCATAAATTAGTTAAATAAGTGATAGCTTTTTTGAACTTTTTCAATTCCAAGGCTTTAGAAGCCAAATAATAATATACTTTGATTTCTCTTCGGTCGTTTTCTTCATAAAGCTTCTGGATCTTCTCTAAATAAGCCATCATGACCTCTTCAAAGCTTTCCAATGAAGAGTTATCTGACTTAAAATTAGCTAAAACCTCTATAAATAACAGGGTTTCATCCTTATTTTCTTGAGGAATAGATCGCAAAATCTCCAAAGCCTTTTTCTCATTCCCCAAGATAACATAGGCTTTTACTAAATCAGATGAATTTTCATTGGTTTCGCTATTAATTAACCTTTTTTTGGTGATTTTATTCAAATAATAATAGTCTTTAGGCTTCAATTTTTCCTCTTCTTCAATCATATGCATTAAAACCCCTGCCAATTCAACATCCGCCGAAAAAAGCCTTGAAATCACGGAAATCGCTTTTGGGTATTCCTTAGCAAAAGTCTCCAAAATAATAGCCAAAGCATTGGTATCTTCCCAATCAATTTTCAATTTATTCAAGCAAATCATGATAATAAGAGTTTTCGCCACATTATTGAATTCCATTGCCCTCATTTCTTTGAAATTCTCATTATTCCCCATATTTTCAATTTCAGGGCCTCTGAAGAAATAAAGAACATCCTGTTCATCGCGCACCTGACAAATCACATTATCTAAATTAATCTCTAGGAAAAGCTCTGGTTTGTTTCTAGTAGACATTTGCAACCCACCGAGGAAATTCTCTAGGAAATAAAGAATCTCTCTTTCGTTATAAAAATCATTAGAATCGTTTCTTTTCTCAAGAATGTTTCTAAGCGAAATTTCTTGAAATCCTTGCGAATCCAATAACTCACCACATTCAAATACTTCTACTTTGAAATTCCGCGAATTTTCGTTTTGATCCCATAGATCGAAATGTGTTAGATCGAAGAAAAAGCGTTTTCTGATTAGAAAGCCCATAACAAGATCTTGTTTCATATTATTATGCAATAGGGTCTTATGATATTTTCGAATGGATAGATATTCTTTAGAATTCTCATATTCCTCATCAATTTCGTTGATTTTTATTGCTAAGTTAAGATCCTCCGCATTTTGAAAGCCACCAAGCCAGATTTCTTCTGTTTTATTATAGAAAACCTTTGTTTTGAGGGTGATAGTCTGTGGGAATTCATGGAAGACTGAGACTAATGATTTCTCAAGGAATATGAGCTCATGGAATTTCAAATAGGGAGCCAAGGGAAGATGTTCTTTCTTAGATTCTATGATCCTTCTTGAGGAAATACTCAAACAAAACTCAAGATCATTGGGTCTGAGAAATTCATTTGAATTCAAGCCCAGATCAACAAAGGCGTTCCTTCCATTTTTTTCTGATAATTCATGCTTGAATTCTAAATTGAGGTATCTAGACAGATTGTCCAATTTCAATTGTTTTGCTTTAGGCCCTGTGAGGGTCAGGAACTCTGAAGGATTTGAGGAGGTGTTTATATCCTCTACTTTTTTCTTGCGTCGGATAGAGATTTTGAACCCTTTGCTAGACTGAAATGCAGTGTCACCAAGACCTCTCAAAGGAGGGATGTCATGTTTTTTTCTAAGCTTGAGTAAGGATTTTCTAAACTCTTTGCTTCTTTTCTTTTTCCGATGGTTCAATTCTTGCAAAATCACACCTGGGGGTTTAGTGGTCATATGTGGATTCCATCTGAATTCCTTAAAATAGCTTCTTCTGAATTCTTTTCGATAATGTTTCAACGATTTTCGCTTGTTTTCCTCCATGACTCCACGATCTTCCTGCATATAATCTAAGGTGTTCATATCCTCGAAGAAGTTCTCTCCTTCGATGATGATTTTAGTGTTGAAAACCTTGAAAATGGGATATTTGGTAGAAATCTTTATGGGATTTGATGAGCCTACACCATTGCCATTAATGGTTTTGCTTTGTAAAAGTTGATGTCTTTTCATTATTCTGGCCATGTTTCCTGGTATTTCTTCAAAAATCGAGTTCAAAACCCAATTAATCGTATAACTCACTAAAATCAATATAACAAATAATATAACAGATTCTGAAGAGGAAAAGTCATAATATGTGAAGGCTATGATACCACTATTAGTCAAAACACTGACATTCGCTACGAATTCCATCAGATCCAACCAGATACCAATTGTTCTTTCGCCTAAAGGAATGGGTCGTTTGGTATAATTCATCAATTTATGTTTATCCGTTTGCATTTCAACTATCATTGATACTAAAGCTATGAAAAAAACTAAGGGATCGCCTATTCCAAATAAGGCCAACATGGCATAATTTAAACAAATTTCCATATAATCTTCCACTGTACCATAAACATCTTGAGATTCGGAATAGCAAGTCTTTCGGAATTCCTTCTCGAGGAATTTGTTGGCTCGATGGATGAATTTGTCTCGGTTTTCGATTTTCTGGATTTCATCTGGAGAAATACCGAATTGCGATTGATAGGTTCTTTTACGATCCGTGTTGTTTCGGCTCATGATGCCTCGTTCTTTGTAATTATTATAGGCGATTTGGAGTTTGGGTTTTATGATTTCCCAAAGATTTGTGAATAAAGTAAATATATAATAGGTTCTCAAATAAACCATGAGTTCTAAGGCACATGTATCAACACATTCCATACCAAAAACGTTGAATTGGTTCAGAAAAGAGATAAAAGCAAGAGGCGTGACCATGACAACAAGAGAAAAAATGAACTTTTTCATAATAAAGCTGGATTCAAACAATGATAAAGTTCGATGGTTTTCAAATTTAGTATATTTCAAAGCGAAACTCGTGAAGATTTCAGTGAAAAATTGATTTAACATATTGTTAAGAAACGCAGGAATCACTATATCAAGTCTCAGAAACCCGAAAACCACAAAAACTTGTGCTTGATAGAAAGCAACGACTAATTCGAAAAACAAGGCTGCAAAGACCATATTAATAACAATCAGGACTAATGACAAAAACCAAGCCAATGCAATCTTGCTGTATTTTTTCTTGTTAGAATAACTCAACACATTCATTTGATCATTACTCAATGATCGTTTACAAGTTCCGTGAAAAAGTGATCTTTCTTGTTCATCATGTTCAAAATCCAATTGGCCATATTTTATAGCGAAAAGCAATTCTTTCCTTCTCCATCGAAGAACAAAGGCATTTGACCAGATTCCTAAACTGATACAAATAAAGACATCCAGAATGAAATGGATATCAATATTGGCAATAAGATCATAATAGACTATGGTGAAAATCATGCCAACGATAGCCATGAAGGTCAAATATTTGGTATAATGGGAAAGGAATTGGAAATATAAGGCGATTTTTTCACCGTAATAATTTCGAATCATCTCCACAGGAACAAAGGTCGGTCTAGTGAAATCGAATTTCCATTCTAAGATCAAATTGTTATACCTTTGCTTCAAAATCTCATTTTCTACATCCCCATCATCATTCTCTGTTGTATTATTATTATTATCTTCAACTTTCTTGGTCACATTTCTTCTCATAGGACTTGCTCTTCTAATTGATAAAGCCTTAGTTGATAAAGTCAAGAAGTTAGCATCAAGGCCTAATAATTCCTTCATAGAAATCCCACCTAAAGCCATCATATCATTTAAAGCGAAGATTTCTGTAATATAATGATTATCAATCAAATAGGCGATATTAACAAATTTCTGAATAGTGCTAAAAGCCAATTTCAATCTTTCAACCCTCGTAAATAGAGATAAAGTGCCTTTTTCAGTTACTTGATAACGTTTCCAAATCGCATCGATCTTGTTTTTGACTCTGAAACTCATTCGATTGGGTGTTTGGATATAATCAAAAAAAGCCTCTTGATAAGTCATCCCACTATGATCCCAAATTGTCAGAAGCATCTTTTTCTTGAATTGCGAATTCACGATCTCCAAAGCTCGTAAAAACAACTTCTCATATCCTTGAGCCAATAGAATCCTTCTTTGATTTTTCACAATTTTCCCATTATGGATTTTCATCATTTTATTAGTTTTCCCCTTCTTCTTCTTATGCGAATTTCGGGCTGCAATTTTCAAGGATACAGCCACTTCTCTTGAAGAAACCTCAGGATTCTTATATGTCTTCCTTAATTGCAATACCCCATCACGTAAAAACGTCAGATATTCATAATAAGCTCTCCATAATTCATCAGGAATTATAGCATCTTCGAGAATTTCCACTGTTTCATCCCCTCCTGGAATATGAAGTTCTCTACAAATTCGCTTATAATTGATTTCATGCAATAATTTCAAAATCATTGGCTTCACAAAAGTAAAATATTTCCCATCTTTAACTGTTAAAGCGTCATTTTCCTTTAATCTGATGTTAAATCGAATAGGTCGTAGTTTACGATCGACAGGCTCCAAACTTAAAATATCTGTCCTCGCCAAAGAAACCTGTTTATTGAACATATCTAATTCAGCAGTGATTTGGAGGTTCTCATCACAGGAATACAAGACTGTGAAAATATGTTCTCCTTTAGTGTCCATGAAAGAACGAGTTTTGAACCCAGCTTCGAAAGCTAATTTATAAAGAACGGAATTCCTCATTAAAGAGAAAAAATCAACGATTTGCATGGAGTTTTGCTTCCATTTATGTTCCTGATATTCCTTTAGAAATTCGCCTTTAGTGGTGATTTTTTCCAATGAGACGACCCCTCCCTTTTTTATTTTCTTGATTATTTCTTTTTCGAATTCTTTTTTGATAGATTTCGTCTTGGAATATTTATTATGTTGAAATCGTGAGGAATTTACTTTCCTTGAAGGCGGGATCCCACCAAAATTGACATTTGGATTGTCGAGTCCTTTTACAGAGAGATTATTATAATTATTAGAGGTCATTAAAATTTCATCTTTCTCAGAAAAATTTTTAAGTTGTGGCGAATTTTCTTTAAGATATGTTGAATTTTCCTTGACAAAGGGTGAATTTTCCACAGGAAGTGAATTCTCTTTAATAAATGGTGAATTTTCTTTAACAACCATAAGTGAAGTCTCTTTGATAAATCCTGAATGAGGGGTAGTTGCCTTATTAAAAGAGATATTTTCTTTGGTAGGGGAATAGGAATCTCTTCGAGACCTATGATTAGATTTGGTGAAGTTTTTGCTGATTGTGTTGAGGTTAGCATCATTTTTATTGGAGAGATTCAGCATTAAATTTGTGACCAAAAGGTCATTTTCTGAATTTATGTTGGATTTTTCCTTCATATGAAACTTTTTTGCTTTTGGAGGACTTATTGTGTTGCCTTCCATGCCTTTTGAGCCTGGGGTTTTCAGCTTTTCATACGCCTGCAAAAAAGCGAAGAAAAAAATATCTCTCAAGGACCTATCGAAGAAGTTGAAGTCAGTTTCAAAGGTTTTATGGAAGGTTTTCAAGACTTTCATAAGGTCTGTGGTGTTTTTCTTGGCGATGAAAGTGTCGGGATTCGGAAAAACTATCACTAAATCACCCAAATATAAGTTTTTCTCATTCAAATAATTGGTTTTCTTCGGGTTGGTGGTCAATTTATGCTTCATTATGTCCTGGAAATCGACTTCAATGTCGCCTTTGCCCAACAAAAACTTGAAAATTTCAGGTTGAACGACGTTTTTGTTCATACTATGTTTATTGCTCACAGTAGAAAGTCTATTGCCTTCACTATCTGTCGTTAAGATTTGAACTCTGGGTTTATCAAGGTCACTTTCTTTGGATTTAGTGGCTCGATAATGAGTTGGAGAAATATAAAGAGATTCGTTTTCTTCAGGGATGCAATTGAGGTTTTTAATTTGAGACTTGACCTCAGGTAGAAGAATGCTTTCTTCCTTTTTTATGTTGATGTGGATAGAATGTGCACCTGTTAAAGATTTCTGAGAAGCAAGAATACCTAAAGACATTTTCTGGAGTTATTCTTTATTTGAAATTTTTAAAATAAATATTTTTTTTGTTAACAAATTTCAAAATTTATTCCAAATCGAATATGGAAATTTTTTCAATATTTTCCAAAATTTTATTCCAATATTTTATAAAAAAACGTATAAAATAATAAAACAAGAAAATTGTTTCTCAAATTAAAAAAACTTATCACAATAATAATTATTTCTTTTTAATAATTTTTAAAAAACAAATTTTTAAAAAAGAAACCAAAAATAATATATTTTTGTTAATCTATTCATTTATTGAACATATTTTGATTTCTCGGACAATTAGTGATGTTTTGTAGTGGTTTATTTGTATTATTATTCTTTTGAGGTGTCACATTCTTCTGATATTCTTTTTCGAATAAAATTTCTTTCAACACCAATTCTAATTCAATATTTCTGGCTTTCACTTCTTGATTTTCCCTCTTGATTTTTTTCATCGAATTTTCATAATTTTGAATCTCTTTATTAGCCTTCTTAATATAAAGGGCATCCTTTGTAATTTTTTCAATGATTTTACAAATATTTTTATAATAATCAACCTTTTCTCTTCCTTTTAGTAATGCCTCATTTTTTTTCTTTTGATCATCCAAATCTTGCTTTAATTCCTCAATGCATTTTCTCATTTTGCTGAGATTTTGTCTAAGGATCGCGTCTTTCAATTGCAATTCATGCAATGCATGATCTTTTTGTGTATATTTTGAGGAATTTTCCTGTGGTCTTTCATTTATTTCAGATACATCGTTTCTAAAACTTGATTCTAAGGTTTTTTCTATAACAGTGGGGGAATTTATATCATTTTGGGTCGTTTTCTCCATATTTTCAAAGTTTCTTAGATTATCAAAATTTACATGCAAATTTAATCGGTCGTCATATCCATCAATATTTTCAAGTTTCGCAGGCATTGAGGCAATGGAAAACTCTTCAGATTTTGATTTATTCGATTCCTGTTTGAAAAAAGTTTGATTTTCACTACAAAATTCCTGATTTTCACTACCAGACGATGATTTATCCAAGAATAAAGTTGGATTTGTAGAGGATTTTAGGCATTGTTTCAAGATTTTATTTGTCATATTAATAGCAGTTTCTTTATTCGAAGGGTGATTTTGGCGTTGAAACAGTTTATTTGATGCCTGATAATTGTAATTTTCGTCAAAGATAAAATCTGGATCCATAAGATGAGAGAGTTTCCTCATTTTGGGGATTTCATAAGGTGATCGAATGAAGGTGTTTTCATCAGGGGAAAGAATTGGGGTTTGAAACATAGGACCGGAACCTGTATGAATAGGAGTATTGTTGTTCATAGGGAACGCTTTAATTGTTAAATTTTAAAATTTTAAATATAGTTTGAAATCAAAGCAAATTAAAAATTTTATTTTTTAATGCCTAAAAACATTCTAAATCCTAAAAAATCCATTTCTGGAATGTTTTTTCCTCGAATTTATTTTAATGTTTTAAAATATGATTATGTTAATTGAATAAAATAGTCAAATTTTTTGGCCCAATTTTTTTTGATTTCATCAAAAATATATTATTTAAATAATTATGCGATCATTTTTCAATATTTAATCTATATTTTGTTGCCAAGCTTATCATCGTGCAAATTTTAAAATAAAACAAAAAAATTCAAATCCTTCATTTGAAAAATAAAAATCTTTGATGTCAATATGCGTAACTGTCAATTGTCATCCCCATCCGGTGGTCATAAAATATGATAAAAACCCATGGTATTGTGATTCTCTCACACTTGGAAACGAATGTGGAAGAAAACATACTGAAAATTTAACAATTTGGCCTTATAAACGATATTTATGCACAGAAGGCTGCAACTTCTCATTATGTGATATGTGCGCATTTGAGCATTTAATTGATGAAAAGTAATTCTATTCTTTAAAATTCTCTAATAAAATAAATAAGACCTGAAATATTCCTGGAAACTTCAGTTCATGAACACCCCTTGAAATTCTTTAAGAATATTCCAATTGCGTGGTATTGTGATCTCGTACATAATGAAAAAGGTTGTACTGGCAATCACAAAAGCTGTTTTGAATATCGAGACCAAAATGTCTATATATGTCTCAAATGCGAATTTTATTTATGCGACAAGGATGCGAAACTCTATGATAATAATTCCAAAAACGATTTTCAAAAGTCATCGAAAACTATGAACAAAACGGGCAAAATCAAAAAGTTGGAAGAAAAGTAACAATAATAATCATTCAAAACATATTCATTTATATTTAAACAGTCTCGCAAAAATCACAGTTTTGGTAAATTTTCACCCTCATAAACTACTTTTACAACATGATGATGGAAAATGGTATTGCGATTCTCTCACATCAAATAAAAAATGCCAGAGGAAACAATCGGAATCAACCATCCAATGGCCATATAAAAGATATCAATGTGTTGAAGGTTGTGATTTCTGTGTTTGCGATTGGTGCGCTTACAAATATCAAATAAATGAAGAGTAAAACATTTTTACAATAATTATATTTAACAGTTTATTCAAAATGAAAAAAGCCCAACATCATTTATAGACACTTCAGTTCATGAACACCCCCTCCAATATTTTTCAAATATTCCTATTGAGTGGTACTGTGATATGGTTGAGACAGAAACAAATTGTCAACGAAATCACAAAAATGTCCTAGAATACAGAGACCAGAATGTATGCATTTGCCAAAAATGCAATTTTTTTCTATGTGACTTGGATGTAGAAAAATACAAAATAAAAACCAATAGTTCCCATGCATCTTCCAAAAAAAAAACTTCGACCTCACAAATAACTGAAGACAATGATAATGAGTTTATAATATTTTCATCATTCAAATTTTTTATTATTATCTTTAAAGTTTAGATCTTTATGATAGCAGCATTCTAAAAAAAAATTATGGAGAAAAGCTAAAGATAATTGGCAAAGGAAGCTTCGGCATAGTTTTTTTAGCAGAAAAAGGCCCTAATGAAAAAGTAGCTGTGAAAATCATTGAAACCTTTGATCAAGATCAGTTGAATGAAAACATAAGAGAGCTTTTGAATTTGACTCGCCTCAAAGGTCATCCAAACATCATCTCCTCTGACAAGTATTATGTGAGTTCAGTCCTTTTATCGAACCAAAAATTGCTGAATCAAATACTAATAGAAATGGAATATGCTGATGAAAATCTTCTTTCAATGATAAAAGAGGCTCCTAATCATCAAATTGAGCAGAAGAAATTAATCAAAATATTGAAACAAATTGGAAATGGGCTGGCATTTGCTCATGAAAGAGATTGTGTCCATCTTGATTTAAAGCCTGAAAACATTTTGGTTGTTGATTCAGTTTACAAAATTGCCGATTGGGGTGGCTCTCTGATACTGAAAGATGGTGAAAAGGGTTTATCGAAAGAAGAAAACGTGTATTTCACTTACAGTTTTGCCGCACCTGAAATAATTGAACAATTAGAAAAAAAAACATTTGGAAAAGAAAAGATTAATCTATACAAATGTGATGTATATTCTTTTGGATTGGTGATATTCAAATGTTGTGGAGTCAGGATGAAAGACATAAAAAAAATTCCAAGGGATAAAGATGGGCATGACATTGCCGTTAATCAGTTGCTAGAAAATTTAGTTTCTCAAAATTATAGCTTCGAATTCTGCAAATTGATAAATAAACTTTGTAAATACAACCCAAAAAGCCGACCGACAATCATAGAATTTTTAAGCATTCTTAATTCGATCAAATAAAAATTGAATTTTAACTGGGAAAGAAAACTTCTAACTTAAATTTTTCCATTTTCATTTAACAATTTTTTTTTTTAATATCTCTGGAAATTTTTTGAATTGGAAATGTTTTAATTAAAATAAAGACATGCTAAAAATAATCTTGTTTTAAAATTTAAGAATTTATTTGGTTTACAAATTTTAACACACTTTTTTCCTGTCAAAATTATATAATTTCAAATCTAAATTTCCTAGTGTTTTTTGAGAAGTGGCTGAAAAGCTCTTTTTCAACTGTCTATTATATATTTTGCAATCCTTTTTTGTAGTAGATTTTCTATGGAAACAAATTTTAAAATTTTTAATTGGAATAATTACTACCCCCTTAAAACAATATCAATTTCAATCAAATTTTTATGAGATTCCAAAAAGAAGCAAAATCGGTCAATAACTGCATCAATGCAAAATGAAAAACTAAAAAAAATTGTTTTTATTTATTCTTTATTATTAATCTCTAGATGAAACCTGCTTAAAAAAATGGAAAATTTTTTCGTATGTTTCCCAATATTTTTTTGTACAGCCCAAATGACAGGGTTGAATGATTCATCAGTCATATCAACTTATTAGAAAATTAAAGAAAATTCTGTTTTGTTTTATATAAACCCCAGCTGTAAAAACCCAAACTACAAATTAATAGTTTAGGAAGGGTTTTTTTTAGAGCTCTAACAAATTTGTCTTGAGTTTTTTCATTAATTCTTGATATTTGACTTCATTTAAACTATTGTAATACATATTTTTTCATTTATTACCTAATATGCAAATTAAAGCATTTCAAGAAATTTACATCCAACAAAATTTCTGAGATAATGTCAAAAAATGAATCTTCCACTGTTTTACTAAAAACCGAAATTTAATGATTGGATAACTTAAATAAAATTATTTAGACTTCGTTTCAAACATTAAAGACAAAACTTCCAGATCACATTCTATTTCGTTTTGCATTTTCTTTTGTAAACTACTAAGCAAAATCGAAATTGATGAAGTTTCTTTTTTTCAATTAAAATTAGTCTTAGATTTTAATCAACGAAAACCTTGAATAGCAACTGCAAATCCTAAACGAATTGTCTTAAGTTTTGCAAAACTGATAGCCTGAAGCACATCCGAAAGGGTTTTTAATGCTAAATCAATGGTATTTTCCGAGCTAATAAACCAATAAAAAAATGAAAGGAATTATTTTGAAAAAACCTCCAGAATAAAATTTCCAAATTTCGCCAAACTAAATTTTGGCCAATTTTCGATAGCTTATTAATGAAATTTTGTTGATCGTTTCAAATGGGTCAAAAGGAAAAAAAAAAAGAAACAAACATTTAGCAATATAGGTAAAATCTCATTTTCTTTTGGTCCATCATTCCTAAAATAAAGGCAACATTTACTTTTTATTGTCAATAAAAATACCAGCCTGGGACATAGGAATATCTATAATTTATTGAAATTTGATTTAAGAAAGCTTTTCTTTTCTCCTTCACAATATTAAGATGATTTTCATCATTTTGGCTTTCAAAAAATGTCCGAAAAATGTATTTGTTCCAAGGAAAATCGAAAGGTATTTTCGGTAAAATGAGAAAAGAAAATTTTGAAATCTCCTTTTTCTCAAAATTTTGTTGATTCTCTCTAAATTCAAATGAATCTCTTATTTTAATATATGATTTACTCAAAAAGTTGCCAATTAATTTGAGAGATAGGAGATGTTACATTAACTTTTTCTCTAAAGAACAGTTATTGAAGTAAAAATACAAACAAAACAAAATTTTTGATGAATGAAATTCCTTTTTTCCTATTTTATTTCCAAGGGTTTCTTCCATTTGATTTTTCAGAATTTTTTTTTCTATTATAAAGGTTCATAAAAACACAATTAATGATTGTTTGAAAAGTAATAAAAGGTTTTTTCAAAAATTTAAAATTTTTTTGTTTTTCACAAATTAAACATTAATGAAAAAAAAAATTTTAGACTTTTATTTTAAACTCAAAATTTTAAAAACCATTAGTGTTTATGCAAAAAAAAAATGATTATCTGAAATTGGATCAATTTTTTATCAGTTTTTGAGAGGAAAACATGAATAAAACAAATTTGAAAAAACGTAGTTGCCAGGGGATTTTGAATTGGATTGTAAAAAGAAATAAAATTTAAACTTCAAATTTCGTTTTCAAATAAAAATAAAAAAATTCAATTTTTGTGCGATCTCCTTTTTTCGAATGGGTTGTAATTGCGTTAGAGCTGTTGAAAAGGAAAAAGCGCCAGGTAAACCAATTCATTTTGTGCTCTCACATCAAATTTATCAGCTGCTGATCACCAGGATCATGGATATGGACCGTATGGTGGCCTCTTTACATATGCCAAAGGATGTGTTGATTGGGCTGATGAAATGAAGTTGAAAATTGGAAATAGACAATCTCCCATTGACATTCCAACAGACAAAGTAATTTCCGCACCTGAAGAACTTCCAATATCAATGAAGATATCTTTCAGCAAGAGCCAAGTTCCATTGTCTGTGGATTATACTCCAACTGGCTTTGCAGTAAAATGAATTTTTATTCTAAATTTTAGAATCTTAGGTAAAACACCAAACTGACCCTCTTGGGGAGATTCATTTAGAAAGTTTGAAAGAAAAAGAAGGCTCAGTTTATGTTTCAAAGTCTTTCCATTTTCACAGCAAAAGCGAACATAAATTTGATGGCGTTCAATATGACAGCGAGATGCATATTATGTTTATGAAAAAGGCACAACTGGAAAACCCAGGTGAAAGTGTTATGGAAGATAATTTTGCTGTTGTAGGCATTCTCTTTGCTGGAGATGATCAAAATGCTCATGAAAACAATGATAAACTGATTGCCACCTTTACCCCTGAATCCCCTCAGGTAATTTTTCTCATTAATAAAAATATTTAATAAATGAAGAGCGCTGTTGTTGTCGAGATGAATGATTTACTGAAAAGAATCCTAAATCAAGACTTAGAATTTTACCATTACAAGGGCTCTTTGACGAGCCCACCATGCACTGAGTCTGTTAGTTGGTTTGTTTACCCAAAGGTTTTACCTGTCAAGAAGGATATACTCAAAGCTTTTCACTCAAAATGGGTGGATAACAAGGAATTTAATGCAACCGGAGCTGGAAATAGTAGACCTGTGTGCGAACTCAATGACAGAAAAATCTTCAAGATCAAGCCAGTTATAGAATAAAAGCAAAATATTGGAAAGGCATGAATTTTTAAAGAAGAAGATAAAATTTTAAAATATTATTAAAATTTATTGAAACAGCAAATACAATTTATTATAATTTATTTTTTAAAGATTAATTTCTTAAGCCTACCTTGAACTAACGCATTAAATCTTATTGAATTCCTCTAATGGGTTGTATGAATGGTAGAAGTGAAATATCAAATTGCCAAGCTCACGGTGGTCATTTTGATGGATTCAGTTATGCTTACGGATGCACAGAATGGGCGACAGCTTTCAATCTGAAGATGGTATGTTGTTTCATTTCTTTATTTAAAAATTTTTAGGGAGCAAGACAATCACCAATTGACATTCCTGTTGAAAATGCTCTTGATGAAAGAAACGCTCCTATTGAAATGAAACTCAAATTCAACTCTAATCCTCTTCCTATGGTTGCAGAATATTCGAAAACCACCTTTCTAGTAAATTTTTTATTTTTTAAATCGCTATTTTATTTCATAGACTCAACCCTCAACTCAAGCGATTGGAGAAATCATCCTGACAGATGTGTCGAATCCAACAAAAAGTCAGCTTTATCAATCTGTTGGATTGCATTTTCATTCAAAAAGTGAACATAAATTAAGTGGTGTCCAATATGATTCAGAGATGCATATTGTCTTCAAACAATCAGGAGCTTCAGTGATGGAAGACACGTTTTGTGTTATTGGCGTCTTATTCAAGTGTGAAGAATTCGAGGCATCTGAACATGAAAGGAAACTCTTTACTTCCTTCCACCCAGAACTCCCAAACCAAGCTCTCTCCATTAACCTCGGGGAACTTATGGAAAGAACCTTACTTAAAAGTATGAAATTTTTGCACTATAAAGGGTCCTTAACCACTCCTCCATGCACTGAAGCCGTTAATTGGTTTGTTCATCCAAAGGTTTTTTCATTAAGATCGGCAGACTTAAAGCCATTTGCTGAGAAATGGAGTGAAAACATGGAATTTTGTCCCGAAGGAACAGGAAACAGCAGACCAGTGTGCAGTCTTAATAATAGAACAATCTATAAGATCAAGGCTCAACCTATGGATTGAATGAACTTAACATATTTTAATTAATTATGAAGAGAAATAATCTCCACATAATTTTTTTTGAGCAAGTTTTTGAGCAACTATTATATATTCAACAAATTAACTATTGAAAACCGCTTAAAATTACCTTTATTTTTAAAAAAAGAAGCTTTTTTAAAAGAAAAAATCAAAAAACAATAAAGAATAATAAAGAATAAAAACTCAAATTTTCCGAATCCAAAAAAAATAATAAAAAAACTCTGAGTTTTTAAAGATATAAAAAACCCTCTCTCAAGTAAAAAAACAAACCTAAGCTTTGAAAATGGCTGACAAAGAACAAGCAGGAGCCGGTGAGAAGAAGCATCGTTCAGTTAGGAAATACACCTTCAGAGGTCTGGATATCGATGATCTGATGAAACTTTCCCAAGACAAATTGTTGGAATTGCTCCGATCTCGTCAAAGAAGGAAATTCAATAGAGGAATCAAGCACAAATTCAACCGTTTGATCATGAAGATCAGAAAATCCAAGAAAAACGTCCAACCTGGTGAAAAACCTGCTCCAGTGAAGACTCATTTGAGAAATGCAGTGATCTTACCAGAGATGGTTGGTGGTGTTGTGGGAATTCATAGTGGCAAGGAATTCATAAATGTTGAAATTAAGTTCGATATGATTGGAAAATATTTAGGAGAATTCGCCTTGACCTATAAGATGACCAGCCACGGAAAGCCCGGAGTGGGAGCCACCAAGGGATCAGCGCATGTTGATAAAAAATAAAGGTTTTTTTATTTTCGGTTGTTTGTTTTTTCTCACATGAAGAAAATCAGGATTTGAAAAGAACTTTTAAAAGAACAGAAATGTATTTTCTTTAAAGGTGAGGGAAGTTTTTTTAAAGAGTTGGAGATTAAGGGAGGTTTTTTCTTAGAAAAAGTTTTTTTACTTTGAATAAATTATACTTCTTTCTCATTACATACATAGAAAAAAATACAGAAAAAATTAAATTATAGTTCTTTTTCACTACAAAACTACAAATAAAAATCGAGAAAAAAAAAAACTAAATAATAGAGAAAATTGTTTAGGAACCACGTACATTGGATCATCTTCAATAATCTAGATTTTCTATTTTTTCTAGAGAAAAACAAAAATAATTGTTTTCCTGAAAAAAATTTATATAATTATAAAAGAAATTTCTTCTCTTATAAAAAATATCCAAGAATAATTTTTTATCATTTTTTATCATTTTTAAATGGAACCCTCTCCAGATTCAAGCCTCCCTTTTGTCTCAGAAATTTTGAATGTCCAACCAATTTTGGTTCCAGATTTAAATTACCACAAGATCAGTATCGCTCCAATGCTCGTAATTTTACTGATAAGGAATTTAATAGCAATATAATTAATTAGGATATCACCAATCTTCATTTTAGATTTTTAGTTAGACTTTTGAGTCGAAATGTGACACTTTACACAGAAATGATTCATGAGAATACCATTCTTCATTTCAAAAATGGTTATGAAGATTTGCTGCAATTTTATCCTATCGAACATCCAGTTGTTTGTCAATTGGGAGGAAATAACTTAGAAAGACTGGGAAAATGTGTGGAAATTTGTCAAAATATGGGTTATGATGAAATCAATTTGAATGTTGGATGTCCTTCTCCCAAGGTTCAAGAAGGGAGTTTTGGAGCTTGTTTAATGAAAAGGCCAGAGATTGTCTCGGAAATAACAAAAACAATGTGTAGCCATAGTAAAATTCCTATAACTGTGAAATGCAGATTGGGAGTTGATGATTTAGATTCATATGAATTCACATCAAAATTCATTCAAGAAGTATCAAAAATTGGAGGAGTCAAACATTTTATCCTACATGCAAGAAAGGCTTTTTTGAAAGGATTAAATCCAGCTGAAAATAGAAACGTCCCTCCTTTAAGATATGATTGGGTTCTTCAGTTAAAAAAGGACTTTCCTCATTTGGAGTTTACAATTAATGGGGGCTTCAAGGAAATTGACAAAATCCAAGAAATTTTAAAAGAAACTAATCAATTAAAAGGATGCATGATTGGCAGATTGAGCTATGATAATCCTTGGATATTAAGTGATTTTGATCGGGTTTTTTATAATAAGCCAAATCCGAGACTCAGCAGAAGAGAAATTTTGGAAATTTGGGGGCAATATGGAGATTTTGTGATGGAAAAAAATAAACTCATAAAGCCACCTACTTTGGTAAAGCCAGTAATTAATTTGTTTGCAGGAGAAAAGAGCAATGCTAAGTACAGGCAATTTTTAGGAGATCCTCAAAACTTCAAAAATAATGCTAAATTTTCGGATACTATCCTATCATGTCTGGAAATGTATGAAGAAATAAATAAGGAAGCTCTTGATAAAAAACCTGCATGATATATATATTTCTGTGTTAAGTGTTAACAGAATAAATTCTAAAATTATTTTTTAAATTAAAAAAAATTATTAAATTTAAATTAAAGTTTTATTTTAAAATAATTCATTTCTCTATTTTTATTTTGATTATAAAAAAAATTTACATTCAAAAATTTATTTTAAAAAACAAATTAAATAAAAAAAAATAAAAAATTATCTTATAATATTATGAATTCTGTTTTTAATGAAATTTCTATATCAGCAATTTTAAATATATGTTCAGAGTTCGGAGATAAAGTCTCTATTCTTTTCTTTTTGTAAAAACACAAATTTATAGACTTTCGTTCTTGTTATGATAATGGCGGGCAAACATTCGGTCTATTCAATATTTTTTGGTGCATTTTTCGCTCAACTATTTTCTTCTATGTTCACTTGCTTAATAGGAGCATTGATACCACACTTCAGCTTAATAAATGAGAATATATTGGGATGCACTGCCAGTGTATTATTTATTTACTTTGGAATCTCTTTATTGAAGAAGTTTAAAAAAAAATGGGAAGTATATTTTTTTATGAGAAAGAAAAGTTTTACATGTATTTTATTTAGGAACTAGATAATGAGAAAAAATTAGAAAAGACAATGAAACTATATGAAAAAATAACAAAAAAGAACAAAAATGTTTTATAAATTTGATTATTAATTTATTATTAATAAATAAAAAGAGAAAAATTTTTTGGAAAGTTTTCCTTGCAAATTTTTTTGGAGAATTTGGAGATAAATCTCAATTAAGTACTCTGACATTATCCTTTAACTACGAGGCCATATGGATATATATTGGAGGGATGTTGGTATTTAATTAATTTTTTTTACGGTAATTATCTTTTGAAAAAGGGGCAAACACTCTGCATTTTGGTTGCTATTAGCTGTGGGAGATTATTTGCAAAAAAAATGCCTGATTTATATTTAAATTTAATTGGAGGGATTCTATTTTTAATAATGGGAATCTTTGGTTTTTTTAAACTTCTTTCGAATTAAAACTTATAATAAAAAGACAACATATATTGTGACAAATATAAACAAAATAGCTAAAACCTAAAAATTTAAATTATTCTTGTGAAAATAAAAATATTATACTCTTAATATTAACCCTCTATTTGAACTAATGTCTCTATAAGTCTGTGTTAATATTTTTCGGCCTTTCTCAACATTTTGCAAAGCATCATCGGTATCTTTGTCGATTCTTATAATTCCATAAAAATAATTAAAAAAAACTAATCCTTACCTATCAATCATCACCTCCTGCATTTTCACAATATTTCCTAATCTTTGAAAGACGTGAGCCGTTTCTTTAATCATTGATTCAATATTTTTCATCGTTCCTGCCCTAGATTGAAGAATAGTCACTTCTTCCTCTTGCAAGTTAACAGGACGAAAATCATCATTATTTGTGCTTTCATTGGAAGTGGAGCTCCCATTTGTTTTATTTTCAAGATCAATAATTTGACTTGCGCTATTATCGACCTTCAAAAACATGGCTTTATTTTTCGCCCAATTTCCTTTTTTTATGGTGGAATATTTTTCATATTTTTGTTTTTTGTCCTCCATTTGTTTGATATTCTAAGTTTATTTTATAATGTTCAATATTATTTTTTGTGGTATACTTCGCTTCTTTTTTGAAGAATCTTTTTAAAGTTTTGAGTGCATTCGACAATCCTGGTTTGCAAAATTTCAGAAACTGATTTTACTATGGCTTCAGATTGTTTGTTTGATCTCATCTCCTCATAATAACTAGTTAAAAAATTTATCCTGTTTTGATTTTGTTTTATTTGCTTTAAAAAAAAATAAATGAAGGATAATAAGTTTTTCATACATCATTTATGAAAGATGTTTCTTGATTGAGTTTCGCCTGATCTGTGTTAAAACATGTGTCTAGGTTTACATTTTTCTCCAAGTCATTTATCTTTATTTTAATGCTTTTCAAAGATTTTTCAATTATGGAACTTTCAAGAATGAATTCTGATGAAGAATATAATTAATCATAAGATTGTAAAAACAAATTTACGAGGTGGAACAGATTTTTGTCGATTTTTCATTTTACCCATTTCAAGAAAAGATTCGGTTTTGTCAGAAGCAAAAGATTTGCTAGCATTCTCCAAAGAATTATTTCTCATGAAGGAGAAAGGAATTTGTTTTAGAAATTTTTTTAATAAAAATATATAATGTTAAGCAATGTTTTAAGAAGTTTCCACGTTAAAGTTTCAGGAAATTTAAATTTGAAAAAACAAAATTAGCAAATTTATAATATTTTTTTCATTTTTTCATCAAATATAATTAAAACTAAATAAAATACATTCTTTAATGGAAAATTCATTTTTTTGAGTTTTTCCATTTCACCAACCATTCCATTATATTCTGAATGTTCTTTTCTACATGTTCAGGCAAATCATTTTTTAGTTCCAAAATAGTCTCCGGCTTATATGCTTCATAAACTTCATCATGAGTCACTTCCAAAATTTCGCATTCTAGATTTTCTGTTATTTTTTCTTCTTCATACTTCCTATCCTTCAATCTGTCAAACAAAATAGTGTTGTCAGTCCTCAAAAGGACCACCAAATCAAACCATCTTTCGGGAAAAAAGCCGGAAGAATGAAATTCAAGCACGCACCCTTCTTTATCCATTATTTTTTCAAAATAATCCACAACCATATCTTCATCAAATTCTGGAACACTGTATTTCTCATTCCAGGTTTTATATAGCTTTTCAGAATTCACTAATTCACCTACATAAAAATGGAAATATATATATTATAAATATATTTGATTTTTTGACAAACCAACATTATAAAAGGTTAGGCCTTCAATGTATTCTGGCAAAAGCTTGCCTAAGGTTGTTTTACCTACTCCTGGAGTGCCTGTTATTAAAATGTTTGGAAGCTTTCTGGATGGTTTTTCGATTTCCATTTCTTTTTATAATAAAGATATTAATTAATAAATATATCGATATTTTATTAAATATTTCAGATCTCATAATTATTGATTTTTCCAAAAAATGAACAAAAATTTGAATTTTATTTAAAAAATTTGCAATGAATAAAATATTGACTAAAATGGGAAAAATTTGCTTTATTGATGCACTCATAGAATTTAAGAACTCTTTTAAATCAATACCTCGTTATCAAGCCCTCAATGAACTTTCACCAAAAGTCATTATGAGCCTAAATCCTGATAAATTTCTTTCATTATACAAGAAAAACTCATTATCTAAAAGCAAATTCTTGGAGTTTTTAGATTTTTCATTATCAGAAAGGAAAAGTAAAAAACACTGTATTCTAAAGCTCTTTGAAAAGGAGAAAGAAATCTTAAAGTCTTTTGATGATGAAGAAAAAATTCAATTCTTTAACATTTTGTTAAATCACAACTTTGCATCTTCAAAAAATTTTCAAGATCTTTTTTTTGAAATTGGCCTTAATGAATTCGAAGACATTGACTCAATTAAACTTGTTGATAAGTTTTTATCTGAGTTAATGAAAAAACCAAGGAAAATTTTTGAGACCAGTTTAGCAGATTTTTTGATTCCTTTTCTTATGGAAAATATAGAGAACAACATGGATCTTTTGGATGATAAATTATGCCTAACATTATTGGAAATCAATCAAAAGTTGCGGTTGATGAACTTGATTCTTGCAGAGGGGAGCCTAGAAACAAAATACCTTTTGAAAATTGAAAACAGATTCATTGAATTATTAAATCTCCAAAACATTTCAGAAGAGCCTGAATTTTTATCAAAAGTTATGTACTCTTTTGGTAAATTGAATTATGCAGTGCAAAACGAAAATTTGGTTGACTATTTTGAGTCTAAGCTTTTAATTAATTTCAAAACGCTGACTGCACAACAAATCTATCGGACATTGCTATTTCTTTTAGCCTATAACTCTAAAAAGGGAATGAACCAGAAACAATTTCTTGATCTGTTTTATATTAAATATATGTATGGAACCAATTTTTATCTCAAGGAATACCTAAATCGAATAATGCATATAAAAAAGTTCGAAATCAATTTTTTCAAGAATTTAGGAATGATTTTCACCAGATTTTTCATGTCTTCCCATCGTATTTTTGAGCCGAGATATATCAAAACTTTCCATTTTGATATCTTTCAACTAGGCGAATTATTCAATTTTTTCGGCAAAATCGAAAGCTATAACTTAAGCAATATTATGATTGTTTTAAGGAAGCACATTATTCAAAGATTGCAAATAATTTATGAGTATAAGTTAAGGAAGAATATCAATATGGAATATAAGCTGCATGAGTTTTGGATGAGCATTTTTGAATATTTTGATTTCCATTTAGAAAAAAATGAATTCATTTTGGAAGAAGTGGAAAGTTCGCTCTTATATAATATGTCATTAGACTATGCGATATTAAATTGGAAAACTTTTCAACTCGAAGATATGATTTTATTATACGAAATCATTGAAAAAAGAAAATTTAAAAGCAAAAGCTACGAAGCAAAAAAACTGGGAATTTTGGAATCGTTTCTTGATGAAAAATGCTGTGATTTCATAAAAGATCAACTTCTTCAAAAATACTACGTTCCTCATAAGCCTCTCGTGATGGTGAAAGCATTGGAACAGGGGATGAGATTGATGAAGAAGGAAATGATGCAAGTCTCAATTATAGGAGAAATTATCAATGAGATGCTTAGTCATTTAAAAAGCTACGATGATAATATTATTGTGTTGAAAATGATAAAAATCATTGAAGGAATTAGTTTACAAGAAGGGTCACTTCAATTAACCCAAAATTTGATTGAAAAAATAATGAAAGAAAACGTGGTTGAAACTTTTTTAATTAAAGATTTCGAGATTTTGTCAACAACCTTAAGATTATTTTTGGATTTTTATTGTGTTAGAGTTCAAAAATACGAAAAAATTTTCCCAGGGCAATTTTTGGGCTTTCTTGAAACTCTTGGACATTCAATCAATCTACTCATCAGAAAACTGTTTTTTCTTGATTCAGAGATCTTTGATGAAAACAATTTGACCACAATGCTTATAATATTAAAAGTTATAGAGGATCAATATTTGAAATATCAACATGCAATAGCGAAGGAAATTGAGACTTTATCAAAATTTTCCTTCCGATTTATCGCAGATCGACATAACAAATTCTCTTATCCAGGACTGGAAAAACTATTAAACGCAGCATTCCAATTAAATTCTTCCTTAAACCAATTTGATGATGGATCTGGACTTTATGATAAAACCCTATTGGAAGAATTGGATCCTTATATAGAAGATCATTGGAAGAAGTTTTCAGAAGATTTCAGGAATGAATGGAATGAGTTAAAAATTAAAATTTCATCAAATCCTTAAAATTTCAAGATTTTTTATGAAAATTCATTTATTTTTTTAAAAAAATTAAAAAATTTCAAACTAGAGCTAAACTTTTGTAAGGTTTAAAAAATTGGCGAATTCATTTTAATATGAGCTAAAGCAAACAAAATTATTATCTTTTATTACTTCGGTTTTAGGCTTAAAAATTAAAACATCCGCCAAATATCAATGCAAGAAGAAAAAGAAATCCCCCTGAACCCAGAAATTTTAAGGAACTTGTCTTCCGCAAGGATCATGAAAGGCGATCATGTACATTATTGCGAAAACTAAATTCATGAGATCTTTCTTTATTTAGAAATCTGATATAAATTCTTTAGATTTTTCCAAAGATGGGACCCTTTTAATAACGGCTGACGATACCTCTTTGAATCTATATGACACTCAGACTGGAAAGTTCAATAAATTTAAGAAAAAAATTTAGATATTAATTAGGAAAAATAAAACATTATACAACAAAACGAAAAAAATTGATTTGGTACGGTTCACGCATAGCAACGAGGCAGTTTTATGTTGCACGAAATTGGATTGTATAATAATTTTTACAAAAAGAACTATCAAAAATGTTAAAATTTTGAAAAAGATAAAATTTTGTATTGGTCCATCCATGAAAACGAAATCATAAAGATCTTTTCAGGCCATAGTGAGGTTTTGCTTTCTTTAGAAATCAACAACATAGATGATATTTTTCTTTCAACCTCGAAAGATCAGACCCTGAAACTTTGGAACCTTGATTCCAATGATGATGCACCTGAAGCTTTACTTGATTTATCAACAAAAAATACGACGGCCATCGGAAATTTTGATCCTTCGGGTTTAGTTATGGCGGTTGTTTACCCAGAAAGCAAGAACGGAAACTCGTTGAATGTTTTAAGATTATATGATTTGAAAAAATTTGAAGAGGTATAAGTTTTATCCATTTCAAATTTAAATTTATTTTGATGTAGGGGTCATTTGAGAGTTGGACATATGCAGATATCGGTGATATCAAAATCCTGAAATTTAGCAACAATGGACAATTAATTGTCTGTGGAACAAGCGAAAATTGCATTGCTTTAATAGATGCTTTCAAAGGAAATTTAGTGAGATATTTATTTTTTCATGGTTTTTTTTTTAAAGTTTCTAGATGAAAAAATTCACTAGTTTTTCCAACGAAAATTCATTAACTATTGAAGTTTCCTTTACTCCGGATTCAAATTATATCGTTTCGGGAAGTGAAAATGGATTAGTGCATATCTGGGATATAAAGACTGGGGATGAAATTATTAGATTAGAAGGCCATATTAAAGCAGTGAGATGTGTGAAATTTTCCCCAACTCACCTTTTAATGGCTAGTGGATGCAAAAATGTCATTTTTTGGATACCCCGAGAATATCCGAAAAATTAAATAAAGCAAATTTCATCTATTTGCAAAAAAAAAAATCGATTTAAAAAAAAAATCCAATAAAAACCAAAGAAATAAATAAAATTAAACATTTTATTATTTAAAAACAACACATTTTTTATTCAGCAATTGTAAAAACATTCATTCTGAATTTTTTATGGAGGATTTTAAGAAAGTTGATGAATATAACAATCTTCAGGCAAAAAAACCTGAAGAAAATATCAAAAATTATTCTTTTTCCTTTCATTCAAAAATTCCGGATTTTTCAAACAAAAATCATCAAACTAAAAACAATCCTTTAAATTCTGACATGGAATTTTACGCTAATATCATGGAGTCTCAAAGAGTCAGCTGTTTGAATCGAGAAGCTTTAAGGAGCCATCTCAACACTGAGGTTGAAGATCAAGATGAAGAAAATAATGAATATCAATATTTTGACAAAAACACGTTTAAGGCTAAAATTAAAAAATCAATTTTTGGAGAAGATCTAAAACAAATTCACTCAATACCAAGTAAAAGAAATTGTTAAATTTGTAAAAATATTGAAAATTTAAAAGTCCCGTTTGTAAATGAACATTCGAACGAAGTCGGGATCAATAAATTTACAAATATGCCTCAAATTCCTGTGACCTCAAAACCCATTCCAAACACTTTAGAATTAAGAATTTCTTGCCTCCTGCAACCATCAATCAAACTAATGTCCAAAGAAGGATTTTTGCAAAAGAAAAGCTCAAGTTTTTTCAAGGGATGGAAAGTAAGTAAAAAAAAAAAAATTCTCCATTAAATCAATTCTTAGTTGAAATATGTTTCCATTTCTGAAAAAAAGTTCATGTATTGCTCATCTTCAAATAAAGATAAAATTTCTGGAATTTTGGATTTCGATCTAATCAATGTCGACTTAGAAATTGTAATTTTTTCAAAAGTTGTTTATTGATTATTAATAAGGTAAATGGATCAACTGGAATTACTGAATTCAAGTAGTCTTTTGTAGATTTTTGAATCAAAAATATTTATCAGACTTTTGCCTAAAAACTCAAATAAGATTTTTCGATTTAAAAAGAATGAAAATGAAGAAAACATGAAAGAATGGGTGGATGTTATAAATATGAATCTTTTTCATTCAGAAGGAAAAAAAAATAATTTAACTGATCTTGTCAGAATCAACAAATTTTGGAAAGTATTATTTTTGGTTTATTAGAAATTTAAATATTTAGAATTTAGAATGAAACGATTCCACAAAGCAAATTTATTTTCAAAGCTGACACACTTGATATCTTATTATTCAAGTAATTTTTTTTTTGATTTCTTCACACTTTTTTAATTATGATAATGATTTTTTAGAAGTAAATCAATGTTAGGTAAATTTCAACGATCTTTGACTGGAAGTGAATATGGTAAAGATTAAAAAAAACATGCAGTTAATTTTTATAAGATCATGTTGCTTTGGTTTTAAGATTTG